>Ga0073904_10000127_pt1 | contig 47928 bp, 31 predicted proteins | sample KloWWTrecipitate_FD_66668 | JGI IMG/M metagenome (GOLD analysis project Ga0073904, IMG submission 66668) | Active sludge microbial communities from Klosterneuburg, Austria, studying microevolution and ecology of nitrifiers - Klosterneuburg... | ecosystem: Engineered > WWTP > Aerobic digester >... | reverse complement strand
ATGTGGACTAGGGGAATCCCCAGTTCAGCGCAGGCCGCGGCCATGGCGGCGGGGGCATCGCCGTTCACCACCGTGGCGACCTCTTCCTCTGCCTCGGCCTTGTCGACGGCCGTCCAGGCGGCGGCATTGATGACGGCCCGTGGTCCACGCACCCGGATCGCCCCGGCACAGGCGGCAGGGTCGGACAGGTCGGCCGCGTCGCGGCCCAGAAAGACCGCCTCGGGGGCAATGCGCTGCAATTCGGTTGCGACCTGGCCCGTCCGGCCGAAAACGAGGAGTGTCACGCCTTCACCCCCAGCCTTTCGCCGACGCCGTGGCGGGCCTGCAACGGGCGCCACCAGGCTTCGTTGTCGAGATACCATTGCACCGTGCGTTCCAGACCTTCCTCGACCGTGACGCTTGGCGTCCAGCCCAGTTCGGCGCGGATGCGCGACGGGTCGATGGCGTAGCGCGCGTCATGGCCGGGCCGGTCGGTGACGAAGGTGATCTGATCGGCGTAGGAGCCTGCCGGTTTCGGCCGCTTCGCATCGAGGATGGTGCAAAGCGTCCTGACCAGGTCGAGATTGGTGCGCTCGTTCTCGCCACCGATATTGTAGCTGCGCCCGACCACCCCCTTTTCCACCACCAGAAGCAGCGCATCGGCATGGTCCTCGACGAACAGCCAGTCGCGGATGTTCTGGCCATTGCCGTAGATCGGCAGCGGTTTTCCGGCCAGCGCGTTCAGGATGACGACCGGGATCAGCTTTTCAGGGAAATGATAGGGCCCGTAGTTGTTGGAACAATTGGTCAGCACCACCGGCAGGCCGTAGGTTTCGTGCCAGGCGCGGACCAGATGGTCGCTGGCCGCCTTTGATGCGGAATAGGGACTGCGCGGGTCATAGGGCGTGTCTTCGGTGAACTTCACCGCCGGATCGCCGGGCAGCGATCCGAACACCTCATCTGTCGAGATGTGGTGAAAGCGGAAACCCCCGGGCCGGCCCTTGCGCGTCCAGTGCGCGCGGGACGCCTCAAGCATGTTGTAGGTGCCGGTGATATTGGTGTCCACGAAATCGCCCGGCCCGTCGATCGACCGGTCAACATGGCTTTCGGCCGCCAGATGCATCACCGCATCGGGATCATGCACGGAAAAGATCCGGTCAAGCGCGGTGCGGTTGCGGATATCGGCCTGTTCAAAGACATAGAGCGGGCTGTCCGCCACCGTCGCCACATTCCCGAGGCAGGCCGCATAGGTCAGGGCGTCAAGGTTCACCACCTCGTGCCCCTGCCCGACAGCCCGCCGCACCACGGCCGAACCGATGAATCCGGCGCCGCCGGTAATCAGAATCTTCATCCCTCAACCTTCGTAGACAAATGGGCTGTCAAATTCCGCAAACGCCGGCGCCCCGGCATCTTTGTCCGAAATCGCCGGGCCAATGTCCGCAGATTGCGGATGCGGCCAGTCGATCCCGCACGTATCCCAGCGCACCGCGCCATCACATGCGGGTGCATAATGATCGGTGCATTTATAGACGATCTCGGTATCCGGTTCGAGCGTCATGAATCCATGCAGAAACCCGGCCGGAATCCAGAGCTGGACGCCATTGTCAAAGCTGAGTTCGGCCCCGACCCACTGGCCATAGGTCGGACTGCCCCGCCGGGCATCAACCGCGACATCGAACAGCCGCCCGTGCCCGCAGCGTACCAGCTTGCCCTGGGCATGGGGCGGCGACTGGAAATGCAGGCCGCGCACCGTGCCCGTCTGCCGCGACAGGGAGTGATTGTCCTGGACGAATTCGGGCAGATCGACACCTGCCGTCGCCAGACTGCGGCGGTTCCAGCTTTCCGAAAAGAACCCGCGGTGATCGCCGAAGCGCGACGGCGTGATCCTGAGAACACCGGGCAGAGGAGTGGACTCGATCTTCATGACACGCTCCGAACGACCAGGCAGGACCGGCCCCACCTGTAGCCATCTGTTTCCGGATCCCCCCGGATGGCAACAAGACCATGACCCGCAACCTGTTCGATCTCAATGGCCACCATGCAGGTGCAGCGAAAATCCCCCGGTACGGTCCGGGCGCGGTTGCCAATCCAGGCCCCGCCCCCCATAACTGCCCGTGTTGCCGTGACCGGATCGGGACCAGTTGTTATACTAAAATGTCGTTGACCATGTTTCCGTTGCCCCGACAACCATTCAATCGTTTCAGGACGGATACCCAAACATGAAGATCGCCGTTGCCGGGCTGGGCTATGTCGGCCTCTCAAACGCCATCCTGCTGTCGCAGCACCACAGCGTCACAGCCGTCGATATTTCGGCCGCACGAGTCGATCTGGTGAATGCCCGCCGCTCTCCGATCATTGATGCGGAATGCTCTGAATACCTTGTGACCCGTCCACTGGATCTGACCGCCACGACCGATGCCGAAGCGGCGTGGCGCGATGCCGATTTCGTGGTCATCGCCACACCCACAAACTACGACCCCGTCACCAACCGTTTCGATACATCCTCGGTCGAAGCCGTGATCGCCGGCGTGATGGCCGTCAATCCCGATGCGGTCATGGTGATCAAGTCGACAATCCCGGTCGGCTATGTCAACCGGATCCGCGCGGAAACCGGGTCGGACAACATCCTGTTCAGCCCCGAATTCCTGCGCGAGGGCAAGGCGCTCTATGATAATCTCCACCCCTCGCGCATCGTGGTGGGCGAGAGGTCGGAGCGGGGCCGGGTCTTTGCCGAGCTTCTGCGTGAAGGCGCGATCCGCAAGGATTCTCCGGTCCTGTTCACCGACCCGACCGAGGCCGAGGCGATCAAGCTGTTCGCCAACACCTATCTTGCGCTGCGCGTCGCCTATTTCAACGAGCTGGACAGCTATGCACTGGTCCACGGGCTGGACACCCGGCAGATCGTCGACGGCATCGGCCTTGATCCGCGCATCGGCAGCCATTACAACAACCCGTCCTTCGGGTATGGTGGCTATTGCCTGCCCAAGGACAGCCGGCAGCTTCTGGCGAATTATGCCGATGTGCCGCAGAATCTGATCGCAGCGGTGGTGCAGGCCAATACCACGCGCAAGGATTTTCTGGCCGAACAGATCATCACCCGCAACCCGCGCATCGTCGGCATCTACCGGCTGGTGATGAAGGAAGGGTCCGACAATTTCCGCGAAAGCGCGATCCAGGGCATCATGAAGCGGATCAAGGCCAAGGGGATTGAGGTCGTGGTCTATGAGCCGGGCCTGTCCGAGCCGGAATTCTTCCGCTCACGCGTGGTGCGTGACCTGACCGCCTTCAAGGCGGAGGCCGATCTGATCATTGCCAACCGCCAGTCGGCCGATCTTGCCGATGTGGCGGACAAGGTCTTTACCCGCGACCTGTTCGGCAGCGACTGAACCCGGCAGGACCCGGACCTGCACCGGTTTCGCCACCGGACGCAGGATTTCCGACCTGTTAGCAGCTTTATAAAAAATTGCAGGGACATCATCAGACGGAGACTATCCGAGATGTCCGAGCTTTCCGCGCGACTGGACCTGCCGCTGCTGGCACCGGCCCAGGCCCAGAAACATGTCACCCATAACGAGGCACTCCTGCGGCTCGACACACTGGTGCAACTGGTGGTCGAGGCCTTTGATGCCGCGATTCCGCCACCAGTTCCGGAAGGCGGGCAGATCTGGGCCCTTGGGGACGCCCCGACAGGGGTATGGGCCGGCAAGGGCGGACAGATGGCTGTCTGGAGCGGCGGCGACTGGCAATTCATTCCGCCCCGGGACGGCTGGCGCGCGGTCAAGCGCGGCGAGACCCGGCTGCGCATCCACGCCGCCGGAATCTGGGCCCGGCCCGATATGGACAATCTGGCCGGGCTGGGAGTGAATGCCACGCATGACACGGAAAACCGGCTGACCGTCGCCTCGCCCGGCACATTGCTCAGCCATTCCGGTGCCGGGCACCGGCTGAAGATCAACAAGGCAGAGACAACCGAAACCGCCAGTCTGCTGTTCCAGAGCGACTGGTCCGGACGGGCGGAATTCGGTCTGGCCGGGACCGACGATTTCAGCATCAAGGTCAGCCCGGACGGGAGCGGATGGACCACCGCACTGACGGCCGGCGCTGCAGACGGGGTCGTCGATCTGCCGGCAGGCGCGCGCAGCGCAGGACATGCGGTACTGCACCGGGGCAATATGGTCGGCGCGACAGCCCAAAGCGGCGGCGTCCCGACCGGCAGCGTGATCGAACGGGGCAGCAACGCGAGCGGGGCCTATATCCGCTGGGCGGACGGCAGCCAGATCTGCTGGACCGTGCTGGATCTGGGCAGCGCCACCTTTGCAGGCGCCGGCAGTTTCGAGAACCCCTATCGCACCAATATTGCCGCCTGGACCTTCCCGGCCGCCTTCAGCAATCCTCCGGTGATCTCGGGCCGGGCCTCGGTGGCATCCTCGACCGGCAACGACCGCCGGATGATCCTGTCGACCCGCACTGTCACCACGACCGATCTTGATGCCATCCAGGCATTCCGCGTCTCGAACTCTGCAGGCACCACCGCCTGCATCGCTGATCTGGTCGCCATTGGCCACTGGTTCTGAGAGGAGATCCCATGCAACTGATCCTTCACCCGACCCGCAGCGATGCGGTTCTGGATCTGGCCCGCGATGGCGACCGGCTGGTCGTCAATGGTGCGGTTCTGGACTTTGCCCCCCTGCCCGACGGTGCCAGCCTGCCCCGCGCGGCGATCAGCTGTCCCTGGATCGCCGGGGATGTCCGGCGCGATGGCGGCATTCTGCAGATTCCAATCATTCTGCCCATCGGCCGGGACGCCCCGCCCGCGGCACGCTTTCCCGCACCGCTGACCGTGACCGGCGACGGTCCGGTTACATTGCCCGGGACCGTCGCCCGGCCTACCGCCACACATACCGTCCTGCCACCGGATTCCCGCGAAGAGGCCAACGATGAAACCCGCAATGCGCATTGATTTCACCCAGGTTCTTTCTGCGGCAGATCAGCATGATCAGGCCGAAGCCATCCGCCTGTCCCGCGAGCGGGACATGTTGCTGGCCTATCTGACGCAGACCGACTGGCTGGTGCTGCGCGCAGCGGAGACCGGCACGCCGATCCCCGATGACATCCGGGTCAAACGGACCGAGGCCCGCACCGCCATATCAGAGCTGACGGCGCGGATCCCGCCGGACAGCCTGTTGCCCTGAGCCGCCCCGCAAGGGGGCAGGAATATCAGCCCTTCGCCCCCTGCCCGCGGGCATAGACATCCTCGTAACGGATGATGTCATCCTCGCCGAGATAGGAGCCCGTCTGCACTTCGATCAGTACCATCGGCACCTTGCCGGGGTTCTCCATCCGGTGCTTTGCGCCCAGCGGGATATAGACGGACTGGTTCTCGGTCACGAGCCGCACATCGTCATCGATCGTGACACGGGCGGTACCCTCGACCACGATCCAGTGTTCCGACCGGTGGTGATGGCTTTGCAGCGACAGGGCGGCGCCCGGCTTCACCACAATGCGCTTCACCTGGAAACGCGAGCCGATGACCAGGCTTTCAAACATGCCCCAGGGCCGGTGATCGAAAGGAAAATCGGTTGCCTGGCGGCGGGATTTTTCCCTGAGCGCCGCCACCGCCTCCTTGACCCGCTGGCTTTCGGATTTGTGGGCAACCAGCACCGCATCGGGCATGGCGATGGCGATGATATCCTTCAGGCCGATTCCGACCAGTTCCACACGGTCACCCTCCGACCGCAGCAGGCTGCCCTCGCAGCCAAGCGCCAGCGCATGGTCGGATGTGACATTGCCTTCGGCATCGGGCCCGCTCTCCTGCCAGACGGCCTCCCATCCGCCAAGGTCTGACCAGCCCCCGGAAAAGGGCATCACCGCAAGATTGACCGCCTTTTCCATGATGGCGTAGTCGATGGAAATGTCAGGCACCGCCGACCAGGGCCCAGCGGCAAGCCGGGTAAAGCCCAGGTCCGCTGCCGCCCGTCCGACCGCGTCCCGGACCGGCGTCAGAATCTGTGGTGCCGACCGGGAAAACGCATCAATCAGGGTCTGCGCGGTGAACAGGAAGATTCCGGCATTCCACAGGAATTTCCCCGTCGCGATCATTTCGGCGGCTGAGGCGGAATCGGGTTTTTCGACGAAACGCTCCAGCGGTTGCGGGGCGCCGGCATCGGTATCGGCCCCCGCAGCCAGTTCAAGATACCCGTATCCGGTCTCTGGCCGATCCGGGGTTATGCCGAACGTCACAAGATCACCGGCAAGGGCGCGTGGCGCCGCCGCCAGAACCGCCTGACGGAAGGCATCCGAATCAGGAATCACGTGATCCGATGGCGCCACCAGCATCAGCGCGCCGGGATCATCACGGCCCACCACCAGCGCCGCCGCCAGAACCGCGGGGGCGGTATTGCGGCCCTCGGGCTCGATCAAGATGGCGCGGGGCGCGATTTCGGATGCGGCAAGCTGTTCGGTGACAATGAAGCGGAAATCGTTGCCAGTCACGACCAGAGGCGCGGCAAAGCCCGTCCCCGACAGACGCCGCGCCGCCGCCTGAAACAGGCTCTCTCCGCCCATGAGGCGTGAGAACTGCTTGGGATAAGATTTGCGCGACAGGGGCCAGAGCCGGGTGCCGGACCCGCCCGCCAGAAGCACCGGATGAATGTCCTGCAAGTCATGTCCTTTCGATGCTGCGCCTGACCTCCATACTCTGTCCCGTCCCCACTCGGAAACACAAATCCTTCCCAGGTTCAGCGATGGGATTGTACAGTCGGGATCAAGCAGACCGGCCGCAAAGGCCAATAGGATCTCGGTGAAGCCACAGGATCTCGCAATACGATGTCATTGCTCGGACTTGTGCCCTTCTTGAAAATCGCTATCATGAAATCTGAAAGTACAGGAAATATTATTGCCACTATGAGCCCCAATGTAGAAATAATGATAAGCGCACTGAGACGTCGATGCGTCGACAAAACAGTAGCACTTCTTGGAAGCGCGCCCGGGAAATGGGACATTTCAGATAGGCCTGACATTATATCGGGGGTGAACTCCAGTCACATAAATTTTGGGCTGAAGGAGGTTGATATTCTCTTCTTCAACACATATTCTCTGTATCCGGCCGGAAAGTACAAAAACGTTCGCGAATCCATTGCGCAAAGAATAGAAGGCACGACATGCGACCTTGTCGTTGTTATTGATGCCGCCAATACTAATCCAAAACTGCCATTCAAATACGAACAGAAAGTCATCCTTAACAAGGCGGACAGGAACTCGATCTTATCGCAATATTTGCATAGACAATTTCTCCCCGATACCTCTGGCGAAGAGGTTCCATCCACAGGAATACAGGCTGCAATATCATTGCGTGCTACTGGCGCAAACCCTGTTCTTTATGGCTTCTCTTTGACAGATGGTCACTATCTATCGCCAACTAGTGCACGCGCTCATCGCGACATGGATGCCACGCTCTTCGGTCATTTTGATATTCGCGCTCCTTTCAGGCCATCATCCAACAAATGATCTAACTTACGCCCCCTACCCGTCCAAAGCGACATCCCGCGGCAAGTCTTCGCCCAGCACCCAAATCCGTTTCTGGGTCCAGGGCTCGGCCGGATCGGACCAGAACGGCGCCTCGGGGCCAAGGCCCAGCGGCAGGAAGACCGTGCTGCACAGATACAGGCTCCCGGTCGAGACATAGCTTTCGGCCAGTTGCGGTTGGCTGCCGTTCAGGCCCAGCCGCAACCACCCCGCCGTGTCGAAACTGGACTCGGGCAGGGTGCGCAGGATCACCGCCATCAGCGCGGCGCGGACCTGCCCCGCCGGCAATCCTGCGGGCAGCGTGTCGTGCAGGGCCAGTTGCGCCAGCGGCTGGAAGGCCGCGCCGCGATAGGCCAGTGACCGCCCGATCGGGGGGAAGCTGCCATCCGGCCCGATCAGTCTTTCAAGGATGACCGCGTACCGTGCCATGCGGGTGCTGGCCGATTGCCGCATCGCCCGCCATGTCTTGTCCTCGTCCCCGACCGCATCAAGGATGTCCCGCAGCATCGGCTGGATCACATAGCCGTTGTAGTAATCCCAGCGGAAATGCGGGCCGTCGGAGTAGAGTCCGTCGCCCGCATACCATTGCTCGTGCTGGCGCAGGGCATAATCGACCCGCATCCGGTCCCAGGGCAGGCCCATTTTGCACAACGCGGCCTCGATCATCGCCGAGAACAGCAGCCAGTTGTTGAAATAGGGCGGGATACTGCGCGTCGCCAGCAGCGAAAGCGCAAGATTGTCCTGCACCTCTGCCGGCAGCGCCTGCCATAACGCTCCGGACGCCCGCAGGACGGCCTGGGCCAGAAAGGCGGCATCGACCAGGGATTGCGGGCCTGCGGTAAAGTCCAGCCTTTGTGGGCTTTCCGGCCCGGTGCTGATGGCCAGCAGATGATGGACATGTGCAAGCGACACCACCTCGGCCCCCTGGCTGCGGTATTGCCATTCCAGCAGCGGGGCCAGACCAGACAGCAGGCGGCCCATAGCCTCCAGCGCGCTGAACGGGCGACGGTCACGCGTCGTGTCGGGCGCGGTCTCGACCGGCATCGTCGCGGCCAGCCCCGGGCCCCGCGCCGCTGCAAGGACCGGGCCGGCCAGACGGGACAGAAGCGTTGCGGCAACCTCGCGGTCCGACGGCAGTGCGGGGGTATTCGATGACATCCCGGTCGGGTCTCCTCGTTACGGGGCGGCTTCGCCTGATGGTCCCGCAATCCTGATCCGGGTGCGGCGGCATTCACAAGCCGTCAAGATTCAATAACCACTTGTTAACCAACATCCGCCAGTCTGGGCACCGGACAGCGGCGCAGGCGCGGATAACAGGCACGATGCAATCCTATCAGCTTATCGAAGTTGCCGGGCCCTCCGGTGTCGGCAAGAGCACGGCACTCGAGCGGATGTTGCGCGATCCGGACCATGCCGCCGGGGTGATCGGGCGCCCGACACTTGAAACGCTGCGGCCACGCAAACTTGACCCTGTCCAGCGGCATCACCTTGATGCATCGCCCTATCGACCCGCGCTCGATCTGGTATTCCACATTCTTGCGCGGTCACCCGCGCCGCTCTCCTCCAGAATGGCCGCCATGGATATGTGCCAGGCCTCGTTCCTGACCCGGGCCGCGCTTGCCACTCCGGAGGACAGCGCGCGGGACGATCTGCTGCGGGGGCAGCGGCTGGTCCACGATGAACTGGTTCTGCACCGCGCCTTCAGCATCCTGCCCTTTTCAGAAAACCGCCTGCGGGATGCCCGGGCCTTCTTCAACGCAGCCCCCCTGCCCGACCAGGCCGTCATCTGCATCGCAGATCCCCGGACCATCATGGCGCGGATCCGCCAGCGCGGACGGATCCCGAATTGCTACAAGGGGCTGGAAGCGGCCAGGCTGGAGATCCTGCTGCACGATCTGGTCGACTGCGGACTGGTCGCGCAGGAATGCCTGACAAGGCGGGGGGTCCGCTGCACCGTCCTGCGGTTTGACGGCAGCCCGGACGAGGCGGCCCTCGATCTTGGCCGTGCCTGCATGCCCGAGCGGATAGCCGCCTGAGCCATGACCGACTGGACCGAGATCCGCATACAGACCCCCGAAAAGACTGCGCAGCGCTATGTCTTCACCCTTGGCATCACCGTGCCGGGAAAAGGGCCCGTCCAGTCGAAGATCGGGATAAAGGAGACGAATTTCGACATCCCCCACCATGTGTTCTGGGACAGCTTCCTGCCGCTGATGTTCCTGTCGCGCAATGGCGGACCTCTGTTCAACAAGCCGGTCCCGCGCGGGCGGATCCGGGCCGATTTCCCGCTCGAGGCGGGTGTAGCCCGGTTCTTCATCCAGCGGGCACGACAGATGGGGGTCGAGATGGAGATCGACAGCCCGCTTGTCGATCGCGTCCATGACGACGCGCCCACCGGTGGGGATGTGCTTTTGTTCGGCGGCGGCAAGGACAGCCGCCTTCTCCTGGGCACATTGCGCGAAGTCGGGCTGTCGCCGCGTGTGATCAGCGCGCGCGGGACCCTCTACGCCACGGATATCCCCGGATGCCTCTGCTTCGAGACCCTGAATTTCTCGATGCCAAACCGTATCGTCCCGGCGCTGATGCTGCGTCCGCAGAACCTATACTATGGCGGCGGATTCCCCGAAGTGCACCTGCACCACCCCTGGCAACAGCATTACGACATTTCGGCCTATGCCGCGCTGCGCGCGACCTCGGACCTGCTGAAATCGGCCGGCTTCGACATCACCCTGCATGCTCCGCAAAACGTGCTGCCCCACAACCTGACCCAAAGGATTCTGGCCGACCGCTATCCTGACCTGCATGCCGGCCAGATCAGCGTCGAGCCGCATCAGGCTTCGGACAAGAACCTGCATGTCAGTCTGCTGCGGCGCTACCACGGCCTGCCGACGGGTCATCACTGCAACCCTGAACTGTTCGGACAGATGCTTGAGGGTTTCATGACCCACGCGCTCTCGGATGCACCGCAGTTCGGCTTCCAGAACAACCGCGAGGCCGTGGAACGCGAGATGCGGTCGATCATCTTTCGCCTGCATAGTCAGGGGCGGATCAGTCTGCCGGCTGGCTTGGCCCCGCCTGCGGACTGGGATGCTCCTTGGATCGACTTCATCCATCCGCACGGCAACCCCGACACGGCTTCCCGCCTGATGGAGATCTACCGCTGCCATGCCGACGACTGGCCGGCCGAGGCCCCCGGTCTGCCTGCCTGCCTGCAGCCCTATATCACCGGCGAGGCGCTGCCGGGCTGACAGCCGGATAGGAATCGGCGATACCGGGGCCGGTGCCGAAACCCGATCAGCCTCCGTTTTCCATCCGCTTGCGCAGCCAGCCCAGGAAGGCAAGGTCAGGGGCGCGCAGCAGAGTCCGGCCGGTATCGGCCCAGATTCCCTGCCATTGCGCGACCAGCGCATGTACGTCCCAACCAGGGGCCAGCCCCCGCGCGGTTTCAAGCGCTTCTGCGCTGATCAGGGGCAGCGGCGCCGGCGGGCGGCGTGACAACACGCGCAGGATATCGTCCTCTTCCTCGGCCAGCCGATAATCAGGCAGGCTGTCCTCCGCGATCATGTCGCGGATCATGCGGCGGAATACCCTGACCGGCGAGGCCGATCCCGATTTGTGGTGCAAAAGCGGGATGGCGATGCGCCACTCCGGCTGGCGGCCGCAATGTTTGCGGGCCAGTTCATAGATGCGCCGTTCAAGCGGCTTGCGCAGGCGGAAATAATCACGGCTCAGTGTCAGGACCGATTTCGACAGCACCGCCCGGAACAGCCAGTCCGACAGGGTGACCATGACCGAGATCATTCGCCCGCCCCGGTTCTGGCGGACAATCTCCCAGCCCTCGATCAGGCCAAAGCCACGGGTCATCTCGATCCCGCCAGTGACGATATTGGTGGTGATGCGGGTGCCGGCCAGCCGTTCGAACGCCTCCCGCAGGCGGCGATAGGCATCGCCGCTGGTTTCACGGTTGGTAGCGATCAGCAGATCATGGGCGCGCAATTGCAGGGTGCGGGCCACTTCGCGGCCGGCATTCAGCGCCGCCATGAGCTGACTGATGCAATAGATCAGGATATCCTTGTCGTGGATCGTGGCCAGTCCCCGGACCGACGGCGTGACCGTGATCGCCGCGCCATTGTGGCGATAGTCAAGGATGCGCAGATCCGGGCGCGTCGACAAGGAGAAGAGCGGATGCTCCATTGATGCGAGATCGTCCTTGGGACGCGCATCGAAGATGTCGCAAACAAAGAAATCGCCCTGCGGATGACGGTCCGGCAACATCCCCGCGGCCACGCCGTCTCGCGCAGCCCTGCCCTGCGGCGATCCGCTCAACCCGCACACCCCTGCGTCGCAGGGCATGACACACGATTCCACCGCCGGTCAGTCATAGCCCGCCTGTTCATCACCTGCCCCGAGCCACCTTGTCCGGCGGCCCCTGCACCCCGCCCGGCCCAGAAGGACCCTGCGGGATTCGGGGTTTCATTGACACCCGAGGGTAAAGTTATCCACAGACCCTGTCCAGCAACCTGCACGGGTCGCGTCAAGCTTTCGGGGTTCCGGAATCCCAGACTCGGGGTTTCAGACTCGGTGGATTCGGGGTTCCAGAATCGGAGATTGCACAAGAAACGACATATTATCGATTTGAATCAGTGCTCTATGCTTCACATCCAATACCCTTAACTTGTCTATTAACAGAAAATAACTTCCAGGATCATAGACAGCACCAAGCACATGGCAGGACACCGCAGGGTCATGCCCATCTATGGCATTGATAAGAAACATAATTTTATACAGGCGCGATGAAATATACCATGTGCTGAGAAAGTCGTTATACTAGAGAAAACGCAGCACATAGAGCGGCCAGATGACCAAGAATGCCCAGACGCCCACCTATCTTGCGATAACCCCGGAATTGGCCCGCGCCGATCTGGACACGCCTGTCACCACCGGGGATTTTGCCCGGCTGGCCCGGATCTGCGGCGATGGCCGGGCAGATCTTGTCCGCAGGGGCCTAGACCACAGTGGCAAGCGGCAGTTACGCCGCTTTTCAACCTGGGAAATCACCCGCTATCTCATCCCCATCGCACCCGCCCATTTCCGCCGGGTGCTGAATGCCAATCCGGACCTGCCCCAGGGCCATACCGAAACCGAAGGTGGGGCGCGCTGGTTTACCCTGGACGAGGTTCTGCGCCTGCGGGCGCATTTCGCCGCCGAAGGATCGCGGCAGAAACCCTATCTGCCGTGGCGGCCCGAAGGCCTGCCAGCCAAGATGATCGCTGTCGCCAATTTCAAGGGCGGCGTGGGCAAGACCTCGACCTGTGCGCATCTGGCGATGTCAGCGGCACTGGATGGTTACCGGGTGCTGGTGATTGATCTGGACAGTCAGGGATCAATGACCTCTCTGTTCGGAGGCAGGGTTGAGGACGAATGGCAGACTGTCTTTCCCTTGCTGGCCCGCCATTATGGTCAGCGCCTTCAGGCCGACAACCGCGCCCGTGCCGACCGGGGCGAGCCGCCGGTTGCGCTGGACGAGACGCTGACCGAGGCATTGCGGCTGCGGGCCCCCGATCTCGTGCAGAAAACCCACTGGCCCAATATTGATCTGATCGGCGCGCAGCTGAACCTGTATTGGGCCGAATTCCAGATTCCTGTCTGGCGGATGTCCAGCCGCGGTTGGCGATTGTGGGATGCCCTGGCCGATACCCTGGCCGAGGACGGGATCCTTGATGCCTATGACATCATCTTTCTCGATACACCGCCCGCGTTGGGATATCTGACGATCAACGGGCTGGCGGCGGCCGATATCCTGCTCGTGCCGACCGGGGCCTCGTTTCTGGAATTTGATTCAACGGGTCGGTTCTTCGGCATGTTGCATGATACGTTCAGCTCGATCGAGGAAGGTGAAAATCTGGCAGCACGGGCGCTAGGGCGCGAGGAGATGGCCTTTGAATGGGATGCGGTCCGTGCCATCGTCACCCGCTATGACAGCAGCCAGCAGGCCGAGATGGCCGGACTCATGCAGGCCTGGCTGGGGCGCACGCTTTCTCCACAGCATCAGGATTTCACGGCACTGATTGGTCAGGCCGGCGAAAGCGTGAAAGGTATCTACGAAGCGGATTACCGCGATTTCAACCGCGAGACCTATGCCCGAGGCCGCGAAACCTTTGACCAGACCTGGGCTGCAGTGAAGACGTTGTTGATCGGTGCCTGGGCCCGGGATGCGACCGGCTGACCCTGGCCTGTTTCGCACGCGAAACGGCTTCTGGCTTTGGAAAGGCGGCAGCCGGTGGCCGCATTGGCACGGTTCCGGAAACCCCGACCACAAGGAGAGACGAGATGGCAAAACGCAAGCGGCTTGATCCAAATCCTTCGGCGGCTGCAGTGGATATGGCATCTGAGCACAGGTCGGGCAGCGGATCGGAAAACAGCCTTGCTCCGGAGCATCCCACCCTTCCTGCTCCCCCATCTTCTGCTGTCCTGCCCTCCGGGGTCCCACCCGAAGCTCCGTCCTATGCCGTCCGGGGCGTGGGACGCGGGCCCTTTTCTGCGCCGATTGCTGCGGTTGCGGCCGACAGCGCCACCCGGGCTGCCTTTGACGAAGTCAGCCGCGAATTGGTCGCCGCCCGGACCGAAGGACGCATGGTCCTGCGTCTGCCATTGACCGCAGTCGACGAGACATATCTGGTCCGTGACCGGATCGAGGTCGCGGAAGAAGATATGGCGGCGCTGATCGCCTCGTTGCGTATGCGGGGCCAGCAGATGCCGGTCGAGGTCGCCGATCTGGGCGATGGGCGCTATGGCCTGATCTCGGGCTGGCGGCGGCTGATGGCTTTGCGCCGCATCTCCGCCGAGGATGATACCGCCGGCCATGTTCTTGCCCTGCTGCGGCGGCCCGAGGTTGCTGCCGATGCCTATCTGGCGATGGTCGAAGAGAATGAAATCCGGTCGGGGCTGAGCTTTTACGAACGCGCCCGCATTGTCGTTCGCGCGGCGGATCGCGGGGTCTATCCCGATGACCGCGCCGCCCTGTCGCATCTTTTTGCGGCGGCGCCACGGGCGCGCAGGTCCAAGATCGGCAGCTTTGTGCGGCTGGTACGCGCCTTTGAGGCTGGGGAAGGTATGCGTGTCAAAAGCAGCGTACAGGGTCTGTTCTTTCCAGCCTCTCTCAGTGAAAAACTGGGGCTGACACTGGTTGCCGCCGTGGATCGCGATCCTGGCATTGCAGGCCGGATTGCCGGCGATCTGGCCGCCCAGCCGCCCGAGGATGCCGGCGAGGAAGCGGTCCGGATTGCGGCATTCCTGCGTGGGCAGGAGGGGGATATGTCGCGCCCAGCAGCAAAGCCTGCCCCATCGCCTCTGGCTATGACCGACGCAGGTATGTTGGGTGCCCTGCCCCGGATTGATGTTCTGTCCGCGGGACGGATTGCCCTGTCAGGGCCGGGTGTGGAGGATCCGCAGTTCCTGAAGGCGCTGAACGGCTGGCTGTCTGGCCGTGTCCAGACAGAGACTGCGCCTGCAGACAGAGACTGATCCAGAGTCTGCTTCCGTCTCGGATCGAGGCTTTCCGTGCTATGCCGATGTTTCGCACGCGAAACATCGGCGCTGTCTCTGATATTGCTGCAATCAGTTTGTCAGCTGGTTGTTCAGTCCGATCACGGATCCGATCAGCCCGAAAACCGTGCGTACTCCGGTCACCGGGCTTTCGGTCACATAGATCAGGTCGCCAGGAGCAATCCGGAATTCGCCGGCACTGAACAACCCGTCGGCCGATGTCAGGTCGAGCGTGAAGATCATGCGCTCATGGGGCGGGCTGTTGCTGTCGCGGCCGACGACGCTGCCGGGATAGCGGCGCAGGATGAGCAGGCCTTGCGGATTGGCGCGGCTTTCGCTGACCCCGCCGATGGCGGCAATCGCCTCAAGGGCGCTCATGTCCTCCGAAGTGAACTCATGAACTGCCTGGCTGCCGGCAGCCCCCAGCGATAGGAAGCTGTGGTCATCAGCCTCGACATAGACCCGGTCGCCGCCGCGCAGAGCGGTGTCCAGCCGGGGTTCGGCTAGCAGACGGTCCAGCGAGATGCCATAAAGCTGGTCCCCGCGTTGCAGCCGGATCTGCGGATTGCGCAGGTTTGCTGCGACTCCGCCACCCTGTGCCAGAAGCGCGGTAACGCTGAAACCGCTGTCGATCAGCGGATAGCTTCCCGGAGCCGCAACACCGGACACCAGGCTGACGGTGTTCAGACGGCCTTCGGCCTGTTCGACCTGGACCTGCGCGGTGGGCGACACCTCGGTATAGCCCGCCTCGATCTGTTCCCGGGCCGTTTCGGGGGCCATCCCGCCAACCCGCACCGTGCCGATATAGGGCAGGAACACTGTGCCTGACGAGGATACCCGAACCGCTGGCAGGGTCACGAACCGCTGGCCCTGGCTGGTCAGCAGGCTGTTATCCTCGTTGGTCCAGACAGTGATTGTCAGCGTATCCCCAGGAGCGATGGTGCGGGTGGCGGGCTGATCGCCATGGTCGATCCAGGACAATGCGGTCTGACCGGGCAATGGCCAGGCCGTCAGAACGGGCAGGGTGGCGCGTGCAACCGGAGCAACAGCAAAGTCCTGCGTCAGCGTGATGCCCCCGGGCAGGAGAGTGCCGGGATCTGCCCGATCCCCGCCACTTCCAATGATCTCGGTCTGAATCCCGGCACTGCGCGGCAGGTTTCCGCAGGCGGTCAGCGTCATTGTGCCCGCCAGCGCCAGCGCCAGCCAGTGTGTCTGTTCCATGGATCGCGCATCCCCCGCGGATTCGTCCTTCTGACATACCCGACAGAGTGAGGGGACGGAACCTTCCGCAGCCCGACGGGTCCCACAATCATTTCGAAACCGGCGAGATCGGGCCGAAGTGCATTCGATCAAACTGTTGGTGAAAGCCGCTCTCTCGCCTGAAACCTGCTCCGCCTTCCACGCGGCCCTCACGCGACCCTGTCTCGGAGCGATACCGGGGGCCGGAGTGGTGCGATGAACAGGGAACTTGTGCAAGTGGCCGCAACGCGGCTTTACGATGGCAATGAACTGGTTGTCGGGGTGAGTGACATCCTCGTCGGGACAGGTGAAATCTTCGGCGACGCCTTTGTGTTCTATGCCGTGACGCCGCCGCGGCTCATGGGTCTCATGGCCTTTGCGCTCGACAGCCGGGGCGATCTTGCCATGACGGATGCCGCCAGCCTTGGTGGGTCGCCTTTGCCCGGGCTGTCGCCCGCGCTGCTGCCGATGTGGCAACCGGGGAGGGCCGGGATCGTGGTCACCGATCTGGCAGGCGGCGCGCAGGGGCGGATCATCAAGGTTCCGGGCGATCTCACCTCGCGGCTGACATTGTCCGAGGTGGCATTGCCCGTGACACTGGCGCAGCTGGTTGCAAATCCGGCAGGTGCCAACGGCTCTCTGGTATTTGGTCTGTTGCGCGACGGAACCCTGATGCGATGGACGGCGGGGGCGGGCGGCGCTCTTGTTGATGAGACGGTGTTGGCCTTTCCATCGCCTGATACCGGAGCCGTGCTGACCGCTCTTGTCCGCACGGGCAATGTGCTGCTGGCCACGACGAACGGTGGGCCGGCATTGATGGCCGCTGTCATCGGTGCCGACGGCGGGCTGGTCGCCGGGGGGCTGCTTGTCTCCGGTCAGCTTGGTATATCCGGGCCTCTTATGGTCGAAACTGTCAGTCTCGGTGTGACGGATTATGTCCTGGTTGCTGCTGCGGGCTCCTCGACCCTGACCGTGGGCGAGATCGGGCGTCGTGGCGGCCTGAGTGCAGTGGATCATGTGCGTGATGGGCTTGGCACCCGGTTTGCCGGGGTCAGCGCATTGGCTGTGCACGAGATGGACTGGGCTGTCTATGTCGCGGTGGCGGGCTCGGATGACGGGGTGACACTGTTCCGGCTGCTGCCTGGCGGGCGGTTGCTGCATCTGATCACGATCGCCGATACGCCGGGGATGACACTTGACAACGTTTCGGCCTTGGCGCTGACCGGGCAGGGTGGGCTCTTGAGGTTGATCGCCGCCTCGGGGTCCGAGCCGGGCATCACCCTGCTGGAGTTTCGGGTAGATACTCCGGGGCAGAGCCTGCAGGCCGAAGCGGCAGGCGGGGTTCTGGCCGGCGGCGCGGGCCATGATGTGCTGACAGGGGGGGCGGGCAACGATGTGCTGAACGGCGGTGCCGGGCAGGATGTGTTGCGCGACGGCGCAGGCCAGGATTCGCTGCGCGGTGGCGCGGGACAGGACATCTTCATTCTTGACGCGGACGGGGTCGCGGACTGGATCGTCGATTTCCAGCCGGGCGTCGATCTGATCGACCTGTCGGCCTGGAACTTTCTGCGCAACCCGGCGCAACTGGTGATCACGCCACGGGCGGGTGGGGCAACGATCAGCTACGGAACTGAAACGCTGCATGTCAACGCAGCGGACGGAAGGATGCTGGATGTGGCGCAGATCCTTGCATCGGGGCTGCTGGGGCTTGACCGGCTGCTGCCGGGATGGTTCGCCCAGTGGCAGGCCGATACCGAAAGCGGTGTGACGCCTTTCCTGACACTGACAGGCACCTCGGGCCGGGACGAGATATGGGGCGGGCAGGGGGATGACCGTCTGCGCGGCCTGGCCGGGGCGGACACATTATATGGCCGGGCCGGGGACGATACGCTGGATGGCGGCCCCGGTGCCGACCTGATGGCGGGGGGGCCGGGATCGGACACCTATTACGTGGACAATCCCGGCGACAGGGTCGTCGAGAACCCCCGTCACGCCGGCCGTGATCTTGTGATTTCGTCGGTCGATTTTCGGCTGCGCGGCAGCCATGTCGAGGATCTGACCCTGACCGGGACCGCTGATATCCGTGGGCTTGGCAACGGTCTGGACAATACGATCCGCGGCAATGCCGGAGCCAATATCCTTGATGGCGGCAAGGGGGATGACACCCTGATCGGGGGGGCAGGGGACGATACCTATTACATCCGCAGTCGCGGGGATGCCGTCGTGGAGGCGGCCGGTGGCGGGTATGACAGCATTTTTGCCCTGCGGTCCTGGATGTTGCCTGACGATGTCGAGCGGCTCGTGCTGAAATCGTTGCTCCCGCACAATGCCATCGGCAATGCGATGGACAATATGATCATCGGCAACATGCAGGACAACAGCCTGTCCGGGCGCGGAGGCAATGACATATTGCGTGGACAGGGCGGTGCCGACACGTTTGTTTTCGACACGACACCGGGGCCGGGCAATGTCGATACGATTGTCGATTTCACTGTTGGCGAGGACAGGATCGGTCTGGCCAGCCAGATTTTCGGCTTGCCAAAGGGGGCACTGTCCGCCGCGGCCTTTCATCGGGGGGCGGCGGCGCAGGATGCCCTTGACCGTATCCTCTATGATCCGCTGACAGACAGGCTCTGGTTCGATCCTGATGGGAGTGGCCCCCGTCCGGCGGTATTGGTTGCCAATTTCATGGGGGATCCAATGCCGGGCGTGAACGACTTCATCATCCTCTGAAACAGTCTCTCTGCTGTCTGTCAGAGACTGTCTATCGACCGGATCGCCTGGTCAATTGAACCGCGTTCTACCTGGGCCGCTGCGGGGCGGGCAAAGCGGTCAGGTCCGGGCGGGAAGGCCAGAAAGGCGGTGTCCGGGGTCAGGGCTCTGGCCTGCCAGCGCCGCCACGCCCGTTTATAGGCCCGCCGGGCCGGGGACAGGCCGAAATCGGGGTGAACCCCGGTCAATGGATTGCCGGTCAGGCTGCCCGGATGGTCCAGGGCGATCAGGCTGAATTGCTCCAGCCGCGGGGCAGGGTGCCCGGTCAGCGCCTCGGCCCGCGCCATCAGTTCGCTGTCGGCGCCAAAGTGGGCGCAGTCCCATGATCCGAGTTTGCCCTTGAGAAAATCCGCGGCGAAAAGCGGGCTCATCGGGGCATGTTGCAACACGCCGTCCAGGCTTTCGCCGCCCACGACTCGGATCTGGCTGAAACGGCCTTCGGGGGTCATCCGCAGCATCCCCACCGCGCTGACCGGTGGGGGCGAGGCGGATTTCAGCACGGACCGCAGATGCCGCGACAGCCGCTCGGGATGGGACCAGTCGTCGGCATCCTGCACGGTGATCCAGTCGCCGGTTGCCAGCCCAAGCGCGATGTTGCGGCCGACATAGGGGCCGACATTCACCGGATTGGCGATGACGCGCAGGCGCGGGTCGGCGCGGGCCAGATCATGCAGGATCCCGGCGGTGCCGTCGCGGCTGGCGTCATCCACCGCGATCAGCTCCAGATTGCGCCAGCGTTGGGCCAGAATGGACCGGGTCGCCGCGGCAATCGTGCCGGCGGCATTATGCGCGCAGAGGATCACGCTGATTTTGGGGCCGTCAGGAACCGGTGGCAGGCCGGCGCAGTGCAGCCGGTCCAGAAGCGGGGCCCGACCCTTGCGGAGCAGCACCGGCGCGACCCGCCAGCGGGCCAGATACAGGTTCAGGCCTATCCGCCAGCGGGCCGGATCGCCTTGCACTACCGCTGCATTGGCATCCAGAAGATGGCCGGTATGGGCGAGGCCGGCCGGCAGGGCCGACCGGAGCTGCAGGGCAAGCGCCATATCCCCGGCTGTCGCGGCACGATGGGCGCGCCACAGCAGGTCATTGCCGGCAAACAGTTGGCCCGGCCGTTGGGCACCCGTCCCGGGCATTCAGCCGATCATCGCGCGGCGGGCGGCGATCCTTTCGATCAGCGCCGAGAGTTCGGCGGCGCGGTGATCGAATGTATGGGCGGCCAGCACGATCTCGCGGGCGCGGGCCGCGCGTTCCAGATAAGGCGCAGGGTCGGCCAGGCAATCCGACACGATGGCGGCAAAGCTTTCGGCATCGCCCGCCACCGGGATCGTGTCGCCAAAGACATCGGCCAGCCCTGCTACGGGATCGGTCAGGATCGGTGTGCCGGTCGCCGATCCGTCGAACAGGCGGTTCGACAGGAAACCGCCCTCGCGCATACTGTCCCAATGGTCGTTGAGCAAAAGCACATGCCGGCCATACAGGGCACCCAGATCGGCATTGGTGACCGATGGGGCGACGACTGCCTCGGGGGGCAGGATGCCTTCCCAGCCGCCGCCGTACAGATCCAGTGGAAGGTCCTGCTGGATGCACCATTTGACCATGGTGCGGTATTCGCGCCGCGAATTGCCGACAAAGACGGGGCGGGGCAGCCGTGGCACTGCGGGGTCCGGCGGTTGGAACAGATGCGCATCGGCGGCCTGATGCAGGACGCTGACCGAGGGCAGGCCCCGGCCGCGCAGGATCGCGGCATAGATGTCAGAGGCGACGGCCACATGGTCGAAATCGGCGAATTCCTCATCGGGAATGCGGTCGGGGTGCGAGATCAGCCACATGATGTTGATCCGGGCCGGGTCCACGGTAATCCGGTGGCGGCCGCGGATCATTAGCATCACGTCTTCACGCAGGCCCTTGGCATACCAGGCATCGGCTGTGTCGACACCAGCCTGATGCCCGATCCTTTCAAAGCCGGCAGCCAGTGAGCGGGCGAAATGCCAGTCGCCCCAAAGCGGCGCTTCCTTGAGGTTCGGGGTCGAGATCTTGATGCGGATTCCCAGATCCTGCAGGGGTCGCGATGTCAGTTGCAGCATATGTGGCGACGGTGGGGGCAACCGCACCGGGCTGCCGTCCAGCAGGAAATCCGAGCCGCAGATGCCAATCTGCAGGTCGCGGCGTGGCCGATGGCGGGTCGCCTCTGCCGGCAGGACGATCAGGAACCGGCCGCTGTCTTGGGCGCGGGTCGTGGCAAATGCCACCGGGCCACGGGCATCAAAGGCGACGACCTGGAGAGACCGCGCCGGCGCGTGCAGATCGCGGGCCCAACCCGCAACGGCGCCGCCAAGAGACCATTCCACGCGCCCCGACCATCCCCCCGCCCGGACGGTCAGGGCAGGGCCGTTGTCTTCCGCCGTTCGGGGCAGACGGATACGGATCTCTTCGCCGTCGGGGACCGGATCAATCAACCATTGTCCGGGCAGGCCGGAAAGACTGACGCGCGGCGTGATGCCGTCGTTCGCCTCGATGCGCGGCGGATGAGCCGCATCGCTGCCCGCAAGGATCAGGATACCGTGATGCAGGACGGGGACACAGCCCGAACCACTGGCGGGGCTGTTGTGCACAGGGCTGTCCGAAGTGGCATCCGGATCGGGAGTATGGCGCGGATCCGTCATGCCCTGTCCATCCCTGCCCGTTCGGCCCATGTTGTCATCCACCATAGTGCATGAGCCAGCTTGCCCGTTGCCGCTGCCGGATGCTGGGCGATGCCGCAAACCGTCCGCGCCCGCTCCGAGAGCCGGCTGAACCCTGCCTGGTCCCGCAGGATCTTGGGCAGCTTGTCAAAGACCCAGGCCGCATCGGTTGATTTCAGTTCATAGGCGGCGCGTGCCTCGATCCACTGTGACGGCAGATCCGAAGCCCGGGCCGGGTCACGCGCGACGGCAACGGGGATGCCCAGCCCCATCAGATGGGCCAGGACAGCCTGTCCGAGCACCGGCAGCGCGGTATAGTCGCAGGGCACCACGATCAGGGAAACGCCCAGAAGTTCCTGGGGCAGATCCTGTCCGGCTGGGATAACGAGGTTGCTTTGGGTCTTTCCCGTTATTCTGCTCCAGGGCCAGTCCCGGGCAGGACGGGGCGGCAGGATCAGGGCAAAGCCGCGTTTTGCCGCCTCGGTCCGATATGCATCAATCGTCCGGATGGATCGCCCGCCCGCAAGGATCAGGATGTCACCCTGCGGTGACGGCGTCATGTGACCTGGGACGGGAGGAGCCTCTCCTTCTCCTGCGCCAATTGCCGCTGTGGCCGTTTCGGCTGCCGGATTCCCTGACAGGCAAAGCGGCAGAGACCCCAGCGGAAACCAGGGAGCGGCAGTGCCTTCTGCCTCTTTCCCGGGGCCGTCCGGGCCGGTGAGGGCCAGGCCGGTCGGCCCGGACCACAGCCGGAGGATGCGCCCGGTATCGACCCGCCCGAGCGACAGGAGCCAGTCGTGCGAGAGTCCGGTCGTCAGGAGGAACCGGCCGTCGTCCAGCCCGGCGGCATAGGCCAGCCGCGCCGGATCGGACCAGAGCGCCGAGGCGATGCGGTGGCGCCGGACGCCGCCGGGCAGCGGGCCTGAGGCGGCGGTATCCTCGGGTTCGAGCAGATCGACCTCGGCGTGATCGGCCGTCATCCGGGCCAGGGCATGGCCGAGAACCGCCGTCGCGGGGGTGGTCAGGATCGTGATCCTGGGGAGATGCACCGGCTGCGGGATGGCAAGGGGGTCGATCCGGCCGGCGATGCGGGCGCGTGTCTTGGTCCCCACCATGTCCTGGGCACCGGAATCGCGGAACAGTTGCGTCACCTGCCCCCAGGCGATGTTGCGGCGGTAATAGACCCCAATCCTGTCGACGAAATGGGGCTCGAAATAGGCCGTGTAGCGCAGCACGAGATCCCAGTCCTGCAACCGCGGCAGGGCGCCGTCGAAGCCGCCCAGCCAGTCGTACAGGCGGCGGTGATGGACGATCGAGTTGAGGTCCATGAAATTGCGCGACGACAATTGCACCGCCCGGAAATCCGGGCGCGAGATGCGGTCGAGCCGCACGCGGGCCCCTTCGGTCTCGGTATCGAGATAGGCCGCATAGGCCATGGCGCGTCCGGGCACCGCCAGCAGCCGTCGCAGCATCAGGTCGAGGAACAGCGGATGCCAGAGATTGTCGCTGTCGAGATAGGCGATGTATTCGCCGCGGGCAAAGCGCAGCCCCTTGTTGCGCGCACCGGCTCCGTTCGACTTTATAAAGCCCATGTAGCGGATGCGCGGATCGTCGAAACCATGCACGACATCGGCGGTGCGGTCTTCGGAGGCGTCATCGCAGATCAGCAGTTCCCAGTTGGGATAGCTTTGGTCAAGGACACTCTGGATTGCCTCGCCGATGGTGAAGGCCCGGTTCCAGGTCGGCATGATGATGCTGACCTGGGGAGAGGCCGGCAGCGCGGTGGTGGCAATCTCGCTGCGGATGGCGGCCTCGTCTGCGGCGATGCCGGCCAAGGTCGCCGGATCGGTGTCGAGGCGCGCCAGCCAAGCCGACCAGATATCCGTCGCGGTCCGGTCATTGCTGCTTGCCGGGGGGATCGGCCGGGCCGGGGTCGCCGGTTTTGGGGAGGGGCCAGGGGGCCGCCGCCGCTGTGCGGCGACCCAGCGGTCGGCCCGCCCGCGCATCCGGTCGTCCGGCAGGTCGAGCGCCAGCGCCAGTTCGCGGTCAAGCCCGGTCAGGCTGCCCAGAATGCCGGGTTTCAGCGCCAGTTCGACCGCGAAAAGGCAGGGCAGACGCCCGGCCACGACTTCGGCGGTCAGGGCAGGGTGCATCTGGCGCGCGACAGCCTCGTCAAAAAGCGGAGAGGGTGACAAGCCTTGCTGTGCGCCTTGGCTTCGGTAATGGGCCAAGGTGATCGTCGGGTCGGCCTGACCTGTTCCCGCATCCTCCAGAAGCCCGTTGGTACGGGCATACCAGCCCGCGTCAAAGCGGATGTCGGCCGGATCGGTGAAGGTAGAAAAGGCCTGCGCTGCGGCGGAAACCAGAGCGGGCAGATCCGCTATCGCCGTGATAAGAGCACGGTTATCTTCGGGGTCGATGGCAAGCGGACTGCCGAAAGGGGCGACCAATGGTGCCAGAAGATCCGGGCGGGTCGCGTCAATGACAAACCGGCCCAGGGGGCGACCTTCGTTGGCAGTCTCGACCACCAGATGCCGCGCGTCCGGCGGCAGAACGAGCGAAATCTTTCCCGTATTCGGATCAGGGGTGCCCTTGCCTGTGTCTGTCGTCAGCAGATGTCGACCATCGACCATGAGGCGTAATTCCGGCAACGGGGATGACGCGGGGCCATCCTGTAGGGCCAGCGTGATCTGCGTCCCGCCCTTTCCGGTCAGCGGTTCAATCCGGGTGACGGTGATCCTTGGTTGCCCGGGCCGGCGTCGTATCCGGAGCGGGCTGCCATCCAGCGTTGCCGTGCCGGTACCCAAGCCATCCACTCCGGTGACCGAAACCTTGTGCAGGTTTCCGTCCAGCAAGGCGTCCGGCAGGGCGACGCGAAAGCCTGCGCGCGGCCCCGAGCCAAAGCCGGCGACTTCGCGGTCCGGTATGGTTTCGATTGTCCGGCCATGGCCAAAATCAATGTGAACGCGCTGGCATCCGGTCGCCCAGCCCTCGATCGTGCCGTGCCGTGCGTTGAAGAAGGTCACCCCCTCGATCATGGGGGCCGGTGCGGCAGATGCCATGATGGGTTTGGCGGGGGGGGGCTCCACGTCCTTTTTTTTCGGGGGTCGCGGCGCGGGGGTGGTGGTCTGGCTTCGGCTGTGGGTCAGGTTGGCGCGGTGCAGCACATGCTTTCCGGCCTTCAGCTCGATCCGGTGGGGGCGCCCGTCGTCCGGCAGGCGTGGCGTGGTGACATCGAAGCCGCAGCGCAGCGGTCCTGCGCCGGCATCCTGCACATCTGCGCGCTGCTGGTTTGCCGTGATCGAAAGGGCCGGCCGGTTGTCGATATGCAGGGTCAGGGCAACCGGTGCCGCTCCGGGATTGCCCGGCCAGTCCGGCGGCGAGATCCAGCCACTGATGCGGCTGGTATCGAATCTCTCGATATTGGCGTGCGGGAGCGAGAAGAGACGGCGCCCGTGTCTGAGGAGGGCGTCCCGCCCGCGTCTCAGGACCGAGCGTGCATCGCTCATTCCTGCGGGTTCCGGGCCTGCGGATCCCGGACGGCCGGCTGCGGCCTGATGGCCGCGAGATCCCCCGCGAGCGCAGGATCGGCCGACCAACGTTCGGCCATCAGGCGGGCCTCGCGGCGCAGGCCACGGGCAAAGGTCATGTCCACGGCCTTGTAGCTGTTCACATGTTCTGCCGGAACTTCGCTTGGCTGGCGATTGCTGAAGAACGCCTCGTGGCGTGTAAAGGCCCGGCGGAAGGATTTACTTGGTCCGATACCAAGGAAGCCGCGAATGACGGCCATGGTCGTATTGCCCGGCGCATACATCTGATCGTAGTCAAGCAGAAGCAGCCGGCTGCGGATGTCGGGCTGTTCGCGCAGCAGCGTGAACAGGATCCGCATCTGCTCGGCCCAGCTTTCACAGGCCTGGACAAAGCCTTTGTCCGCAGGCCAGGAATCGCGGGGCTTGTCGGCGCGGGCCTGCCAGGACAGGCCGACATCCTTGAGATTGCGCAGCGTGCAGATGAAACGGAATCCGGGGTTGGCGGCCATGAAATCTGCCAGGGTCGGGATCAGATCCGGAACCTTGTCACCGATCACCTCGGCCTGGTCCCACTTTTGCTCCATCAGCTCATAGACCGGCTTCCAGTGCGGGCGCACTGCGGGCAGCAGATTGGTATCTGCCGGGCGGAAGTCGAAGAACCTCTCGCGCCGGAAAAGATCTGCGGAATAGTCGTTCTCGCGCAGGTAGCGGAACTTGAACCGTTCAATGCCGATGCAGATGCGAGCATGGCTGTTGAGCAGTTCAGCCAGCGCGGTGGTGCCGCTGCGGGCGACACCGGTCACAATCAGATGCGAGACGGACGGCGACGCAGAGACTGGCGGCGGGGAAACAGGAGACGGAGCGGGGCGTTGGCTGGACTTCTGGGGCACGGACTTCCGGGGGGCTGACGCGGGAGAGGGGGATTTTTGGCGGGACGGTTTCGGCGAGGTGGTCCCGGGCCCTTCGCCGGTGATCACACCGGCGGGCACACCGGCAGTCCGGCGGCGCTTTGTCTTGATGGCAGGTTCGGAGGTCATGACGATCCTGAAGTCGAGTATTGCGCCCTTTGGCCAAAATGGCTGTCAGGCCCGGGCATATGCACTTTCTGCCCATATGCGGGCCGGAGTGCAACGCCATAGCTTCGGACTGGCGGTAAACCGCATTGTCAGGTGCTCCGATGACATGCCCACAGAGGCACAGGCTTTCCGCGATCCGATTCCAGCCACCGGGCCGATGTGCAGGCCAGCGGGGTAAAATGGCTACAGTGAGCGTCTTTTACCGGATTTCCATGATCGGACGGGATATTGCAGGTCGATTCAACCGCAACGTTATGCCATCCCGGGATGGCTCACCTTCGATGACCCTGCCCGCTGATCTGATCCGAGGATGTCCATGGCGAATTACACCCTGACCACCGACAACGACAATCTGGAGGGTACCGCCGGGGACGATGTCTTTACGGTCCCCAGCAACAATGCGAATCTGGTGGCAGCGGATGTGATCTCTGGCGGGGCGGGGCGGGACACGCTGCTGTTCAGCCGGACCGGCGCGGTCTCGGTCTCGGCCGACCGCCTGGCGGGGCTCGACAGTATCGAGGTGCTTGATTTTTCGGCCAGCGCCTCGCTTCTGCTGTCTCTGGGCGAAGCGACGCTGGCCCAGTCCGGCCTGACCTCGACCGTGACTGGCGGACGGGTGCTGGACGTGATCACCGGCGGTGGCCCCACCAATCTGGACCTGCGCGGCACCGATCCGCAGTCGGACAGTCTGGCGCGTCTCCTTGGCGGGGGGGTCGTCACGCTTTTCGATGCCGTTCAGCAGTGGCTGGCGACGGGCGGCACATCGGCGGCGACGGTCATCGGCGGCTCTGGCCAGGACTGGCTGTTCAGCGGCGTGACCGGCGACCATCTGTCCGGTGGTGCCGGCCATGATGTCCTGACAAGCGGTGCCGGCCGCGTGACCCTGACGGGCGGGGCCGATATCGACCGGTTCGTCATCATGCCCGGCTCTACAACCACGATTGCCGATTTCGCCGGGGCGGCCGCGTTCGAACGGATCGACCTGCGGGCCTTTGCCGGGCTGGACTTTGCCGGACTGACCCTTGTCGAACAGAATGGCAGCACGTTTGTCACACTGCCCCGCAGCAATACCACGGTGCTGGTACAGAACGTGTTGCCTGCCGCGCTTTCAGCAGCCGATTTCCTGTTCGATGGCGCGGATACACCGTTTGTTTTCACCCTGACCACGGGTGCCGACACGTTCACCGGCGGTGCGGCTGATGACCTGTTCGATGTCAGCGGCAATATCGCGGCGCTGGACGCGACGATGGACAGCATCGACGGCGGAGCCGGGATCGACACATTGCGCATCTTCGGGGCCGACCGCTCGCTCGGCACGTCACGGCTCGATGCGATGCGGTCGATCGAGGTGATCGACCTGACCAATACCACCGGAGCGAACCTCGCGACGATCACTGCGGCCCATGTCGCGACCTCGGACACCGGCAATATCCTGCTGCGCCATGGCAGCGCGGATCTGCTGCTGGACACCTCTCTGGTCGGCAAGGCCGCGGATGTGGTGGTCGAGGGGACGGGGACCGTCACCCTGGGGAACATCCCCGGCCAGAAGGTCACCATTTCGGATGCGGTCGCAGGTCATGTGGTGGGCGGCAACGGTGTGGTCGAGATTCGCGGCGGTGCGCTGGCCGATCTGATCGAGGGCGGCCGGCTGGATGATGTGCTGGTGGGCGGGGCCGGGTCCGACACCCTCTATGGGCATGATGGCAACGACACGCTGAGTGGCGGGACCGGCGATGACATACTGGTGGGCGGGGCCGGTGATGACCGGCTGATCGGCGGGGCCGGCAAGGATGTGATGACCGGCGGCGCGGGCGACGACATTTTTGTCATCGCCAGTTCGGGCGCGACGACCATCATCGATTTCGAAACAAACAACCGGCTTGAGCGGATCGATCTCACGTCGGTTGCAGGTCTGGATTTCTCGGGATTGACCATCCGGGCCGTTGGTCAGGATCTGCTCATCACCGGATCGGGGGTCGACCTGACCCTGACCGGCGCCACCGATATCGACGCGACCGATTTCCTCTTTGCCGGACAGGATCCGCTGATCTTCAAGGTTGGGCCCGATATCGCGATGTCCGACCTGCAGCATCTTCTCGATGCGGCCCCTGCCGGTGCCGAGATCCATTTTGCTGCGGGCACCTATAATGTCACCCAGACGCTCGAGATCAACCGTTCGGACATTTCGCTGATCGGGGCCGGCGAAGGCAAGACGATCTTTTACAATATGATTCCCGACACATCTGTCGGGCCGGTGATCAAGGCCCAGTATGTCGATTATCCGATCCGCTATGGCGCCATCGTCGAGGATGCGGCCGCCGGCAGCTATCAGGTCATCCTGGCCGACGGCCATGATGTCCAGGCCGGCGACCTGCTTTATGTCGGGCAGCCCAATGACGATGAATGGTTGACCGCGACCGGCAATGCTGGCTGGGTTCCGCCGGGGGCCGAAGACAGCGAGAATGTCGATGATCCCTCGAATGCCGAGGAATACTGGCTGCGCGAGGTCCGCAGCGAGGTTGTGGCCGTCGATGGCAATACCATCACCCTCAGGGATCCGCTGCCCTATTCGTTCCAGGCCCGCATCGCCCAGGTGCAGGAGTCAGTCTTCCTGAGCAATGTCAACCTGTCCGGCTTCACCATTCAGGGGCGCTGGGGCAAGGCGGATGCCAATGATTTCACCGTCACGATCGAACCCTGGGAGGGGCGTTCGACACTTGAACTCGATGGGGTGCGGGATTCGGCGATCAGCGACATCTCGATCATCGATTCCCCGTCGCACGCCTTCCGGTTGCAGCGGCTTTATGCGGTGACGGGCGACCACCTCACCACCAATGGCGCCCACAACAAGGACGGCGGCAACGGCTATGGCTATCTGGTCTACGAAAGTTTCGCGCTCGACTTCACCAATATCACCAGCATCGACAACCGCCACGCGCTCCTGTTCTCGAGCTTCAGTGCCGAGCATTACAACAGCTTCCACCTGCTTTACACGAACCGCGGCATCAACTTTCACGGCAGCCCGGATGCCGACAATACGGTCGTCGTCGATGTGATGCGGCAGGAATATCCGGCCGGATCGACCCCCCAGTTCGATGCGGTGCAGGGTGGCAGTTTCCCGCTGCACCCCTACTGGACGATCGAGGCCAATGACGTCACCTTCCGCGATGCTGTCACGGCCGAGCGCAATGACATTGTCCATGCGCATGTCGATGGCGGCAGGCTCTCGACCGGGCTCGGCAATGACCGGCTCTTTGGCGGGCCGGGCAATGACATTCTCGACGGAGGAGAGAATGGCGACATCATGACCGGCGGCGGCGGACGCGACCAGTTCCTGCGCCAGAATGCCGATTTCACCGATACGATCACCGATTTCGAGACCGGGGTCCGCGGCGACATCATGGTCCTGATCGGATCGGCCTATCGCAGGTTCTCGGAACTGCAGCTGGTTCAGCAGGGCAATGACGTGCTGCTGATGTTCGGGACCAACAAGGGCCATACCCGGTTTCAGAATACCCGTGTCGCAGACTTCGTCGCCGAGAACTTTGTCTTCCGCAGCGACAACATGCCGGGCGAGACCTTTACCCTGCGCGCGAGTGATACGCTGGTGGTGGGATCCGACAAGCATGACACTTTTGTCATCACCGCCAACCAGATCGCCAATCCTGCCTTTGTCGCCATCGGGGGTACCGGGCTGGATACGCTGGCGATCATCCAGAATGTTGGCACGCTTAGCGGCATGCTGCATGATATGGGCAAGATCTCGGGCATCGAGACCTTTGATATCAGCGGGGTCCGCAACGCCAATGTCAGCGTCTCCAATGTGACGGCGGCGCAGTCTGACACCCAGCGCCTGACACTGGCCGTCGGTGACGATACCAGCGCCAATCCCGTCACGCTGCAGGTGAATGCGCTGGGATCGGGGCGGACAATCTCGATCGACGGGTCGCGGGCGGTGCAACTGACCGACGGGCAGCGCCATACAGTGAAGTCCACCGACCGCATCGGTACGGATATCACCGGCGGCGATCAGATCGACATCATCTGGGGCGGACGCGCGCATGACACATTGCGCGGCGGCGCCGGCAATGACACGATTTTCGGCGTTGCTGGTGATGACTGGATCGATGGTGGCGCGGGTGCCGATATCATGAATGGCGGCCCGGGCTCCGACACCTATATCATCGACAATATCGGGGACCGCGTCGCCGAGAGCCGGCGCTGGGAAGGGGTCGACCATGTGATCAGCTCGGTCGATTTCCTGATGGGGCGCCAGCATATCGAAAACCTGACCCTGACCGGCACGGCCAATATCCGCGGTATCGGCAATGGCCTTGAGAACACGATCATCGGCAACAGCGGCAACAACATCATCGATGGCGGTCCGCGCAACGACTACATGGCCGGTGGGGCGGGCAATGATACCTACTACGTCCGCGATGCCGGCGATATCGTGGTCGAACTGGCGAACGAGGGGACCGATACGGTCAACAGCTTCCTCAGCTATCAGCTGCCCGAACATGTCGAGATCCTGCGCCTGATAGGCGAGGCCAACATCAACGGCATCGGCAATGCGCTGAACAACACGATCATCGGCAATGCAAAGAACAACGTGATCGACGGGGGTGAAGGCCGCGATACCCTGACCGGTGGGGCAGGGGCGGATACGTTCCGTTTCACAACCGCACCATCGGTGACCAATGTCGATACGATCACCGACTTTACTTTGGGGGTGGACCGGATTGCCCTTCTGGGTTCCGTTTTCGGCGGTCATGCCCACGGGGCATTGACGGCGGCCGCATTCCAGATCGGCACAGTTGCCCTGGAGGCCGATGACCGTGTGATCTTTGATCCGGCCACAGGCCGGCTCTGGTATGATGCCGACGGGGCCGGTGGGGCCGCCCAGCAGCTTTTCGCGGTCATTTCGGGAACAGTCAGCTCCGACAGCTTCCTGTTCATCTGAGACCTGTCCCGCTCTGGCAGGCATCCGTTACCGGAAGGGGCGGGTGTCCGCCGATCCGGTCTGCTGGCCCGGGATACCCTGGTAGGGGGCCGTTTTCTGCATTGGCAAAGGAAGTCTTGCTCCGGTAGGCTGCACGGGAAGCCATTTGTAGCTGCCGGGGCAAGGCGTGTGATGAATCCTTACAAATCATTGGAAGAACGTGCCTTCTGGTCCCCCGCAATCGCGAAGCGCAACATGTTCGACGTGTCCGACCTGTGGCGTCCGCGGTTCAAGATGAATCACAAAAGCCAGATCGTGACCTTCGGCTCCTGCTTCGCCCAGCATTTCAGCCGTGCACTCGTCGCGCGCGGCTTCACCTGGTATGATGCAGAACCGGCCCCTGCCGGCCTGTCTGCCGAGGATGCCAGGACCTTCAACTACGGTATCTTCTCGGCCCGGACCGGCAATATCTACACGACATCGCTTTTGCTGCAGTGGACCGAATGGGCGCTTGGCTACAAGGTACCGCCCGATCTCGTCTGGGAAAAGGGCGGCCGTTTCTTTGATCCGTTCCGCCCGCAGATCGAGCCTGACGGCTTTGCCTCGCGTCAGGAATGCCTGTCCTCACGCGAACTCTGCATCGCCGGCTTCCGCCGGGCGATCCTGAATGCCGATACATTCGTCTTCACGCTGGGCCTGACCGAAAGCTGGGTCAACGCTGCCGAAGACTATGAATATCCGGTCTGTCCCGGTGCGGTCGATGAGGGTTTCTCGCAGCCGTCTGATACGTTCGTCAATCAGCGCTTTGCCGAGATTCACCGGAACCTGCGCAAGGCGATCACCCTCATGCGGCAGGAAAAGCGCGGGTTGCGTTTCCTTCTGACGGTGTCCCCGGTGCCCTTGACCGCCACCAACTCCGGCAACCACGTTCTGGTCGCCACGATGGAATCAAAATCGCGGTTGCGCACCGTTGCCGGGGAACTGGCCGATGAACTGCCTCTGGTCGATTATTTCCCCTCTTACGAAATCATCAATGCGCCGCCCTTCCGCGGCACCTTCTTTGAATCGAACCAGCGCAACGTGAATCCGCATGGAGTGGATTTTGTGATGCGCAGCTTCTTTGAGGGGCTGACCCGTGCCGGCTATGCGAAGGTTGCCGAGGAGGCCACGCCGCAGCCGTCGCGGCCTGTCGGGGGCGGCAATGCGCGCGCGCCGCGCAAGAGCAAGGCCGATCTCGTCTGTGAAGAGGAAATGCTTGCGGCGTTCGGGCCGGTGGACAAGCAGCCGGTGCCCTGACGAGAAGACGGAAGTTATTGCGCGATGCGTCTTGCCATTATCGGAAACAGCCACACGGCCTGCCTGCTTCACGCCATCCGTGACGGGGGTTGGGCGCAGCCGGGGCTTGATATCATCTTCTTTGCCGCCATCGGCCAGAATCTTGATCAGCTCCGGCGGTCGGGGGACCGGCTGGTGCCGAAAAGCAAGGCGCTGGCGGACAGTATCCGCACGACTTCGGGCGGGCTGGAAGATCTGGTTCCTGCGGATTTTGACGCCTTCCTGCTGGTCGGTCTGGGCTACAACGTCCCTCCGGTCGATCGACGGCTGTCGCAGGCGGTCCAGCAGGGTGTCAATGTCAATACGGTGAAGGGCAGCCTCGCCTGGCGTATTGCCGGCATGGTGCGCGAACTGTCTGCGGGACCAATTCTCGTGCAGCACTCGCCCTTGCGCGCCGGGGATACGGGGCCTCAGCATGATGAAATGCTGGCCAAGGCCGTATCCTATGACCGGCTCATCGACCGGGCCGAGACAGTGTGGGCAGAACTTGGTGCCCGGGTGGTCCGCCAGCCGGTGCAGACCAGGTACCGCGATATTCTGAGTGCCCGCAGTTTCAGCCGTGGTTCGCGCGGGTTGCGGGGTGCGGGACTTGCGCATCAGGATACCGACCGCAGCCACATGAACGCCGCGTTCGGAGAGATCATGTTGACCGAGGTTGCGGGTATGCTCGCTTCTATGCCCGCGTCCGGGCCGGGTCGGGCCTGACCGCGACCGGCAGCATGGTTCTCCGGCGCTTGTTTTCCCTCTTCGGTCGATACGCCAGCGTTCACGAACGTCTGACCCTGCCCACGCGGCACCTTTCTGTCCGGACACATGCGGGGCTGTCCGTCGAACGGCTCTCTGCCGTTCTTGGCGATGGCCAGTTGCAGGTTGCCGGCAGAACGAAAGGCGCGGATGAGATCATCCTGCGTTTTGCCGGAAAGCAGGCGGCCGCGTATCCTCCGGCCTCTCATGGGGCAGAGGGTTTCGACTGGAGCCTGCAATTACCATGGTTGCAGGAAAAGCCGGGTCAGCCGCCCGCCATAGAACTGATCATCGACGGCGAATCCGCTGTGTTGCCTGACTGGCCATCGCGGCTGTGGCTGAGATGGGCATTGATCCCGGGCTTTCTGATCCGGCTGGTCTTTCTGGTGCCGGCGGGTATCTGCTGGCTGCGCACCCATGAACAGCGCTATCGCAGCGCGATCCGCAGGGGGCTGGGCCTGGATACCGCACCGGATTTCGGACCGCTCGATCCGGCTTGGCTGCCGTCGGATTCTTCGGTCGGAAAAGACCCGCAACAGTCACTGGACAGGCCTGTAGTGACAATTGTCTTGCCGGTCTACAATGCGTTCGACCTGTTGGACCCCTGTCTGAACCGCATCCGCCTGCATACCGACCTGCCCTGGCGGATCGTGCTGGTGGATGATGCCTCGCCCGATCCGCGGATCGGGCCTTTTCTGGAGGACTGGGTCGATAAGCTGAAGGCGGCGCCCGGAGAACTGTGCCGTGGGGCGAAACTGGTTGGACTGTCGGAAAACCTTGGCTTTGTCGGGGCGGTCAACACCGGACTTGACCAGATGGCCGAGGGCGCGGGATTTGCATCCGGCGGGCCAGTCATCCTGCTGAATTCCGATGCCTTTGTCCCGGCAGGCTGGACATCGCGGCTGGTGGCACCACTCGCTGACCCGTCGGTAGCCAGCGTCACGCCGATGTCGAATGCCGCCGAGATCCTGAGTGTTCCGGTGATCTGTACCAGTCTGGCACTGGCAGAGGGAGAGGCCGACCGGATTGATGCGCGGGCGTCGCGTATTCCTCCGGCGGATTTCGTGTCCGTGACGGTGGCCGATCTGCCGACGGGGGTCGGGTTCTGCATGGCGTTGTCGCCTCATTTCCTTGACCGGGTGCCGCGTTTCGATACGGCCTTTGGCAGGGGTTATGGCGAGGAGGTCGACTGGTGCCAGAAAACCCGGGTGCTGGGTGGACGGCATGTCGCCCAGGAGAGGCTGTTCGTCGAACATCATGGTCATGCCAGCTTTGGGGCGGAAACCAGTACGACAGCAGTCCGGGCGGGCGGGGACATCATTTCGCGCCGCTATCCGGGCTATGATGCCGAGGTGCAGGGCTTTATCCGCCGCGATCCGCTGCGCAGCGCGCGACTGGTGCTGGGGCTGGAATGGGCCGCCGCGCAGGCAGAACGGCTGGGACAGCCTCTGCCGGTCTATCTGGCCCATTCCATGGGCGGTGGTGCCGAGATCTGGTTGCAGGAGGCGATCGCAACCGATCTTGCGCGCGGTCTGCCGTCCCTGGTGCTGCGGGTCGGGGGGCTGGTACGCTGGCAGATCGAACTTGCGGCGCCGGGTGGCCTGACCGGGGCGGTGACCGGTGATTTCGATCTTGTCCGGCGCAGCCTTGCCATCCTGCCACACAAACGCATCGTCTATTCCTGCGGGGTGGGTGATGCTGACCCCGTGACGTTGCCGGGCCATCTGCTGGCCCTGAAGGGGCCTCGGGACGAACTGGAGGTGCTGTTCCACGACTGGTTTCCGGTCTCGCCCTCCTTCACGCTGCTGGAGTCAGACGGGGTCTGGCGCGGCGTCCCGGTTGCGGGGGTCGCCCGCGACCGGGTCCATTGCGGGTACCGGCCCGATGGCCGGATGGTCGATCTGGCCGCATGGCAGGCGGAATGGGGTCGGCTGCTGCGTGCCGCCGACCGGGTGACCGTGTTTTCCGGGGATGGCCTGCGGGTTCTGTACGCGGTCTGGCCCGATCTTGGGCCGGACAGGGTGCTGCTGCGCCCGCATGTCCCTGCTGTGCTGCCCGATGCTGCATCCGTTGCTTTGTCCGCCAGCGCGCAGGTACCGGTGGCAGGGGGGGCGATCGTCATCGCAGTGCTTGGCAATCTCAACCGTCACAAGGGGGCGGATGTGGTGGCCGCCCTTGCCCGGAGGTTGCGGGGCAGGGACATGCGGCTGGTTCTGATCGGCACCCTTGATCCTGCACTGAACCGGCCGCGCGGTCTGATCGTGCACGGGGCCTATGCGCGGGCCGATATAGGTGCCCTGGCCCGGTACTATGGCGTAACCCATTGGCTTGTGCCGGCGGTCTGGCCCGAAACCTTTTCATATGCGACGCATGAGGCGCTGGCCACCGGCCTGCCGGTCATGGCCTTTGATCTGGGCGCGCAAGGCGAGGCTGTGAGGGCCACGCCGAACGGGATCGCGCTGCCGTTTACGGCAGATCCCGATGCGGCGGCGGGGGCCGTTCTGAAGGCGGTGCAGTCGAGCCATCGCCAGACTGCCGCAGCGCCAGGGCCAGGACAAGATCGCCGCGCAGGGTCTGGCGTCTGATCCCGGCGCGGCGCAGGCGCAGGATGGCCGGCCAGCCGGGGCGGACCTGACCGAGTGCGGAGCGCAGCCTGTCGGTCAGGTCCGCCGCCCCGGGCACAAGATGGATGCGGCAGCGGTCAAGCGCGTCCAGATTGGCACCGATCCAGCGCAGAAAACGGCCGTCGCGGATCATGTCCAGCCGGGTGCGGGCGGCACCCAGCGACCGGTGCGCGCCCATGTGGTTGTCCCGGTGCTGGCGATAGTAAACGCCGGGCCGGTCATCATGGACGATGCGGGCGCCACTGCCGGCCATCAGGGCGTAAAGCCACCAGTCGTGGTGGGCGACGCCGGCGGCCATGGCTGCGGCTGCTGTTTCTGTCGCAAGTTCCGCAGCCCCGGGCGTCAGGACCATCGTGTTGCCGGCCAGGATGTTCTGGACCAGGGCATTGCCGAAAGAGGGGCCGCGCGGATGGCGCACTGAAGGCCGCCCCATCCGCCCGTCGGCATCCATGAGCAGGGTACGACTGGCATAGATTCCTGCCGGACGTGATCCTGCCGGTCCTGCAGTGGCCTCCTGCAGCATTGTCACCGCCCGGGCGATCCGGTCCGGCATCCAGATATCGTCCTGATCCGACAGTGCGAGCCATGCGTCTGCCGGCAGGTCATGTCCGAGAGCCGAGAGAAAGTTCGCAGCACTGCCACGGCCCGGCCCGCGGATCAGGGCGATGTCATGGCCCGGATGGGCGCGGACGAAATCCGCCACGATGTCCCGGGTGGTATCCGTCGATCCGTCGTCGCTGACCAGAAGCGACCAGTCGGCATGGCTTTGGGCTGCAATCGAGGCAAGTTGTTCGTCCAGATGCGCAGCACCGTGCCAGGTCGCCATCACGATGCGCAGATGTGCCATGGCCTGCCATTCCTTCCAGTCTGTTGGTCGATTGCCTGCGGTGACCGGCCGTTCTGGCAGGTAGCTGTCGCATATCGGGCGCGATCATGCGAGAAGAGAGCCAAGGCAGTTGCAAGACCGGACATGATGACCACGACCCCCAATGCCCCCGATATCCCTGCATCACCTGCCGCTTCGGCCCCGGCCCCGACTGCGGTTGTCCGCACAGCGCCCGCCGCCCGGCCGCGACAGCGGCACTGGGTCGTCCTGTCCAGTTTTCTCATCATGGTGCTCCTGCCCACTGCGCTGGCGGGCTGGTATCTCTGGACCCGCGCGGCTGATCGCTATGTCTCGACCATGGGGTTTTCGATCCGCACCGAAGAGGCGGGATCGGCGATCGAGATGCTGGGCGGTATTGCCGGCCTTTCGGGGTCTTCCTCGTCGGATACCGACATCCTCTATGATTTCATGAAAAGTGCCGAGATCGTCGCCACGGTTGATCGGGATCTCGATCTGCGCGTCATCTGGTCGCGGGGCGATCCGCAGCGGGATCCGGTCTATGCCTATCACGCCCCGGGCACGATCGAGGATCTGACCATCTATTGGCAGCGCATGGTCGGGGTCTATTACGACAGTTCGACCGGCATCCTCGAGCTGCAGGTGCAGGCTTTCGATGCCGAAGATGCCCGGCAGATCGCGGCGCGGATATTTGAGGAAAGTTCGGCCCTTATCAACCGCCTTTCCGCCATCGCGCGTGAGGACGCGACCTCTTATGCGCGTGAGGAACTGGACACGGCGGTTGAGCGGCTCAAGACCGCGCGCGAGGCGGTGACGCGCTTTCGCAACGAAACCCAGATCGTCGATCCTGCCGCCTCGATCCAGAGCCAGATGGGCATCCTGTCGTCCCTGCAGGAACAACTGGCCCAGACGCTGGTCGATCTCGATATCCTGCGCCAGACCGCCAGTGACAGCGACCCGCGTATCCAGCAGGCCGAGCGGCGGGTCGAGGTGATCCAGCAGCGCATCGAGGAGGAGCAATCCAAGCTGGGCATGGGCACATCCGCAACGGCGGGGCAGGGGAGCGTATTTGCCGATCTTGTCGGCGAATACGAACGCCTGATGGTCGATCTGCAATTCGCCGAACAGGCCTATACCGCCGCGATGGCCGCCTACGATGCCTCGGTGGCCGAGGCGCGGCGCCAGACCCGCTATCTGGCCGCCCATATCCAGCCGACGCTTGCGGAACGGGCCACCCGGCCTGACCGGATCGAACTGACGGCGCTGACGGCGCTGTTCTCGTTCCTGATCTGGGGTGTTCTGGTGCTGATCGCCTATGCGTTGCGTGACCGGCGCTAAGACAGGGGGCACGTCGTGATCGTCCTGCGTGACCTGACAAAGATCTACCGGCTGAACGGACATGCCCGGGTGGTGGCTGACGGGATCAACGCGGTCTTTCCCACCGGAGTTTCGGTGGGGCTTCTGGGGCGTAATGGCGCAGGCAAATCGACCCTCCTGAAGATGATCGCCGGGACCGTGCACCCCACCCGGGGCGATGTGGTGTCGGACGGCAATGTGTCCTTTCCGGTCGGGCTGGCCAGCTCGCTGCATGGTGATCTGACCGGGGCGCAGAACACCCGCTTCGTGGCCCGGATCTATGGCGCCGATACCGAGGCCCTGATGGCATGGGTCGAGGATTTTGCCGAGCTGGGCGAACACTTCCATCTGCCCGTCCGTACCTATTCCTCTGGAATGCGGGGGCGGCTGTCCTTTGGTATCAACATGGGGATCGATTTCGACACCTATCTTGTCGATGAGGTGACGGCTGTCGGGGATGCCGATTTCAAGCGCAAGAGCCGCGATGTCTTTCTGACGCGGATGCAGAAGGCGGGCGCGGTTTTCGTCAGCCATTCCATGGGCATGATCCGCGAACTCTGCCAGGCGGGCGCCGTCCTCGAGGGCGGGCATCTGCATTATTACGACGATGTGCAGGCGGCGATCGACCATTACAACCATACGCTTGATCCGACCCGGGTGCAGGCCTCTGCGGCGCTGCCGGGCGGGTCGGGGACCCACGATTTCCCGTATGATGCACGGATGCTGTACGGGCTGGGCCTGCCGCATACTTCAATCGACCGGGTCTGGGATTATCTGCGCCATCACCGTGCCTGCCATTTTCCCCGCGTCCGCGAGCCGCATTATTTCGATACCCGCGCCGGCGAGACGGCGACGCTGCTGCGCCGGCAGAAAACAGCCCGCGATCTGGCTGCACGATTGGGGCGGGGCAGCGACGATGAACAGCGCAACGCCCTGCGCCTTCTGGGTGAACTGGGAGAGATCCTGACCCTTCATGCCGCGCCGCCCGACGGGCCGGGCCGCCATGGCGCCTATGTCGATTTCCTGACCGCGCGGCGGCGTGGCCAGCCCGTGGTCTGCGATTTCACCCCGAGCTATGCGACCCTGCCGCAGGGTGAACTGGCCGAGATGGCGGCAATCGGGGCCGGACGGTTCGTCCTTGTCCTGCGCGATCCGGCCGAGCGGCTGTGGGCGCAGATCATCGCGGGATTGCCGCTCCACCGTCCGGCGACGACGCCGGACAACGCCGGGACCGTTGAGGAAGAGAGGCCGTCGGACAGTCCAGAGGGCGAGACCGGACCCAAAACCGCAGCGCATTCGGAGGATGTTGTGGAAGAGGGTGCTGGCGGCGACTGGCGCATCCTGCGCGCAGGCGCAATGGTCCGCAGCGCGGTCCGGGCCGGTCCCGGGGCCCTGGCCCGACTTTGGCCCGAAGCCGATTACGCCGCCATCCTGGCCCGGCTGGAGCAGGTGGCGCCTGCGGACCGTATGCTGTGCCTGTTTCACGAACGCCTTGCGGAACAGGCCGAATTCACGCGGCTGACCGGGTTCCTGGGCATCCCCCCGCTTGCAATCTCTGTCCTGCCGCCGCTGCCGCCACTGCAGCCTGTGCCATCCTGCCCGCCCGACACCAGGATCCGGCTCATGGCGCTGCTGGCTCCGCAATACGCGGCGATGCGGCAGCGCTTTGGCGCGGATCTTCCGCAGGGCTGGGCCGAGGTACCGCTGCGCGGAGAGCCGGTCCCGGGTGGGACCGCAGGACCGCAGGCGGAGCGCGTATCATGAGCCTCCTGCGGCAACAGGACGGGAATGGGGCCGGCATGCCGGTTTCGGGTCTGCTGCGTCCGGCGGGCCAGGCGCGGTTTGCGACCCTGCGTGCAATCATGGCCCTGATCCTGCGCGAGATGGCAACCTCATACGGGCGGTCGCCCGGTGGCTATCTGTGGGTTCTGCTGGAACCCCTGCTCGGGATCACCTTTCTGGTGGTGATCTTTTCCTTCGGGTTCCGGACGCCGCCGCTGGGGGATAACTTCGCGCTGTTCTATGCGACGGGCCTCTTGCCATTTTCGGCGTTCAACAACCTGAACAAGCGCATGGGCAGCGCGATCGGTTATTCGCGCAATCTGCTCGCCTATCCGCGGGTCAGCTATATGGACACGCTCATCGCCCGGCTGGTGCTGACGATGGTGACCCAGATCACGGTCTTTGTCATCGTGCTGACCGGCATCCTGCTGACCCAGGAGACCCGGACTGTCCTGATCATTGAACGAATCCTGCTGGCCTGGACGATGCTGACCGTCCTTGGCACCGGAGTGGGCGTGCTGAACTGCTTCCTGATGACGATGTTTCCGATCTGGAACAGCGTGTGGTCGATCGCCACAACGCCGCTCCTGATCCTGTCGGGGGTCATCCTGCTCTATGAAAACCTGCCGGAGGCGGCTCAGAACATCCTTTGGTACAACCCGCTGGTTCATGTGATCGGCGAGATGCGCAGTGCCTTCTATCTGGGATACGAGGCGAATTACGTCAGCCCCGCCTATGTCTTCGGCATCGGTCTCGGGCTGATACTGGTCGGCCTCGTGTTCCTGGGCCGCTATCACCGTGACATGCTGGAGCGCTGAGCCCCATCGGGCGACGCCGGACGAGGGTCATATGATCCAGAAATCCCCGTGGTCGATGACGGGTCTGGAACCGAGCGTGGCAAAGAGGTGGGCCTGGGTGCTGCCGGTGCCGTCGGCATCGACCCATAGCCGCCCCGTGGACCGGTCATAGATCAGGCGGTCACCGGCATCTGCGGCCGCAGTGCCGAAATGCAGTTGCCCGGCATCCAGCGCGCCGGCGGGCAGGGCGCCGAACAATGTGCCGCGCAACCAGATCACATCCGCGTCCGGGGTGAAATCGGTGATCGTCACATGGTTTTCGGGACCGGGGGCGCTGGTGAAGACAAAGGTATCGGCCCCGCCCTGACCCGTCAGCCGGTCGATGCCGCCCCGTCCGTTCAACTGGTTGCCGGCCATATTGCCGATGATCGTGTTGGCCCCGCTGTTGCCGTTGCCGTTCAGGGCGGCGGATCCCATGAGGTGCAGGTTCTCGATATTGCCGGCCAGAAGCTCGTTGCGGAAGGCCTTGATCGTGTCGGTCCCCTCGCCGGCCTGCTCGATCACCACATCCTGCCTGTGGCGGGTGAAATAGATGTCATTGCCGTCCCCCCCGATCAGCGTGTCTATCCCCTTGCCACCATCGAGGATGTTGTTGCCGGCATTGCCGATCAGGATGTTGTCCAACCCGTTGCCGGTGCCGCGGGTATGGGCATTCCCGGCCAGTGTCAGGTTCTCGACATGCGCGCCGGCCATCCGGAAATCGACGCTGGAAAGGACATGGTCTGTGCCGGCCCAGCCGGCCTTTTCCTGAACGCGGTCCCCAAGGTTGTCGACGTGATAGGTGTCCGATCCCGGCCCGCCCTGCATCAGGTCAGCGCCGGTGCCGCCATCAAGCGTATCATTGCCGGCCCCGCCCTGCAGGGTGTCATCGCCGCCCAGACCCGACAGATGGTTGTTGCCGGTATTGCCGATGATGACATTGCCGTAGGCGTTGCCCTCGCCATTGACATCATCGCTGCCGGTGAGTGCGAGGCTTTCGATATGGGCCGCAAACATGCGGAAGGAGTGGGCCGTAAAGACCCGGTCCGTCCCGGCCCAGCCGGCGGCCTCGAAAACCACGTCGTCAGAACTTTGCAGATAGTAGCTGTCCGATCCGGGTCCGCCGTTCAGCGTATTCCTGCCGCTGCCGCCATACAGGGTGTCATCGCCGGCGCCACCGAAAAGCTGGTCGTCGTCAGTGCCGCCAAAGAGCGTATCGTCACCGGCATGGCCATAAATCATGTCACGGCCACCACCCCCGAAAATCGCATTGGCCAGGTGGTTGCCGTTGATGTTCCCGTAGCCGGAGCCTGCGATCACATGCTCGATCAAGGTGTCGCGCAGGATGATCAGGTTGCCGGACGCGCCGTAAACGCCTGAGGCGCTGCCAGGGCGCAGATCAATATATTGGGATTCCGTGTCCGAGCCGAAGTCGAGGGTGTCCTGCCCGCCCTCGTCAAATATGGTGAAGGCAAATGAGGTTGCCTCGTGAACAGCCTCATCATCCAGATTGTGAAAGAACATGCCCAGGAAATTGGGAAGGGTGCCGTTCTCTCCCCAGACTGTGTCGCCGGCGGTCACGCCCCCGGCCGGACGGCCATACAGGTTCTGGATTGCAAGGATGTCGACCGGCATCGGTGTGATGGGTGCGGCCCAGCTTGCTGTACCGACAGGCGGGTCGTTCTGGCTGAAATACGACATGATTGACGCTTGCCAGTTATCCCGCAGAAAGGCCGCGTCGAAATCGAACTTTGCCGCATTGTTGTAAGCACCCTGATGCCCCAGCCCCAGCGCATGGCCGATTTCGTGAATGTAGGTATTCAGGGCCAGTCCGTTGACGGCGGGGCCGTATATATCAAGGACATTGCGTCCGACATTGACATGCGCTGTCAGCGTTGTCGTACCGGAACTGGTGTGATCGGCCCAATTCGAATTCAGGTCATCATCAGAGAATGTAATCCGGGCGGTTTCGGACACTTCAACAAAGCGCAGGTTGGCGACCATTTCCCATGCCTGAAAGGCCCACCGGGCGAATTTCTGGCCTTCCGCGGTCAGCGTCGTGATGTTGACGCTGATGTCGTTGCCGGTTCCGAGGTCAAAGCTGTGCGGGCTGTCACCTTTGGCAAGCCAGTAACCATGGGTCAGAAAGTCTGCCATCTCGGCATCGGTTCCTGACGGGAGATCTGCCGCCGGGGTGACGTCAAGGCGATAGTCACCTGCGCCAAGGTCAGCAAAAGCCGCAGCTTCGATATAGAAGGTCGATGCCTCGGCGCTGCGGTTGAAGAATGTGAACCGGGCCGCGCGACCTTCTCCGCCGTCGTCATTGCTGTAAAGGACTCCATCAGAGTGAAACTGGAGAAAGGGATCCGCAAGCGCATTGTCCCCGTTTCCGCTGAGGGTCACGGTCACTCTCTGCCCGCCGCCGATCTCTATTCTGATCCAATCCCGATCCCCGGGCTCCGAAAGACTGCCAATAAAACTTTCACCCACGGAGATGGTATAAAGGGTCGCGTCCGAAGCCGCGGCATCCTGGGATTCGACCGTTACACTTCCAGGTGGGGCGGTGGCCAGGGCGACCGCGTTCAATGCGGGAACACTGGGGCCATGGAACGGGAACGCCTTGACGGCAGGGGTCATTGTCGGCCTCCGGTGCGATCAGTCTGGCGGGTACGGGGAAGCCGGTTGTCTGGGCGGGTTCCCGTCATTCCAGGAAGGCGGGCGGGGAGGTGAACCCACTCCCCGCCCGCCTGGTCTGTCAGGGCTGCGCAGCCCACCCGTCACGGGCGAGGGAGGCGCTCAGAACAGGAAATCGGCCGCGTCCAGCTGGGCGTTAGTGATGCCCTGGATGGTGATCGTATTCGCGCCCACGGTGATGACCGAACTGCCCCCGACCTGGCTGAGGTGGTTGGCGGCCAAATCGGCCCAGCTTGTGATCGCCGAAACCGGGCGCAGGTCGATCCGCTCGGCCGGGGCCAGGGCGGCGAAATCGGTGATCACATCCTGGCCCCAATTGTTCGCGAAGATGAAGATATCGCTGCCTGCGCCGCCGGTCATCGTGTCGTTGCCGTTGCCGCCGACCAGGGTGTCATTGCCCGCGCCGCCGAATAGTACGTCATCGCCGTCGCCGCCATTCAGCACGTCGTCCTGATCGCCGCCGCCCAGGCGGTCATTGCCATTGCCGCCGAACAGGCGGTCGGCCCCGTCGCCGCCGCTAAGCGTATCATGACCGTCCATGCCCTGGAGCACATTGGCCCCGGTATTGCCGGTGATGATGTTGCCCAGTGCATTGCCGGTCCCGTTCAGCGCACCGGCGCCGACCAGAAGCAGGTTTTCGACATGTGGGGAAAAGGTGCTGAGGTCGAGGCTGACGGAGGTCTGGATCTGGTCGTTGCCCTCTCCGGCAGCCTCGACTACGCGGTCGCCTGTGTGGTTGACTATATAGATGTCATTGCCGGTACCGCCGACCATTGTGTCGGCCCCGGCGCCGCCGTTCAGCACATCATCGCCCTGAGCCCCGAACAGCCGGTCGTTGCCCTGGCCTCCGAACAGCCGGTCGTTGCCCTCGTCGCCATAGAGTGTGTCGAAGCCGGCATCGCCGAACAGCAGGTCGTTGCCGTTCACCCCATGGAGCGTATCAGAGCCTGCCCCGCCCGAGATCGAGTTGTTGGCCGTGTTGCCGACGACATAATCATTCGCGGCCGTGGCGATGAGCTTTTCGAAATTCGTCATGCTCTCGTAGGTCGGGTTGCCACGGATGCGCGCTGTGCCCAGTTCCATATCGATGTCAAGACCGACACCCGGATTGACGTTGCTGTGAGACCAGTCGATGGTGTCGACCCCGCCACCACCGTCATAGGTGTCGGCATTGATGACGGATCTGACGAGGATCGTGTCATGACCCCTGCCCAGCAGATAGTGGCGTACACCGCCTGCGGCTGTGACAATATCATTGCCGTCATGGGCCGCCACGGTGCCGCTGCCGCCATCGGCCATGAATGTGTCGTGGCCCGGCGTTCCGACCATCCAAGTGGTGGGGGTGTAAACCCCTGTCGGGTTCACGTTGTCGCGGCTGTCCAGGATCGACATGCCGATCTCGCCATCGGCATTGATAAAGGTCAGGGCCACGCGGCCGTCTGCAAGGGCCGTGCCGGTGATGCTGTTGGTCGAGCTGCCCGATGCGATGGTGACAAGCCCGCCAAGCGCCGATCCGGTCGCCGTAAAGCGCTGGACGGCCAGAGTATTGTTTTCATCGGCATCGAAAGCAATCAGGAAGGTGCCGTCCGCCAAGCCGATGACGTGGGGGGAATCCCGGTCATTTGACCCGCCCAACCCGTTTTCAGGTAAGAATCTCAGCCCGCCCACAGCGCCGCCGGCATTGTCATAGACCTGAAATTCGATATCATCGTCGGTGTCAGTGTTGCGCCAGGCTACGACAAAGCCGCCGCCCGCCAATGCCGCGACAGAGGGGGTGATGTCTACTTGACCATTCGTATCGGTGCCGCTGACATAGGACGCTCCCAGAACGTTGCTGCCGGTCGGGCTGAGGATTCGCATCACGATGCCAGTTTCGCTGCGTGTCTCGCCGCTGACGACCACATAATTGCCGTTGCTCAGTACCGCGACCGCAGGCGTGGCTTGCGTCCCGCCGGTGATGATACTGAACTCGGCACCCATGGAATTTGTCGACGGATTGTAAATCCGGCCCACGATACTCGAGCCACCTGCGGCAAGTGACTCGTGATAGATAATCAAGGCCGAATTTGCGTTCGAGACGGCAACCTCGGGGGTGAAAGCCGAGGGTGCCGCCCCGGCAACGCTATCCGAATAGGCCAGCACGGCATGATCATTACCCAAGCTATCGGGCAGCTTTTCCTCTAACGCAACATGATAAAGGTCGCTATAATATCGCGTGAAAACCGATAGATAGCCACCACCCGGCCCGGATGCGGGAAGTGCCGCGAGGCTGACCGCATATTCCGTGCCCGCGAAAAAACCGACATTGATGCGGAATTCGTTCCCCAAGGGTTCGCCCAGCGGATTGTACAGGCGGCCCAGAATGTCGTTCGGGGCGCTGGTGGCAGGCGTGGTGGTCGCGTTGGTCGTCCAGGCGACCAGAATATTGCCATTGGCCAGTTGAATGATGTCCGGGCTGCCCTGGAAGCCGGCGGTATTCTGGTTGACCTGAACTGCAGGCATCCATGTCACGGGGGTGGCGGGCATTTCATTATCCTTTCGTGTTCAAATCACATTGGGTTGCCCCGTTCGGAATGGTCGAACCCTGCGGACGCGGCAGAAAATTATATGTCGTTCCCGCAGGGCCGGGTGCCGAAAGGGGTGTGCCTGAATGGCGCAAGAAAACAGATGTTTGCCCGCGATGCCGGACCCAACGACTGGCAGCATAGAGGGGCCTGACCTGTGCCGCAAGTATCGACCGTGCCGGCAGCTGCCCTGCGCGGATGGCTGCCTGCCTTTTTCGTGTCCGGTGCGGGCGGAAGGCACGCAAATCGGGGGCATTGGCATCGGGCCGCCCGTTGTGGCAAGCATGAAGAGGAATGGACGCATGTTCGGGCGGACCGGCCGCGAACATCCCGGACACGGCAGGAAGCAATGTCACAGACAAAAGCCACACCGACCCCGAGCATGCCCGCCGCTGAAACCATGCTTCTGCGCGAAGCGTATGAGGCGGCGGGGGTCATTCTGGAATATGGATCCGGCGGCTCGACCCGATTGGCCAGCCGGATGCCGGACAAGTATATTCTCAGCATAGAGAGTGACGTGGTCTGGGCGCGTCAGCTTCGTCAGCAGATCGCGCAGGAGGGGCCGCTTTCCCCGGTCACGGTCTATCATGTCGATATCGGCCCGACGGGGGCTTGGGGTCGCCCCTGCGACGAAAGCCACTGGCGATCCTACCATCGCTATCCGAATGCGATCTGGGACGAACCCTTCTTCCGCCACCCCGATGTCGTGCTGATCGACGGGCGCTTCCGGCTAGCCTGTCTGATGTCCGTGATCCTGCACACGACCCGGCCAGTCCGCGTTCTTTTTGATGATTACGCGGATCGCCCGAAATATCATCGGGCCGAACGGATTTTACGCCCGGAACGAATGGTCGGGCGTATGGCGGAATTTCTGGTCAGGCCGGGTGTGGCCAGGTCCCGGGATATTGGTTACATGATTGCGCAATTCTTTGATACGACGATTCATACCGGTGGCAAGATCAGCTACGACATCCCTGCTGGGGAGAGGTTGGCGCTGCTGTCCGGTTCGCTTGAGAAGTAGGAAAGGGAACCTCGATGACAACGAGGCGTTCGCGCGCAGCTTCGGCTGCCGGTGCTGCGGGCACGGTCAGAGAGCAGCCACAGGTTGAAGGCCATCGGGCAGAAAGCGTTACGCAGGGCGAACATGCCGACTCTGCGGTTGTCGTCCAGCCGGTGTCTGCAACCTCTGCCACCCCGGCCCCTGTGGCGATCCCGCTGACCAGCCGCGCTGTGTTTTGGCGACCGCGCCATCCCCACAGCGCCCGCAGCCTTCAGCATCAGCCCTTCCTGTTCTGGCTGGTGGAAACCCTGCGCCCGGCACGTATTGTCCAGCTTGGGCTTGACGATCCGGCGGGCTATCTGGCGCTGTGCCAGGCCGTGGACAAGATCGGGCTCGAGGCGGTCTGCATGGCGGTTGAGCCCGATCCGGACCGCCCGGCGCTGAGCGGGGAGGATGCCGATCTGCACAGCCGGTTTTACGGAGATTTCTCGTTCGCCCTGTCCGGTGATCTGGCCCATGCGGCACGGCAGACCCGGGGTGGGGAGATCGATCTTCTGGTGGTGGACACGCCCCTGACCTCCGAAGCCGTGGCGGCCCTGCACACCCACTGGCTGCCGCGCCTGTCCGAACGGGCGGTTCTGGTGATCCACGATCCTGCGACCCGGCTTGCCGATCCGGCCGCGCGGCATTTTGTTGATGAATTGCAGCGCGCCTGTCCGGGAATCTGTTTCCCCGAGGCCCGTCCCGGTCTGGATGTCGTGCTGATCGGGGCCCGGCAATCCGACCGCCTGTTGCGTCTGGCCGAACTGGAGACAGCGGCGTCGGGCCATCTGGCGGCACATCAGGTCTTTGCCCGGCTGG
>Ga0073904_10000126_pt1 | contig 48196 bp, 49 predicted proteins | sample KloWWTrecipitate_FD_66668 | JGI IMG/M metagenome (GOLD analysis project Ga0073904, IMG submission 66668) | Active sludge microbial communities from Klosterneuburg, Austria, studying microevolution and ecology of nitrifiers - Klosterneuburg... | ecosystem: Engineered > WWTP > Aerobic digester >... | reverse complement strand
GCCCAGCGTCGGCGACCCGCCGCACGCAAGCCCCACGCCGAGCGTCCATCCTTCCGCGGCGGCGGCGCCGGCGGTGGCGCCCATGACGACCATGACGTGCGCCCGCGCCGCGGCGTCGGCCCCCTCGCGGAGCCGTCCGCGCGGCAACACGCGGCCGTTCGGAATTTCTCCGAGGGTGGTCATCAGGACGTCGAGATCGCGCGCCAGTCCCACGTGCTGAAAGCCGTCGTCGAGCAGGTGCACGGTGGCGCCCAGGGCTCGTTCGGCGAGGACGCCGGCCAGGTAGCGATCGGCGCACACGCACACCGCGGCGCCCGGCACGGCACGCGCCAGCATCAGCGGTTCGTCGCCGGAGCGATCCAGGCCGGCGCGAACGGCGTGGCCGTCGGAAACGACCACCACGCCGGGCGCGTCCACGGCGCGGCGGTAGCCACGGCTCAGGATGGCCGGACGCTCGCCGCGGTCCACGAGCCAGCGGGCCAGGGCGGCCACCACCGGTGATTTGCCCGTGCCACCGACCGAAAGATTGCCCACGCTGATCACGGGACGGGCGAGACGGCGGCGGCGGTCGGGATGCCGCTCGACGGCACGGCGCCGCCAGCGCGCGGCCTCGGCGTAGAGGATGTCAAGCAATGGGTCTGAACGGGACGACGTTGGAAGGGGCCGCCGGCTGCAGCAGCGTCTCGAGCACCATCATGGTCTTGTCCTTGGCGCCGCGGTTGGCCTCGACCAGCGCGCGGGCGGCCGCCCCCATGCGAGCGCGCCGCACGGGGTCACCCAGCAGCTCGACGAGCGTGATCTCGAGCTGCCCCTCGCCGTCGAGGCGGACGGCAGCGTCGGCGGCCACGAAGGCGTCGGCAATCTCGCGGAAGTTCTCCATGTGCGGACCGAACACGATGGGTTTGCCGAAGACGGCCGGCTCGAGCACGTTGTGGCCGCCGGTGGGCACGAGGCTGCCGCCGACGAACACCACGGTGCCGATCTGATACAGGCTGGCGAGCTCGCCAATCGTGTCGAGCACGACGATGTCGGCGCGCGGCTCCGCGTCGATAGCCAGCTCGGTGCGCCGCACGGTCTTCCAGCCTTCGCCGCGGCACAGCTGCTCGACCTCGCCAAAACGCTCGGGATGACGCGGGGCCAGTACGAGCAGCGCCGACGGCGCCGCGACGCGGACGCGGCGGAACGCGCGAAGCACGGTCGCTTCTTCGCCACGCATGGTGCTGCCCGCCACGATCGTGGGCCGCGACGGCGGCACGCGGAAATAGCGAAGCACCCGCTCCCGAGCCCGCACCGCCCCGGGCGGGTCGAGCGAGTCGAACTTGAGCGACCCGGTGACCACCACCTTCCCGGCTTCGGCCCCCAGCTCGACGAATCGCCGCGCGGATTCGTCGCTCTGCACGCAGAAGCGGTCGATGTCGCCGAGCACCCGTGCCATGAACCCGCGTATCAGCCGGTAGCGGGGGAACGACCGCGACGACAGACGGCCGTTGACGACAGCCGTCTTCACGCCGCGCCGCTGGCACTCGCGCAGCAGGACGGGCCAGATTTCGGTTTCCATCATCAGGAACAGCCGCGGACGTACCAGGTCGAGGGTGCGGCGCACGAAGAGACCGAGGTCGAACGGAAAGTAGAACACGGCGTCCACGTTCGGCACGCTGCGCCGGGCCAGTTGCTGCCCCGCCATCGTGGTGGTGGAGAGAAAGAGCCGGAAGCCGGGATAGCGCCGCTTGAGATCCGCCACCAGCGGCCGCGCCGTCAGTACCTCACCCACCGAGACCGCATGTATCCAGATGGACGGGTCGCCATCCATGTTGAACGAGACGGGCAGGTAGCCCATGCGCTGGCCGAGGCTGCCGACGTACTTCCGGTAACGAAGGGCCTGATAGCCGAACCACGGCGAGGCAAGCGCGAAGACCGCCAGCACGAGGATGCTGTAAAGGATATACAATAAAGGCCTTACGCTATTGGCGAGTATAGCCCGGCGCTCACGGCTCCCGCAAGACGTGCAAGCTTCGGTAGAATGAGCCGTTTATCCGGAGGACTCATAGATGGCACTGAAGGTTGGCATCAACGGATTCGGGCGGATTGGGCGCAACATCATGCGCGCCGCCCTCACGCGTCGGGACATCGACTTCGTGGCGGTGAACGACCTCACCGACTCGAAGACGCTGGCGCACCTGCTCAAGTACGACTCGGTGCTGGGCAATCTCGACGCGACCATCGAGGCCCGCGAGGACGCCATCTCGGTGAACGGCGACGAGTTCAAGGTGCTCACGGTGAAGGACCCGGCTCAGTTGCCCTGGAAGGATCTCGGTGTGGACGTCGTCTTCGAGTCCACCGGACGGTTCACCAAGCGCGACGACGCCGCGAAGCACCTGGCGGCGGGCGCCCGCAAGGTGATCGTCACGGCGCCGGCGATCAACCCGGACGTCACCGTCGTCCTCGGCGTGAACGACGAGAAGTACGACAAGGGCGCGCACCACGTCATCTCGAACGCGTCGTGCACGACCAACTGCCTGGCGCCGGTAGCCAAGGTCATTCACCAGGCGTTCGGCCTCCGGCGGGGCTGGATGACCACGGTGCACGCCTACACCAACGACCAGAACCTGCTCGATCTGCCGCACAAGGACCTGCGCCGCGCCCGGGCGGCCGCCGTCTCCATCATTCCGACGACCACCGGCGCCGCCAAGGCGGTGGGCGAGGTGCTGCCCGAACTGAAGGGCCGGCTCGACGGCATATCCATGCGCGTGCCCACGCCCAACGTCTCGATCGTGGACCTGGTGGTGCAGCTCGACAAGAAGGCGACCGCCGACGACGTGAACGAGGCGCTCACCTCTGCCGCCAACGGTACGCTGAAGGGCATCCTGCAGATATCCACCGACCCGCTCGTGTCGATCGACTTTCGAGGCAACCCGCACTCGTCCATCGTGGACGCGGCCTACACCAAGGTCATGGACGGCGATTTCCTCAAGGTGCTGGCGTGGTACGACAACGAGTGGGGGTACTCGAACCGCTGCGTCGATCTGCTCGAGAAGCTATGAGGCCGGGGTTCGGAGCGCCGGGACTTCAGTCCCGGCGACAATCGATGACCAAGTACTCCATCCGCGATCTCGACCTCCGCGGCAAGCGCGTCTTCATCCGCGTGGACTTCAACGTCCCCATCAAGGACGGGCGCATCTCCGACGACACGCGCATCACCTCCGCCCTGCCCACCATCCGATTCGCCCTCGACGCCGGGGCGACCGTCGTCCTCGCGTCGCACCTGGGCCGTCCGAAGGGAAAGCCCGCGCCCGAGTACAGCCTGAAGCCGGTGGCCGATCGCCTCGCCGAACTGGCCGGCCGTCCGGTCACCTTTGCCGCCGACTGCATCGGCGAACCGGCGCGCGAGGCGGTTGACGCGGCTCACGCCGCCGGCGGGACGCACCTGGTGCTGCTCGAGAACCTGCGTTATCACGCCGAGGAAGAGAAGAACGACGACGCCTTCGCTGACGCGCTCGCCGAACTGGCGGACCTGTATGTGAACGACGCCTTCGGCGCGGCGCACCGCGCGCACGCGTCGGTCGCCGCCATGGTGAGCCGCTTCCCCTCCGCAGCCGCCGGGCTGCTGATGGACAAGGAACTCACCTATCTGGGCATGGCGCTGGGCGACCCGGCGCGGCCGTTCGTCGCGGTGCTGGGCGGCGCGAAGGTCTCGGACAAGATCGACATCATCGAGGGCATGCTCGGGCGGGTCGATCGGCTCATCATCGGCGGCGCCATGGCCTACACGTTCTTCAAGGCGATTGGCATGCCTGTCGGCCGGTCCCTGGTCGAGGACGACAAGCTCGACGCCGCGCGCGCCATCCTGTCCCACGCGCAGGCGCGGGGCGTGTCGCTCCAGCTGCCGGTGGACCACGTGGTGGCGGATCGGATCGATGCGCACGCGGCGACGGCGGTGCTGGAGGTGAGCGATGCCGCCATCGGCGATCGCATGGGCCTCGACATCGGTCCGGCCACCGCCCACCTCTTCGCGCAACTCCTGAGCGATGCCAAGACCGTGGTCTGGAACGGGCCGATGGGCGTCTTCGAAGTGGCGCCCTTCGCGGCCGGCACCATCGCCGTCGCGCAGGCATGCGCACGCGTGGACGGCACCACCATCATCGGCGGCGGCGACTCGGTGGCGGCCGTGAACGCGGCGGGCGTCTCGGGGCGGATGACACACATCTCGACCGGCGGCGGCGCCTCGCTCGAGTTCCTCGCCGGACGCGTGCTGCCCGGGGTGGCCGCGCTGCCGGACAAGCCGGCCTAGGGGCGACATCCCGGACGGGAACGAAAGACTTCATGCGCACACCGCTCATCGCCGGCAACTGGAAGATGTTCAAGACGGTCCGCGAGTCGGTGGCCTTTGTCACCGACCTCAGGGCCCGCGTGTCCGCCGTGACGGGCGTGACCATCCTCGTGGCACCCACCTTTCCGGCCCTGCCCGCGGTGGCGGCCGCGCTCGAAGGCTCGGGCATCGGCGTGGCGGCTCAAAACCTGCACTGGGAGCGAGAGGGCGCGTTTACGGGCGAGGTGAGCGCCCCGATGCTGCGCGAGGCCGGCGCCGAGTGGGCCATCATTGGCCATTCCGAACGGCGCACGCTCTTTGGAGACACAGACGACTCCGTGAACCGGAAGGTGCGCTCCACCCTCACCGCCACGCTCACGCCCATCGTGTGCATCGGCGAGACGTGGCAGGAGCGCGAGGCGAACCGCACGCTCGAGGTTCTCGATCGGCAGATCAAGGCCGGTCTCGACGGCGTCACGGGCGCGGAACTCGCGGGTTCGGTGCTCGCGTACGAGCCGGTGTGGGCCATCGGCACGGGCCGCACGGCCACGCCTGCCCAGGCACAGCAGGCCCACGAGCACATCCGGGGCCGGCTGACGCAGTGGTTCGGCCCCGACGCCGCCGCGCGCTGCCGCATCCTGTACGGCGGCAGCGTGAAACCCGACAACGCCGCGGCGCTGATGTCGCAGCCCGACATCGACGGCGCGCTGGTGGGCGGCGCCAGCCTCGACACGGACAGCTTCGTCAAGATTGTCGAGCGAGCCCGCCGATAGGACCGACCACGCAGGGCCGCAGATGCGCAGGTGACCCGCCTGCGCCCGCCCTGGGCCAGGCCACTCTTGGGCTGGGCATCCGCCAGCGTCGCCTACTTCTCGTTGGGCAGATACATCGACATCACCTGCACGGGACCCGTGAGATCCACGAACTGGTGCGCCACGCCGGACGGCACGACGAGGAAGTCGCCCTTCCCGAACGCGTGTCGCGTGCCGCCCTCGATGCCCTTGCCCGAGAGGTTCGTGCCGTTTCTCGTGGAATCGACCAGCGTGCCGCCGGTGAGCATCGTGCCGGTGCCGTCGATTACGTAGAAGAGTTCGGCCTGCGCCTCGTGGACAGACGCACCCTGGGGTTGCGGCAGGCGGCGCTCGACGTTGACGTTGTAGGGCGCCAGCGAGAACACGCGCACCGACGATGCCGGGCGGCCGGCGGGCAGCTTCGCCAGCGCCGCCTGCAGGTCAGCGGCGGAAAAGCGCGTGGCCTGCGTGCGGTCCGTGGGCGGCGGCGCGGGCGCCTGGGCCCCGGCTCCGGCGGCAAGCGCGACGAGCAGAACGGCCACGCTGGTAGTCGTCATCATTCGCATCGGAACCTCCGGAAATCGGCCATCTGTCGTGTGGGAATCATAGCAACGCCTCCGACAAGCCCAATCCTATACAATGGACGCGTTCACGGAGGTCCTGATGACACGTGCGATCTGGACGGCGACCGCTCTTCTGCTCGGGGCCACGGCCATCGGGTGCGCCTCGGGCCCATCCGCGACGGCGATCTCGGATCGCCCGGACACGCCCTTCAAGCTGGCCACCTTCGAAGCCGCCGGACAGACGCGCCTGGGCCTGGTGCTGGGCGCGCGCGTCCTCGACATCGCCGGGGCCAACCAGCACCTGACCACGACGGCGCGGCTGGCGCCACTGGCGATCCCCACCGAGATGAAGGCGCTCATCGAGCAGTACGCCACGGTGTCACCGCGTCTCTATCAGATCGCCAACTACTTCGGCGCCAACGCCCCGACGAACCAGCCCTTCGCCTTCGACGAGGCGGCCGTGACGTTCAAGGCGCCCATCAAGTACCCGTGGAACCTGATGGCGGCGTCGGCCAACTACAAGGCACACGCCGAAGGGATGGGTGCCGCGGGCGCTGCCCAGGCGCCGCCCCCCGCGGCCCGATCTGCGTCCGCCCGGCCCCCGGCCGGCGGCTTCGACGCCTCCGCCGCCTCGCGCATCGTGCCGGACCGCGACGCGCCCGTCATGTTCGCGAAGTCCCCTCGCTCGTGCATCATCGATCCCAACGAGCCGTTCTACATCGTGGACGGTCGGCAGCGAACCGACTACGAGGGTGAGTTGGCCATCGTGATGGGGCCGCGGCCGGCCTATCGCGTGCCGCGCGAGCAGGCGCTCGACTACGTGTTCGGCTACACCATCATGCAGGACCTCAGCGACCGCGGCAGCGAGCGGCTGCGCGAGGTGACGATGTTCCCCGGCGCCAACTGGTTCGACGGCAAGAGCATCGACCGGGCGGCGCCCTTCGGTCCCGTCATCGTTCCCAGGGAGTTCCTGCCCAACGGGCCCAGCGACTTGCGCCTGACGACGAGGCTCAATGGCGAAGTCGTGCAGGACGCCCGCACGAGCAACCTCATCTGGAGCGAGCCGCACCTCGTGGCCTACGTCACCTCGCGGATGACGCTGTACCCCGGCGACGTGATCAGCACCGGCACACCCGCCGGCACCGGCATGGAGCGGCAGGTGTTCCTGAAACCCGGCGATGTCGTATCGGTGGAGGTCGAAGGCATCGGCACGCTGACCACGCCCTTCAAGGCGCTGTCGGAGAAGCCAGCGGGCCGCTAACCGCCGGCCTCTCCAAGGCTTCACACCTTCGTTACCCCAAGTGCGGCCGGCGCTGGCGGTCAGGAGGTGGGGGAGGCTTCGGCGTCCATCTGCGTGATGAAGGCTTCCGCCTCGGCGATAGACGACTCGAGATCGGCCACCAGCCTATCGACGTTGCCGCGCAGCGTGAGCAACTCCTTGTCGAGCGCGCCAATCGCCGAGGCGTTGAGATTGTGCTTCAGGAACAGCACGCGGTCGCGCAAGGGCTGGAGGACGGGATCGATCCGCTGTTCGGCCTTCTCCATCGCCGCAATGACCGCCTTGGCGCGGCGCCGGGTCTCGCCCAGCTCGCGCTCGCTCTCGGCCCGCAGGGCGCGGTCCTGATACTGGCCGAGCTCCTTCTGCCACTCCTTGAACAGGTCGTCGGCCACGTCCTTGACGGACTTCACCTTGTCGTGGATGTCGCGCGCCCGATCCTCGCTGCGGTCGAGCTCGCGGTTGAGCTTGTCGTACTTCTCCTCGAGTGTGCCGCCCTCGGTGGCGACCACCTCCTTGAACCGATCGAGGGCCGAGCGGAACTCCTCCTTGCCCTTCTGCTGGGCCTCCCGCGCTTCGCGCACGCGCTTCACGAGGATGTCGCGCTTCTCCAACCCGAAGCGCTTCATCGTCTTGTAGTAGAGCGAGTCGCACCCAGGCGAGGCGGCGCCGGCGAGCACGAGGACCGCGAGCGTGAGGAACCGGAACAGGCGCGCGTGGCGCAGGGACGAGCGGGACATCAGCAGGAAGGCTAGCACGCGCAGACCCGTGTCCGGTGCGCCGATGCGAAGAGAGGCGGAACCATCCGTTTTCAGTTTCGTATACGGTAGAGGTTTTTCGGCAGGGAGGCGGCGTGGGCACGTGGATGGCGTGGATGGGAGATCTGGAAGGTTTCGCCCCCGGCCTGACCGTCTTCACGGCGCGCACCTTTGCGCAGCACATCAGGTCATCGGCGGAGTACTGGATGTTGCGGCTTTCGGCCGTGCTCTTTTCCGTGTTCGGTGTGCTCGCCGTGGTGGTGGCTCTCGTGGGCATCTACGGCGTGATGAGCTATACCGTGGCGCGGCGGACGCGCGAAATCGGCATCCGCATGGCCGTCGGCGCCAGACCGGGCGCCGTGCGTTGGATGATTCTCGGCGAGAGCACCGCGACCACGCTGCTCGGCGTGGGAATCGGCTGGCTGCTGGGCCTGGCCGTGGGCCGGTTGCTGGCCAGCATCTTCGTGGACGTGTCGGCCTTCGACGTGGCAACCTTCTCCGCGCTCCCACTCGGCTTCATCGTCGCGGCTCTGGCGGCGGCCTGGCTGCCCGCCCGGCGGGCGACCGAAGTGAACCCGATCACCGCCCTCAGGAGCGAGTAGCCATTAGATTTCATCTTGAAACGAACGCTTTCACCTTGAACTGCCGAATGACGCTTCGAGCACTCGAGGCTCTCTGACACCACGACGGATCGGAAGTTGCAACCGGGATTGTCGGTTGCCTGCCATGTCCACCATTCACTGTCGTCGTCGCTGGCCGATTCGATGCCGTACTGGCGTCGACGCCGACATCGCCGGTCCCGCCGGCCGCCGAACCCCGCCCGGGGATCCCGCCTCGTTGATCTGAGCGTATCAGCGGGGCGCGCGGCCCCAAGGCTTCATCGCCGCAGGCGCGAACGCGCCTGTCGATGGAGCACACCTATATGAACGGCGCGCCGGGGACGGCGCGTCCAACGACATCGAAGTTCATCGCGCGGACATTCCGCGAGCGAGGTTGCTCGGACATGAATCCATACACCCTGGTCGGAGCTGGTCTTGGTACGGCCGAAGCGACGCTCCTGTCGCAGCGATTGTCAGCGTGGCACGACGCCATGGTGGCGCACGAGCGTCGCCTGGGCACCCATCGTGCCGACGACAGATGTGCCGAGGACTGCGCGCACGTCGAGGCCCGCGAACTGTGGGCCGAAGCGCTAAGGGTCTTCGGGGATCGCGCCCACGAGCTGTCGTTCCTGCGTTCTCGTGCGACGGACGGGACCGCCCGGCGGCCGGCCGCGAGGCGGCGGCAGCCCATGCTACGGCGACACTCCGACGGCATCGCCGCACAAAGCCAGGAGGCCTAGCACGGTGGAGACCAGGCTACCTGGGGTGAAGCTCGACCACGCCGTTGACGACGCACTCGCAGACTCGTTCCCGGCGAGCGATCCGCCGCCGTGGACGCTCGGCGGAGCCATCTGTGTGGCCCGGCCACCGCCCCCGAGGGTGTCCCACCAGGTGGTGATCGCCGCCGGCCACCGGAGGACCGGGATGCAGCGGGCGAAGAACCTGGCTGGGGCCATCGGCATCGCGATGCTGGCTCCGGCGGCCATCCTGGTCGTCGGCGTCCCGATCGCACTGGCCGTGCGAGGCCTCGCCGAGGCGGCGGCCTGGCTGACGGCATTCGCCGCGAAGTGAGGCGACCAACCCAGTCATGCGCCTTGGATTGACGTCGCGCTGTCACTAAGATGGTCCGACAGGCCGATGTGAACACACCGCCGCACGCTCGGACGACACCACTGGAACACCTGGACCTGACGGAGGTCCTCGATTTTCGTCCCGATCGGGGCATCATCCGACTTCACGAGCAGCGGGTCGTCATCCTGAGCGCGGCCGCGATGGGCCTGCTCCGCAAGGAGCTCATCGACACCCTCGGGCTGGCATCGGCGCGGCGCCTGTTCCTGCGGTTCGGGTATGCGGACGGCTATCACGATGCGGTCGGTCTGCGGGACCGCTCGCACTGGGCGAGCCCCCTCGACGGTCTCCGCGCGGGGGTCGACCTACGCCGGCTCGAAGGCATCGTGCGCGCCGAGATCATCCGGATCGACCACGATGCCGTCTCGGGTCGATTCGAGGAAGACGTGGTGTGGCACGACTCCTACGTGGCCGAACAGCACCTGCACCACTACGGAATCAACAGCGAGCCGATGTGCTGGTCCCTGGAAGGCTACGCGAGTGGGTATGCGAGCGCGTGTCTCGGCCAGGAGATCTATTTCCGGGAGGTCGCGTGTATCGGCCAGGGCGCCGCCAGGTGCACGGCCGTGGGCCGGGACGCCAAGAGCTGGGGCGACGCGCTGGAGGCGCTGCGATTCGACTTTCAGAGCGCGGATCTCGGCCGGGAGGTCGAGCGCCTGCGGCAGACCATGCACCGTCGGCTCCAGGACCTCGATCGCCGCGAGCGGCACGTCGCCAGGCGCGAGCGCGAACTCAATCTGTTGCGGGAGCGCGTCGCCAGGCACGCCGCGGCGAAGCACTTCGTGGCCGGGAGTGCGGCCATGCAGGAGGTGCTCGAGCTGGCCGGACGCGTGGCGCCGCTCGACACCACGGTGCTCGTGCAGGGGGAGAGTGGCACCGGCAAGGAGTTCATCGTCCGGATGATCCACGACCAGAGCCCGCGCGCCGGAGATCCGTTCGTCTCCATCAACTGCGCGGCCCTGACCGAGACGCTGCTGGAATCCGAACTCTTCGGCCACGTGCGCGGCGCCTTCACGGGGGCGATCAGAGACAAGGCGGGCCTGTTCGAGGTGGCGGGAACCGGCACGCTGTTTCTGGACGAGATTGGCGAGGTGGCCCCCACGGTGCAGGCCAAGCTCCTCCGGGCGCTGCAGGAGCGCGAGATCCGGCGCGTCGGCGGGGAACGGACCATCAAGGTCCATGCCCGGGTCGTGGCGGCGACCAATCGTGACCTGCGCGCCGCGGTGGACGCGGGCGCCTTCCGTGAGGATCTGTACTTTCGTCTGGGTGCGTTCGTGATCGCCGTGCCGCCCCTGCGCGAGCGGCGCGAGGACATTCCGCCGCTGGTCCTCGACTTCGTGCGCCGGGCCGCCGCGCGCGTGAAGAAGGACGTGAAGAACGTCTCGGCGGACGCCATGACGGCGCTGATGAGCTACCACTGGCCGGGTAACGTTCGAGAGCTCGAGCACGCCATCGAACGCGCGGTCATCGTGGCGCGCGGGCCCAGTATCAAGGTCGGCGAGCTGCCGCCCGAGGTGTCGCAGAAGCCTCGACCGGGTCCTCTTGAAGACAGCCTCGACCTGCAGGCCCACGAACGGGTGATGATCGAGCGGGCCCTGGAGCGCTTTCGCGGCAACCGCCGCGAGGCCGCCGCCGCGTTGAAGATCAGCACCGTCACGCTCTGGCGCAAGATGAAGCAGTACGGACTGAGCACGTAGCGTTCCAACCTGAAGGCCCGCGCTTCGTTTCGCAATGCGCCGAGCGGCCGACCTCGGCCGCCTTCACCCGATTTCACTGGATGTGGCGCGTCGAACGAGACGCGCTGCGCTTGGCCCGACCTTTGCCTCACCTCTGCGGCAGAGGAGGGTCTACCCAGCCATGCGGATCGACGTAATCGGCGACGACGAATCGAGCAACGAGCAGGCGCGCACCTATGCTGAATATCGAGTGTTCGCGGCGTTGGCTCGGCACGCAGACCGGGTCCGCGGCGCTCAGGTCACCCTGCATCGCGTCGCCCGCGACAGGTCCTGCGACGTCGTGGTCTGTGCGGTGACCGTAGCGCTGCACCCCTCCGGTGTGGTCCGCACCAGCGGACGCGGAGGCCACGCCTATGCCGCGATCAACCGGGTCATCGAGCGTCTTGGAGAGGTCCTGCCGCAGGCCGCACAGGCCCCGCTATCGTGAGCGCGATCAGGCGGGCGCCCGACATTTCGTTGTGAAACATCGCGATTTGCGATCTGAAGTGTGCGCTGTGGTGCAGTTCGAGGAGCCTCAGGCCGATCTTCGTACGCGCGCGCGATGCAGGTGCGGTCACGGACCGAAGTCGCCGATTCGAGGCACCGACACCGGGTTGTGACGCTCCGTGGCTGCCTCTCTGGCCTCTTCGCATGGCTTGCAACGCACGGCGAACGGGAGGGCCCTGAGGCGGGACGCGGCAATCATGCGACCGCACTGACGGCAGTCCCCGTACGTGCCGTTCCTGAGCCGGCGGAGCGCCTCGTCAACCGCCTGGAGCGTCTCCGACTTCATCTGAGCCAGGGAGAAGGCGAGTGCCTCCTGCATCTCCACCTCGGAGCTCTCCCCGAGGTCGAGGACGCCTCGATTCGCCGGGGTGGCATCGCGAGAAGACCGCAACGTGTCCAGCACGTCGCGCACCAGATCGCGGCGCCTGTTCTCGAGCAGCCTCGTCAGTTCGCGGTCGCGGGACGTTCGGGTTACCGAGGAACGCGCCTTCGCCACGAGACCTACCACTCCTTCCAGGCACGCGTGCGCGTGGTCGTGTCTTCGAGTTGAGCGCCCCGACGGTACGTGCCGCCGGCCGTGCGCCTCAGGATTCGGCGATCCAGCAGAGTTGCCAGGACGACAGCGCACGTACGGTCATCGAGTCCGAAGAGCCGCTCGGCCTGGGCTGCCGTGAGGTTGATCCCCGGCATCTCGCGGTACTCGGCCTCGACCCGGCGCAGCAGTTCAGGCAGGAGCACGGCTCCGGTGCCCACCACTCGTGCGGGGAATCCCGTGCGCGTCAGCCGGCGCGCGCGTGGTTCGAATGTTGTCCGAGGATTCGTTGCGGTCATGACGTCCTCCCTCGACCAAGAAAAGCAAGTTCTGAGCCATCGTTGATCCGTCCCTGGATCGGCCGGAACCTTCAGTGCCGCATGGACTTCGGCGTGCCCGGTGCCAAGACGCCAGGACTCGATCGATCCGGTAACGTTACGAAGTGAAAGCGAGGCACTGCAATTGAAAGGGCGTGGTCTCGACGCCCAGGCGGGCACAGCGCGATCGCGCCTGGATCGAACAGAATCGATCACCGAGGCGCCGTTTGCCGATGCGGTGCCCATGTGGGGGGAAGGCACATGCGTATGCTGACTGTCCTGCTCGTCGTGGCGGCCGCGCTCGCGGTCGCCGTCCTTGGGGCCCGGGTCTACGGCGCCTCCCGGTGGACGGCCGACACGCAGGACCTGCGGGCCTCATTGGACGCGGCTCGGGTCGCCGTGCGGCCGCCGCGCGTGGACTTCGGGGAGCTCGCCGGGCTGCCCGATCCCGTACAGCGCTTCTTCCGGGCGGTCCTGAAGCAGGGCCAGCCGCTCGTATCCGGCGTGCGTCTGCGGCACGTCGGGTCGTTCAACATGGGGGAGACGACGGACCGGTGGAAACCGTTCACGTCCGACCAGCAGGTCGTACTCCAGCGGCCTGGATTCGATTGGGACGGACGCATCGCCATGCTGCCGGGTCTCCCGGTCCGCGTGCACGACGCCTACATCGCCGGCGACGGCATCTTGCACGCCTCGATGCTTGGCGTGTACACCGTGGTGGATCTGCGCGGCGGCGGCGCGATCGCCGAGGGGGAACTGCTACGGTTTTTTGCGGAAGCCGCCTGGTATCCCACGGCGCTGCTCCCGAGTCAGGGCACGCGCTGGACGCCGATCGACAACCGTTCGGCGTCGGCCACATTGACTGACGGGCCGCTCTCGGTTGTCCTTCGGTTCGCCTTTCTCCCGGACGGCCCCATCGACACGGTGTTCGCGGAGGCGAGGGCACGGACGCTGGCCGGTGCGCTCGTCCCAACCCCATGGCAAGGGCGCTTCTGGCACTACGAGGAGCGCGGCGGTATGCGCGTGCCGCTCGATGGCGAGGTCGCGTGGGTACTGCCAGACGGCGCCAAGCCGTACTGGCGGGGTCGTCTCACCGAGATCGCCTTCGACTTCGCGGAGTGACGGTTCCAGGCGGATCCACCGGTCGCCCGCACCAGTGGGGGCGCGCGGAAGGCTGACCGCGTCGGCCACATCACGCCTTCCCGCCCGGGCCACCCGTCACGGCACGTGCTCAGTGCTGGAGCGACGTGGCCGCGTTGGAGAGAATGAACCGCTGTGTTCCCGTTTGGATGGTGGACGTCAGGCTGTTCAGGACGGCCGTTTTGGCGTGTTCGAGATCGGGAAGGTGACGGCCGACCGCCTCGACCGGCGGAAGACCCGTGACGCCGATCCGTCGCAGGCGCTCTTCGCGGACGGAACTGGACGAGATTGTCCGGCGCCTGGAGCGCCTCGACGCCCGGGGAGCCGCCGGTCCGTGGACACGCCGCATCCTGGAGGTGCTCGGCAGGCAACCGGGCGTGAACTGGGCAGATCTGGCCAGGGCCCCTGGGTTCGACAGGGTCGCCTTGAAGGAGTGCCGGACGTTCGCGAATAGCTGCCTGTGCGTGATGTACCGTGTCAGGTGAGGCGGAAGAACACGCGTCAGCGCGGTGAAAGGCAGAAGCCATGTACCTTCCTGACGCGCCCGCACCCTCCGAGGGCTTCCTGGTCACTCATTCCCTGACGGTGAGCGACCAGGCCAGGTCGCGAACGTTCTACGCCGGGCTTCTCGGCGGCACCGTCGTGTATCCCGAGAGCCCGTGCATCATCAGGCTGGCGAACTCGTGGATCATTCTCAACCGCGGCGGCGGGCCGACGCCCGACAAGCCCGACATCATCCTGGAGCCGCCCCTGCGAGTGGCCGACATCCAGGCTCGCCACGTCGAGTGGAAGGGCAAGGGCGCCGAGTTCCTGACCGAGCCCCTGGACAACCACGGCTGGGAGACCAGGTGCTACATGCGCGACCCGGACGGCTACATCATCGAGGTGGGCCAGCCGAGCGAGAAGATGGTGGCGCTCCTGACGCGGCATGCGGGATCGCCGCACGCGGGAGGCACGGGGTCAGCCGGATCCATGACGCCCCCCGACCTGTCATCACGGCCGCTTCGGCTGTCGTGTGAACGCTTGATGGTCGCACCGCCCGCCGTGCTCTTCCCGGCCTGGACGTCCTCTGCCATCGGTCGCTGGTTCGCGTCGCCCGGCACCGTGTTGATGACGCCCCACCTCAACGCCCCATACTTCTTCGAGACCCATTTCGAGGGTCAGCGGCATCCTCACCACGGGCGGTTCCTCAGGCTGGAGCCGGATCGCCTGGTCGAGATGACATGGCTCACGGCGGCCGGCACCAGGGGCGTGGAGGCGGTACTCACGATCGAGCTCACTCCGAGCGGCAGGGGGACACAGCTGACACTCGGCCCCGCCGGCTTCCCGGACGAGGAATCCAGGGCAGGGCACGCCGAGAACTGGCCCATCGCGCTCGAGTACCTGGGCAAGGCGTTCCCGGCCTCGTCTTGAGCGCGGCATGAAGCCGCCAAAGCGCAGAGGGCGGCGGTGTCCGCCACGGCCCTCGATCCGATCGTCTACGGGCTCGAGCTGTTCCTGGTCGAGAACAAGTTCATGGGCTTCTTCTCGTTCCTCTTCGGCATCAGCTTCTGGCTCTTCCTGGATCGCGCGCGGGCGCGTGGCAGGCTGGCGGAGGGCCTCTTCTACCGGCGCATCGGATGGCTCCTCCTCTTCGGGATGGCCCATGGCTGGCTGTAAGACACAGGTGCAGTGGTACGATCATCGACGTGAGCGCCGGGGCGCGCCGTAGAATCGCGGCAGGGCGCCGGCCTGGGTGAAATGGCCGTCGTGCGGGGCAGGCGCCGAGCCACTCGGCGGTGGACACCCTTGCCCGCGAACCGATAACGTTCGTCGCGAGCCGTCCGCCACGATGCGGCGGTCGTCACCATCCCCTGAAGGAGAAGGACCATGGCGCAGAATCCAGTCGGCTGGTTCGAGATCTACGTCCAGGACATGGAGCGGGCGAAGAACTTCTATACGACGGTTCTCGGAGCCCAGCTCGATCGCCTGGACAGCCCCGGAGTGGAGATGTGGGCGTTCCCCATGAACCCGGATCGCGCGGGCACGTCGGGGGCGCTGGTCAGAATGCCGGGTTTCCCGTCGGGCAGCAACAGCACGCTGGTGTACTTCAACTGCACGGATTGCGCGACCGAAGCGGGCCGCGTCGTCAAGGCCGGCGGCAGGATCCAGAAAGAGAAGTTCTCGATCGGTCAATACGGTTTCATCGCCCTTGCCACAGACACCGAGGGCAACATGTTCGGGCTGCATTCGCAGAAATGATCGAACGGCCGACGCGGGCTCGCCGGCGCTCTTACCACCGTGCTGCCACTTCCTGCCGGTAACGCGTTTACGTTCGCCGGCGTGCCGCCATCGCGTGGAGTTCGCCAGCCGGCGGCTCCGCCGTCAGCCGCTACACGGTGCAAGGTTGAGGAGGCCTACACGGGCCCCTTCACGACCACGGGAAGGCTGCTCTCGGGCGTGGCATCGCCGGGGTACGCGCTCCGCACTCATTACCGGAGCTGGGACTGAAGAGCGCGACGTGAAGATGTACGGCGCTGGCGCGGACCGATCGCCGTTGGCCTGATCGTGTTCCTGCACCTCAGTTGCGTCGGGGTCGTGGGGAAGCCGCCCGGGCGGGCGGGCGTGGTGCCACTGTCCCTGCAGCGTGGCGAGCACGTGCCGGCTGAGGTCGCACCCTTCGAGATCCGGCGGTTACGGTATCATGCGTCGCCATGGACATGAACCGCCGAGGTTTTCTGAGAAGCGCCGGGACGATGGGCACGCTGGTCGCCGCGGGAGCGGCGGCAGGCTGCGCGTCACCGGACTCCACCCCCGAACGACCCGCTGCCGCGCCCGCTCGCACGCTGGGCACGGGCCTCGCCCGGGGGCTCACCCTGCTCACCTTCCGTGCCCAGGGACAGGATCGCCTCGGTGCGAAGACGGCGAAGGGCATCCTCGACGTGGCACAGGCAGCCGCGCTGCTCGGGATGTACGCGCCGGCGACGCTGGATGACCTGCTGCAGCAGGAAGACGGGCCCAGCGTGCAGGCCGTGGTGGAGGCCGCCGTCGCGGGCACGGCGGCGCAGGCGGCGTTCCGGCCCGAGGATGGCCTCGAGTACGGCCCGCTGGTGAGTCGCCCCGACAAGGTCGTGTGCGTGGGCCTCAACTACCGCAAGCACGCCGAAGAGATCGGCTCGCCGATCCCCCAGTACCCGGTACTGTTCAACAAGTTCAACGGCTCACTCAATCGCCACAAGGGCACGGTGAAGCTCCCCGTGGACCTGGCCACCAACTTCGACTACGAGGTGGAGCTCGTCATCGTGATGGGCAAGACGGCGTCGCGCGTGAGCGAGGCCGACGCGCTGTCGTACGTGGCTGGCTACGCGACAGGCAACGACTTCACGGCCCGCGACCTGCAGAACGGGCGAGGCGGGCAGTGGATGGTCGGCAAGGCCATCGACGGCTTCGCGCCGCTGGGGCCGTACCTGGTCACCGCCGAGCAGGTGGACCCCGACAACCTGGCCATCGAGTGCCGCGTCAACGGCGAGACGCGGCAGTCGTCGCGCACCTCCGACCTCATCTTTGGCACGCGGACGATGGTGAGCTACATCTCAGACTACTTCACGCTGAAGCCCGGGGACGTGATCTACACGGGCACGCCCCAGGGCGTCATCCAGGGCATGCCGACGGCAAAGCGGGCGTGGCTCAAGCCGGGCGACAAGCTGGCCTGCAGCCTGGAGTCGCTCGGCGAGCTGACGTTCGACCTGGTGTGACCCTTCGGCTCGACGAGGCTGCGGGCCGCCGACGCGGTCTGATCGGAGCGGCCCTCACCCGCCGCTGGTGATGTAGTTCTCGAGCTGGTCGATCAGGAACTGCTTGTCGGAGATCACCGCCTTGACGACGTCGCCGATCGACAGGACGCCGGCCAGCCGGCCGTCCTCCACCACGGGCAGGTGTCGGCACCGCTTGCTGGTCATGAGCGCCATGCAGTCGTCCATCGTGCGGTCGGGCGTGACGTACACGACGCGGGCGGTCATCACGTCCCGGACGGGCGTGTCTTTCGAGGCCCGGCCCTTCAGTACGACCTGGCGGGAATAATCGCGCTCGGTAAAGATACCGAGGGTGCGGGCGCCCTCGACCACCAGCACCGCGCCGATGTTCCGGTCCGCCATGAGCTGCAGCGCGTCGAACACCGACTGGCCCGGGCCGACGGCGTAGACGTCGCCACCTTTCGTCCGAAGCACTTCTCGCACAGTCATGAGCATTCTCCCGGCCCTATCCTCCCATCCGCCATCGCCGGACACAAGCGGGTCGGTCAGAGCAGGGACATCGGGCGTCGTCGCGAATTATGGCGTCGAGGGGCGGGGCGTCAACAACGCTGGCCGCCCATCCGAGCGCGTGCGGTGCCACCTGCCTGCGTCAAGCTGAGCCCGTGAGTCCTGAGCTTCGCCGCATCGCGTCCCGGGTGGTCTGGTGGGAGACGCCCGAGTATGTCGTGGCCAGGGGAGACGACTTTCTGTGCCGGGTCATGGCGCTCGGTGACTGGTCGATCTCGTTGCGCAGTAGCCGGCTCACCTGACAGCGATGAGGCGCTTCATCTCCTCGAAGCTCGATTTCCGCCAATATCAGACGAGCGAACGATCGCGGAGGTCAGACGCGCGCGTTCACTGGCGGCCGATCCGCCGCTCGAGCTGTTCGAGCCGTGCTTTGAGAATCGCAATCTCGGCGCGCGTCGTTCTCCGCCCCGAGCGCAGCCGTGCGTTCTTCGAGCACTCGGGAACGCTGGTCCGCCGCCTGCGTGCGGGTCTCCAGCGCCTGCACCCCCGCCAGCGCGATGCCATCGGCGTCGACGGTGCTGATCCGGCGGTCGCTCTCACCGAGGCCGAAGGCGGCACGGAAGTCCTGCGCGGTCGGCCCGACGTGGCGGATTGCCGTGTCCTGCGCCAGGTAGGGCCACTCGCGCACCGGCATCCGCGCCAACCGGGCGAGCACGTCTTCGCCGTCGAGGTCACGGAAACGATCCTTCAACGCCACATCGGAGACGGTGCTCCACGACCCGGCACCCGGCAGCAGGTCCACGCCAGCGGTCAACGCGGCGTTGGAGTAGATGCTGGTGCCGCCCGCCGCCCGGACCAGGAACTGGTTGGCGGCCCTTGCCATGTGACACGAGATAGCCGTTCTTGACGAGCTGATTCAGGTGACCCTTGACCGTTCCGCGCGCCGCGTCCGTGGCGCGGATGATGTCCTCGACCTTGACCTGCCCGCGTTCCTTCGTCAGCTCATAGATGCGCAGGGAAAGCTCGGGCAGCTGTCCCAGGATCTTCTTCTCGCGCTCAATCCTGGATTCCAGGCGGCGCTTATGCTGATTGGATCAGCTCCGCCGTCAGACGCGGCGTATCAAACGGGCTTGCCGTCTGAAACACAATGCCAACGCTCTTCCCCTTGGCGTCGAAGGCCTCGACGTGGTTGTCCAGCTTCTTGTAGTCACCGCGATGGCGCTCGTTTTTCGTTGAGTAGCGCAGCAAGTCGCGGTGGAGCTGCCGGCCATGGTTTTCTGTGAGCGGCAGGACGGACCATGACGCGAAAATGGTCTCCATGACGCCGGCGTACCCCGCGACCTCTTGCTCGTCCCGCGTGTCGAAAGACCGGATTTCGACGTTCGAGAGAATCTTCTCGACGTCCTGATCGGACAGCTTGGCACCCTCGATGCGCGTCGACGACCCGGTGCTCTCGATCGTTGCCACGCGCCGCAGGGCGGACAGACGCTCCGGGGCCAGCGTGCTCAGCGCGCGCCAGGCGCCCTTGAACTCGTCGAGTTCGGCGATGATATCGAGCCAGGCGCCGCCATTCACCGCAGCCCGCCGATAAGCGGGTCGAGCGAGCGGTCGGCATCGCGGAAATCGGCTTGTTGGTGACGCCGCTCAAAGAGTCGGTCCTGGCGCCGCTGCAGTTGGTCGGCGACGAGCGTCGAGATCAGATCCAGCGGCGCCAGTTTCTCGGTCTGGACGTGACGAAGCCGGGCCTCGAGGACGTCGGCCATGCCGGAGAGACGCAGTTTACGGAGCGCGTGATCGAGTTCGACGAGATTCATACAGGGTCTCCTGCCTTGCGGTCAATGAGATTGCGGAGATCGCAGTAGAGCGTGAGTTGGCTGATGAGCGGGTCGACCTGGCGTAAGGTCAGCGCCAGCGGCGGTCGCCGTTCGAGATAGCGTCGCAGGAAGCGATACGTCGGCCGCTCGACGAGGCATTCCCGCGGATAGCTCTCCCCCCGGCAGAACCCGCAAGTCGAGACCTGACGTGGCGCGTCCGTATCTGCTCGATACGAACATCCTCTCGCACCTCGTACGCCTACCGCAGGGAGCCGTGGCCGAGCGCATTGCCGACAAGGGCGAGGCCAACGTGCTCACGGGCGTCATCGTGGCGTGCGAACTGCGCCTTGGCGCCGCCAAGCGCGGCAGCAGGAGACTCACGCGTCAAGTCGAAGCTGTCCTCGGAGCGCTCACCATCCGGCCTCTGGAGTCCAATATCGAGCGTGTCTATGCCTCGATTCGCGTCGCGCTCGAGAAGCGAGAAGAAGGGGATGCCATCGGCGGGCACGACATCTTGATCGCCGCACACGCGCGCCATCGACGCGACCCGCGTGACCGACAACGTGGCCGAGTTCAAGCGTGTACCCGCGCTGAAGGTCGAGAACTGGTTGCGGTGAGGCGGTGTCGGCGCCGTGCGGGTTCGGTCAACCCGCGCAAATAGTTACCAAATGGTTGCTATCGTCTTGACGACGACGTCTCACCTCCACGCCCTCGTTTCTTCAATCAAACTGAACCAGCCCCGCGACGACGAGCCGGCCGACCGTGTCGACGATGACATCGAGCAACTGTCCCGAGCGGCCGAGGGGGAAATCCCGCCGCGCCACACCGCTGGAGCCGAATGCCAGGTCCCGCCTCCCATCTGGCCGGAATCCGAGCAGTATTCCCTGAGTGCGCCTCGCCGCGGGCGGTGGCACTTCCGTTTCGCCGGAGCCGACTATCACGACTCTCTCGCCCGAGGTCGTGATCGCGGTCAAGTGCGGACTCGGTACACCGGGAACCGTCAACGGAATGAAGCCAGAAGCATCGAATGACGGGTCCGGTCGCCCATCGGCATTGAGCCCGGCGAGGAAGCTGCGTGATACAAGAAGACCACGGTCGTCACGAAACGCCACAGCGACAATCATGCGAATGCGGCCGTCGTCCAGGAGCGTCAGACCCGCAACCTCCGACTCCATGATGGCCACCAAGGACTCATCGAGGAACCCCTCCGGGACGACCATGGCCACACCCGCAGTCCCGAACGTCCTGTCGAGTGCACCGGACGCGTCGTAGCGCGCGACGGTGGCGTGAGCGAAAGAGCCAGTGGGGGAGGCCCATCCAGACACGAGGTGACGCCCACGCGCGTCGATCGTCAGGTTCAGACCGGCCGCCTGCGTGATTCCAGGCCACGGAACCCGGCCGACCCCTCTGCTGGCGAACGTGCCATCGAGCCGCCCGTCGGCGAGGTACCGCACCAGAAAGAACCCCCGGTCGCCGTCAGAATCGCAGACCACGACCACGCGGCTCTCGGCGTCAACCGCCACGGCGTAGGCCTGTGGATTGGTCAATCCCGGAAACGTGCCCTCTACGAGACCACCGATGCCAAAGTCAGCTTCGGGACCAAACTCGCCAATCCGGGCGATCGCGACCCGAATCCCATCGGCCCCTTCCGTTCGGCCGACCACGTACGGCCAAGTCAGCAGCGCGCCCCCGTGTCGGTCCATCGCCAGATCTCTCGCCCACCCCTGGGGGCCGCTGAAACCAACGATGAGACGCCCGTCTCCATCGACCCGGGCATTGCGGTTTCCGTGCTCATGGAGCGATGCGACAGCGAACTGGCGGTATCCGCCAGATTCCGCCTCACCAGCCACGAAATAACGACGCTGTGCGTCGACGGCAATCGCATTGGCCCTGGAGGTGCCGCCGAAATCGATGGCCACGAAGCCATCGTGTCCAAACGTGGTGTCAGGAGCCCCTGCTGCACCGTACCGGCCGACCAGGAAATGCGTCCCTGTAGTCGGGATCGGATCGAGCGCCGGCACGCGTTCGCAGGAAGCCACGCACCCCGCGAGTACAACAACCGCCGCACCACCAGAGAAGTTCCACATGGGCCGTCCTCCTGACACAGCGGAAAACCTGAGTCTGCCGACGCAAGTTCGCGCCTGCGAGGAGTGCTGCCGCGAACCGCCAGGGCTACGAGGTGCTCGAACGCTTCCACGAGGAAGGCGAGAGCGCGAAGACGACGGACCGCAGTCGGTTCCAGAGCCTGCTCACATACTGTCGCCTGAACAAAGGGCTGCCGCTCCTAAGCTCGCCAGTCCTGTTAATTCAAGTACTTACGAAGTGTCCTCGTTCCGTGAACTTGGTCAGACTCGGTGAGTCTTGGTGAGGTCTCGCCAGGCTTCACCGGAAGAGTCCCGTCATTTGTTCCGTCACCCCTGTCGGCGGAGTCTCCCCACCTCGTTTTGGGTGCCCCAAGCCGCATGAGCTGGGTGCTCAGCGATCCCCGGAGGTCGGCCCCGTTCTGCGCGAGCCTGGCGGACGCCCGCCCCGGAGGCCATTCGCCCGAGCCGCTGCCGCCTTTGCCCGACTCGTCTTTCGTCCGAGCAGTGCTCCCAGGCCGACGGTTGTGACCGCTGGCCGCGACGTCCTCCGACCGCCCGTGACCTTCAACACGCGGACCTGGGCCTGACGCGTCGGCAGTGGCTCGCCCACGCGCTCCAGCAGTTCCAAGTGCGCGACGAGCGCGCGTCGTACGCCCGCGATCGCCGATCGCGCCGAATCAGCTGAGGCGTACACCCCAGGTACGCCGACGACGTAGGCGCTCATGGTGCCGTTTGATTCCTCTTCGACGACGAGCGGGAAGTGCGCGGTCTTCATCGAGCCCCTCATGACTTGTTCTTGAGGCCGGCATCTCTGAGAATGCGGTTCAGCAATCCCGTGCCGACCTCCTTCTTCGTGTGAACCGACACCGTCACGGCCGTGCGTCGCACCGGGTGCCAGAGTTGGCGATGGCTGCCACGTCCGGTGCGCAGCTCCTCGAAGCCGCTGGCCTTCAGGAGTCGAATCAATTCAGCCCAGGTCACAGGATACTATACATGAACCGAACGTTGGGTTCAGTCGGCCGCGTCCGGCGGACCAGCTCGGGGGCGGTCGCCCTCCCCTGCGGCGTCGGCATCGCTGACGGGCTGGCCGCTGGCCCGTTTTCGCACGGCCATCACGAGGTCACCGGGGACTTATGAACCTCGAAATCCCTGAAAACTGATCCTCAAGGGAAGCGGAGTCCCGTCACCACCTGCCTCATGCCTGCAAGTGCCTGATTTTGTTGGTGCGGAAGGGGGGATTCGAACCCCCACGTTCTTGCGAACGCCAGCCCCTCAAGCTGGTGCGTCTGCCAGTTCCGCCACTTCCGCATTCAGGTCAAGACCGGGATGACCTGGCAAGGTCCCGGCCGGGCAGTCGCGCGGGCCCTGCCGCGCGGGGCCACCGCTATTGCGGTGGCTGCGTGCCGCCGCCAGGGGGCGGAGACGTTGGCGCCGCGGGCGCGGCCGCGGGTGTGTCGGTGGTCGGCGTGGGCACCGTTACCGGCGCCGGCGCGGGGGCGCCGATCCCGCCGACGACCGATCCGGGACCGCGCAGTCCCCATGCGGTGATCACCAGCGAGAGCACCACGAAGAGCGCCGCGAGCACGCTGGTCGCGCGCGTCAACAGCGTCGCCCCCGAACGCGCCCCAAACACGGCCTGGCTGCCGCCACCACCGCCAAACGCGCTGGCCATATCGCCGCCCTTGCCCTGCTGGAGCAGAATCACCCCGATCAGCACGAGGCAGACCAGCACGTAGACCGTCAGAATCAGGTAGTAGACCATCGCCGTATTCACCGCCGCGCCCCAGCCGGGGACGGCAAACCAAAACTATAACACGACGCGGCGGACGGGGCGGATTCGGGCACGGCCGGTGTCGGTCGGCGGCCGTCGGGGCCGGCGCGTCTCGCGGCCCCGCCGCTGGTAATCCGTGATGAACGGGGTAGCATGGCGCAAGGCGCATGACACCCACAGGTACGGACCGTTTCGGCGAACTGCTCTTCTACGCCGTCGTGATTCTGATGGCGTACCTTGCCTTCACGGTGGCCCAGCCGTTTCTCGAATCGCTGGCGTGGGCGGGCATCTTCGCCCTGTCGCTGGACCCGCTGCGCTCGTGGCTGACAACCCGTACATCGCCCACTCGCGCGGCGCTAATCGCCACACTATTGGCCGGCCTGCTCATCGTCGGCCCCCTGGCCGCACTCGTGTCGGTCCTCGCGCGGGAAGTCCCCCAGGTGGTGGCCCTGGCGCAGCGGCTGCCCGAGCAGACGACGCCCGAGCAGGTGCAACTGGTCTGGGACGGCCTCCGCGCACGGGCTCCAGTCGCACTCCCCGACGACCCCACGCAACTGCTGAGCCAGAGCGCACAGGCCGCTGTGGCCTTCCTAGCGCCGCGCCTGGGCGGCGCGCTTGCCAACATCGCGTCGATGCTCGGCAGCCTCTTCGTGATGCTCTTCGCGCTGTTCTTCCTGTTGCGCGATCGCGACCACGTCCTCGACATCGTCCACCGCATGCTGCCGTTCCCCGAAGATGAGCGCGACCGGCTCATCCGCGATACCCACAACCTGGTCGTCGCCTCTGTCGGCGCCGGGCTGACGGTCGCTGCCGTCCAGGGCCTGGTCGGCGGGGTCGCCTTCTGGGGGCTGGGCGTACCCGCGCCGGCGGCCTGGGGCGTCGCCACGGCCGTGTGCGCGCTCATCCCCGTTGTGGGCACCACGCTGGTATGGGCCCCGGTCTCCATCTGGTGGGCCCTGTCGGGCGACCTCGTCCGGGCGCTCATCCTGGCCTCGGTCGGCGTGGGCGTCATCAGCATGGCCGACAACGTGTTGCGGCCACTCATTCTGAGCGGCCGGGCGTCGGTGAACGGCCTGGTGGTCTTCATCGGCCTGCTGGGCGGCGTCGGGGCGTTCGGCTTCGTCGGGCTCATTCTCGGCCCCATCGTGCTCGTCACCGCCGGGACGCTGCTGCAGGCCCTGACGCGGCATTCGGCCCCGCGGGAACAGACAGCGCCTTCGGAGTGAGATATCCTCGCACGATGCGAAGCGTCTGCATCGCCGTCGGCACGCTCATCCTCACCGCGGCCGTCCTGGGCGCTCAGGCGCCGGCGCCGGCCGCCACACCGCCGCCCAACCTCATTCAACAGGTCAGGGCCGTCATCGACACGGGCGACCTCGCCAAGGCCGAGGCCGTTGCCGCGGCTTCCCGCACCGAGAAGGGCATCACGCCCGAGTACCTCGAGGCCTTCTCGTGGCTCGGCCGCGGTGCGCTCGCGCAGAAGAAGCTGGACCAGGCCGAGCAGTACGCGCTGCAGGCGTACGACCTGTGTCTCGACGCACTCAAGACCCGCCAGATGGACGATGAGCCGAGGCTGCCGATTGCGATTGGCGCCGCCATCGAGGTGCGCGCGCAGGTACAGGCCGCGCGCGGCAACCGCTCAGAGGCCGTGTACTTCCTGCGTCGCGAGGCCGACACCTACGGCAAGACGTCGATCATCCAGCGCATCAACAAGAACATCAATCTGATCAGCCTCGAGGGCGAACCGGCGTTCGAGATCGCCTCGAGCGAGGCCCTCGGCGGCACCGCCCCGACGCTCGCCAGCCTCAAGGGCAAGCCGGTCGTGCTGTTTCTCTGGGCGCACTGGTGCCCCGACTGCAAGGCGATGAGCCCCGTCCTCGACGAACTGCGCAAGACCTACGCGTCGACCGGGCTCACCATGGTGGCGCCCACGCAGCGCTACGGCTACGTGGCCAGGCGCGCACCGGCGTCGCCGGCCGAGGAGCTGGCCTACATCAAGAGCGTCCGCCAGGAGTACTACCCGTGGCTGGCCGACGCGATGGTGCCGGTGAGCGGCGAGGTGTTCACGCGCTACGGCGTGTCCACCACGCCCACGCTCGTCTTCATCAACAGGGACGGCACGGTGAAGCTGTATCACCCGGGACAGATGACCAAGGCGGAACTCGAGCCAATCATCAAGTCCCTGGTCGCGCCGGCCGGCTCCGCCCGCTGAGTCATTACGCTCGCGCCGCGAGTTATCGGGGCCGGCCAAGCTGGAGCGCCGGGACTTCAGTCCCGGCGTGTAGGACCCGGGTACCGAAGGCCCATGCCGGGTGTAGGCTGGTGGTCATGGCCCCAGACGACCTCGATCTCAATCGCGACGATATCCCGCTCTCGCGGAACGGCGCGCCGCCCGCGGCGCCTCCGCCGGTGAGCGAGGGCTCGTCCCGCCGCTGGCTGATTGGCGCGGCCGTAGTCCTGGCGCTCGTCGCAGGCGGCGTCGCGCGCTGGTGGACAATGGACCGTACGACGACGCCCGTACCGGCGCCGGAGGCGGTGACGCCCGCGCCGACCGACATGGCGATCGAGCCGGAGGTGGCCCTGCCGCCGCTCGAGCAGATGGACCCCTTTCTCCGCACCCTGCTCGGCGCCCTCTCGGCTCGGCCCGAACTGGCACGTTGGCTGGCCACCGACGGACTGATTCAGCAGATGGCGCTGGTCATCGACCGCGTGTCGCGCGGCGCCACGCCCGCGCGCCAGTTGGGCGCTCTGGCGCCCGGAGCCGACATCCAGGTCGACCGCCGGGGCCGCCTCCGCGAGATCAACCCCGCCAGCTTCCGCCGCTATGACGGACTGGCCGAGACGCTCGCCACGACCGACCCGGCCGCGGTCGCCGTGGCGTACCGCACCATCCAGCCCCGGCTGAACGAGGCCTACCGCAACCTCGGGCGCGCCGAGTCCGGCGTAGACATCGCGGTGCAACAGGCGCTGGACCTGCTGATTTCCACGCCGATTCCAGAAGAGCCCATCCGCGTGGTGGAGGGGCGCGGCGCAACGTGGGCGTACGCCGATCCGGCACTCGAAGCCCTGTCGCCCGCACAGAAGCAACTGTTGCGCATGGGCCCACAGAACGAGGCGCGCGTGATCGACACGTTGAAGCAAGTTCGCCAGCGACTCGCGCCGTGATACGCGCGCGGCCGGATGGGAGGCGCGGCCGCCTGGATCTGCTCCACGCCGAACCCGACATCGTCGTCGTGAACAAGCCGGCGGGGCTGCTCACCCTGCCCTCGGCTCCGGGCCGGGCCGAGCACGAAGACTCGCTGCTCGCGCGTGCCCGGACCTACGCCCGACACAAGCGGGGCCGGCGCGCCTACGCCGGTCTTCTGCACCGGCTCGACCGCGGCACCTCGGGCGCGCTGGCCATCGCGCTCAGCCCCGAGGTGCATGCCGCGGGACGCCTGCTCTTCAAGCACCACGCCTTCGAGCGCGTCTACCTGGCGGTGGTGACGGGTTCGCCCGCCGCCGACGAGGGATCCATCGATGCGCCCATCACGTCGGAGTACCGGGATGGGCGCCGCCGCCTCGCTAGCGGCCGTGATGCCGCGCTCCCGGCCCGGACCCACTACCGGGTGCGCGAGCGCTTCGGCCAGCGGGCGGCCTTGCTCGAGGTGACGCTCGACACCGGGCGCCAGCACCAGATCCGCATCCACCTGGGGTCCATCGGGCACCCGGTGATGGGAGACCGTGTGTACGGTCCGGCCGCGTCTCGCGGCGACCCCATAGACCGCCCGCTCCTCCATGCCTGGCGGCTGGCGTTCCCCCATCCGCTCACCGGCGCCAGCATCGCGGTGACCGCGCCTGTTCCGCCCGACTTCGAGCGGGCGCTGCGAAGGCTGAGGAAAACGGCTGGGGAATGGAGCGACTGAGCTTCCCGCGTGATTCCGCTACGATGAAGAGATGAAGTCGCCGCTCGCTCCGCACGCCTCCACCCTCTTCGTCCTCGTCCGCATCGTCGCGGGCCTGTTGTTCTCGCTGCACGGTATCCAGAAGGTCTTCGGCGTGCTCGGCTTCTCCGAGCCCGTAGCGCTGACCTCGCAGCTGGGCCTGGCTGGCATCATTGAAACCATCGGCGGGTTGTCGATCGCGCTTGGGTTCTACACGAGCGTGTGGGCGTTCGTGGCGAGCGGCGAGATGGCGATGGCCTACTTCCAGGCGCACCTCCCGCGCGGCACGTGGCCCATCCAGAACGGCGGCGAGTTGGCGCTGCTCTACTGTTTTCTGTTCCTCTACATCGCGTCGCGAGGGACGGTGAAGTGGGGCGTGCGGTCGTAGCACACGTCATTGCTGTTCCCGGAACGCCACGGCCGGGTCCACGCGGAGCGCGCGGTGCGCCGGGACGAGGGTGGCAGCCAGGGCCGCCGACGCCTCAGACGCGCGGATAACCCGTTGTCGCGGCTCAGCCGCGAGCTACCAGAAGGGGGGCCGTGAGCAACGAAAGCGACTCGATCTGCCGTCCGTCGACGTCGAAGTTGGCCGGCGCGAGCCATCGCTCGAAGGCGTCGCGCAGGGCGGGCCATTCGCGATCGAGGCACGCGTACCATGCCGTGTCGCGGCTCCGCCCCTTGGTCACGATGGCCTGACGGAACACCCCCTCGAACGAGAAGCCCAGCCGCTGGGCCGACCGTCGCGAAGGCGCGTTGAGAGCGTCGCACTTCCATTCGCAGCGCCGGTACCCCAGCTCGAAGGCACGGCGCATCATCAGGTACATCGCCTCGGTGGCAGCAGGCGTCTGCTGCAGCCTCGGTGAGTAGTGGATGTGGCCGACCTCGATGACGCCCGACGCGGGAGTGATCCGCAGATAGGAGGCGATGCCGACCTGGGACGCCGATGACGGCGGCGCAGACGTGGCCGCAGAGGCCGACGTCGGCGCAGAGAACGGCCTCGGTGTGGCGCGATGGGCTAGCTCGCCGAGCACCTCGATTCCGAAGAACTGCGGATCTGCGCTCGCGCTGGCGTCGGCCACCCAGTACGCGAAGTCTTCATACCGCGCATAGGGACCGTGGGACAGATATGTCCAGTCCCGGCCGTCGCGGTCGAGGCTGAAGGCCGCCCACAGCGCGGGAGCGTGCGTGGGCGTCAGCGGCCGCAGCGCACAAACGCGCCCCGTCATCGGTGTGGCCGGCGGCATGGGCGGCGGCGTCCAGTACGGCAACGCGGGGCCGATGGGTTGTCCTAATTCGTTGGTGCGCACCGGGGCGGACATTGCGCACACTCTAGCAGGCCTGCCGCACCAGCCCGAGGCCTCCCGCCGGGGCTGAAGCTCGGCGCTCCTGAGTACCCCCGCCGGGGCTGAAGCCCGGCGCTCCTGGCACCTGGTGCCGGCGCGGCTTTCTGGTACGATGCCCGGCCATGCGACTCAGCATCACCGCCCTCCTTGCGCTCCTGGCGTGCGCCGGGTGCAACCAGCCACCCGCGCCGGCCGCCGTGGCGCCGTTCTCAGTGGTCGAGGCCACGATTCCCGACATGCAGGCGGCCATGCAGGACGGCCGCACCACCTCCCGCGCCATCGTCACGGAGTACCTCACGCGCATCGCGATGTACGAGGACGGCATCAACGCGGTCATCGCCGTGAACCCGCACGCGCTCGACGATGCCGACGCGCGTGACCGAGAGCGGGCCGAGGGCAAAGTCCGGGGGCCGCTGCACGGCATCCCGGTCGCCCTCAAGGACAACGTGCTCACCACGTTCATGCCCACCACGGGGGGTGCGCTGGCCTTCGACGGCCTGGTGCCGCCCTACGACGCCACGCTGACCAAGAACCTCGTTGACGCCGGCGCCATCATCATCGCCAAAACGATGATGACGGAGCTGGCCAACTGGGTGGCCAACGGCATGCCGGGCAACTACAACGCCCTGAAGGGCTATGGCTTCAACCCCTACGACCCGCGGCGCGACCCGCGAGGACCGGCGCCCGCGCCGTCAGGCGGCCGGCGGTCCGGCGGTCCGGATGGCGGCGGACCGGCACGCTCCGACGATGGGCGACCGGCACTCGGCACGGGTGGCTCGAGCTCAGGAACGGGAACCGCTTCCAGCTTCTGGGCGGCCAACGTGGGCACCGAAACATCGGGCTCCATCCTCAGCCCGTCGAACCAGAACATGCTCGCCGGCATCAAGCCAACGGTGGGCCGCATCAGCCGCTACGGCGTCATCCCCATCACGGCGGATCAGGATACGGCCGGGCCGATGGCGCGCACCGTCACCGATGCGGCCATCATGCTGGGCGCGCTCGAAAGTGCCGCGCCCGATCCGAACGATCCGGCCACCGCCGCCTGCGAGCCGCCGCCGAACCGCGACTACACGGCGCACCTCAAGGCCGACGCGCTCAAAGGCGCGCGCATCGGCATCCCGCGCGCGAGCTTCTACGACCCGGTCACGCCGCCAGGCCGGACGGAACCGCGAGGCGGACTGAACCCGGCGCAGCGCCAGGTCATGGACGAAGCCATCGCCATTCTGACGAAGGCGGGCGCCGAGGTCGTGGAGGCCGACATCCCGAGCGTGGTGGACGCCGACCCGGCGAACAACTTCCTGCTCTGGGGCACCTGCGCGGGGCCGGACGAGGTCCATGGCAAGGACGCCAACTGCTCGTCGGCGCTCAAGTATGGGATGAAGCGCGACTTCAATGCCTGGCTGGCATCGCTCGGCGACAGGGCCCCGGTGAAGACGCTCACCGCCCTGCGCGAGTGGAACCTGGCGCACCAGAACATGGGCGCCATCAAGTACGGCCAGGCGCAGCTCGATGTCTCGGACGAGGTGGACTTGGAGCGCGACCGTGCCAAGTGGGAGGCAGACCGCAGGAAGGACATCTTTCTGGGCGCCACGCACGGCATCGATGAGGCCCTGAAGGCGCACACGCTCGATGCGCTGCTCTTCCCGGGCGCCAGCGGCGCCGGCATCGCGGCCAAGCCGGGCTACCCGACCGTGATCGTTCCGTTCGCCACCGTGCCCAACGCCCCGGCGAACAATCCGTTTCCTCCGGGCTTCGACGCCAGGCCCGCGCCCTATGGCGTGAGCTTCACCGGCACGGCGTGCAGCGAACCGCGGCTGATCGAGCTGGCCTTTGCGTTCGAGCAGTTGACGAAACGGCGCGTGCCCCCACCGGGAATAGGTCGGTGAATCGGACGAACGTCAATCCACGAATCGCCCGGTTCTCAGTCCGGTACCTGTAGCTCCGGCATCGGCGGCGCAGAGAACAGCCGCCGCGTGGGCATGGCCAGCAGGCGCGCCCACTTCTCGGCGCGCGAGACGCGGGCGCTGTCGGTGGCAATCCCCGTGTTGGCGTACATCTGCCGGTACAGCTTCGACACCAGCACGAAGGCCAGGCGCGACTTGAGCGACGTGACGCACCGGGAACGCTGCCAGATCTTCGGCAGGCTGTAGAACTCATCCCACACGCCTTGCGTCCGAGCGCGGATTTCGTCGGCGCTCATCAGCGGATGCGGGGCGTAGACCTTGGGCTTCAGGGCCTGCGGGATGAGCCAGTGTCGCGTGAGCGGGACGCCTTCGATGCGCGTCTGGTCGGCGACCATCGCGCGTTCCCACTTCTCGAAGTCCACCGTGCCGGGAAACGGCGTGAGCATCACGAACTGCGCGAAGGTGATGTCGGCACGGTTGGCGAGCGCCGCCGTAACCTCGAAGGTCGATGGGGTGTCGCTCGGCAGGCCGAAGATGAAGGAGCCGAGCACGTGGACGCCGTGCTCGCGGAACACCTTGAGCCGCGCGGCCAGCGCGTCGCCGTGCAGGTTGAAGTCCTTGTAGACGTCCTTGAGGCCTTCGGGTGTCACCGATTCGATGCCAACCAACGCGCCCTTGATGTTGGCGGCCCGCATCGCATCGAGGAACTCGGGATCCTCCGCCGATTCCATGGTGATCTGGGTGAAGAACACCATGTCCTTCGGCAGCTTCGCCAGACGAGCCATCAGTTCGAACCGCTCGTCCCGGACGGCTTTCAACCATTGGTAGCTCGACTTGTCGGCCCGGCGATCGGCCATCTTCAGGTCGTTGAGGGCGACAGGGTAGAAGTTGTCGTCGGCCAGCGCGATGAAGCGGAAGCCCTTGCGCCGCAGCTCCACGATTTCCTCGACGATGGCATCGGTCGCCCGCACGCGTGCCTTCTGGCCGTCAGTGCGCCACACCGAGCAGAAGGAGCAGTGCTTCGGGCAGCCCCGCACCGTCTGCACCGAGGCCCACATGTAGCGGTCCGGCGGCAGCAGATCCCATCGCGCCTTCGACAGTTGGTCGCCCTCAACACGGCCGCCCTCGTAGGTGCGCATCGGGTTACCCGCCACGCACGCCTCGATCACCTCGCCCCACACCGCGTCCCCGTCGCCTTTCACCACCGCCGTCGCGCCACCGAGCTCGTGCGCCTCGGCCGGATACAAAGTGGCGTGGATGCCGCCGAACACCACGTGCGCGCCTCGCTCCTGCACCTGCCGGCCGAGCTCGTAGCCGCGCAAGGCGTTGCCGCTGTGGATGCCGATCCCGACCACGTCCCCGGGAGCGATCCGGGTGAGGTCGAGCGGTACGAGAGTCTCGTCGGTGATGATGGGATCGCCGTAGACGTCCGGCGTCGCCGCAGCCAGGACGTACAACCATCGGGGGGTGATGACGGCCACGCCGAAGGCCAGGTGGCTCGGGTTGACCAGGTGCACGCGCATCGATGTACTCTCCGCTCTCAGACCCGAACGATTCCTGCCATCAGCCCCCGGCTAAGCCGATTCGCTGTCTTCCTGATCCGCGTCGTCAATGGGCTCTTCATCGCCCCACGGATTGGGCTGAGGGCCCGGCACGATGCCCGCGATGTCCGGGTCCACGCCCGTGGACTGGCCAGGTGAGTTCGCGCGGCGGGTCTTTGCTTCCTCGCGGCGCACCGCCTTTTCCTTCTGCCGCTCCGCCCGCGCGCGCTCGCGCTCGCGCTTGCCGCGGCCCATCGGTCCTCGTACGGCCATGTTCCTCCTCGGTCAGCACGCCCCTTGAGGGCGCAAGTTACCAGCGCGGCTCGCGACGACGGCCGCCACCGCCACCGCCACCACCGAAGCCGCCACCACCGCCGCGACCGCCACCGCCGCCGCGTCCGCCGCCGCCGCCCGCTCCAAAGCCGCCGCCACTGGACACTTTCGGCCGCGCTTCGTTGACGGCCAGGGCACGGCCGCCGAGTTCGTGATTGTTCAACTGCTCAATCGCCTTCTGAGCGCCCTCGTCGGTGGACATCTCGACGAACGCGAAGCCGCGCGCGCGTCCCGTCATCTGGTCTCGCATGACCGTGACGGTCTCGACCGTATCGGCCTGGCTGAACAGGCCGTGCAACTCCTCCTCGGTCGTTTGAAACGGCAGGTTTCCCACGAACAGCTTGCGTCCCATCACTGCTCCAGTCTGGACACCGGTACCGAAATAGAAAAGGGGGCCCAGAAATGAGGGCTCCCCTTTCCGGTGTCACACGAATTCCCTGGCCCTTACGTTAGCACTGATCCCGCGCCGCCACCTAGTAGTCGTGCGCCGGAGCCGGGTACCGGCCGCGGGCTGGAATCCGCCCAGGGGACTGGCGCGGCAGACTGTGTTCCCGCAGTCGCTCGATATAATTCCGACCCGTGATGCCTCGCCGGTTTCTGTCTGCCCTCCTGCTCGTTCTCGTCAGCGTCGTGCCCGCATCCGCCTGGGAGGCTCGCATCGTCACCTCGGACGGTCGGCCGGTGGCCGGCGCCACGATTTCCATTCTGGGCAGGCCGGGCGAGGCCGTGACCGACGCCGACGGACGCTTCGTATGGCTGCCCGATCCCACGCCGCCATTCGAGATTCTGGTCATCAAACCGGGCGGCTCCTACATGAAGCCGGTCGTCGTGGAGTCGCTCGGCGAGGGCCCGCAGGTCATCACGGTGGACGCACTGCTGAGCGAGGCCGTCACGGTGTCGGGATCCGCGCCGGGCATCGAGTCCACTCCCGCGGCCGGTACGACCACGCTCAGCGGACGCGAGGTGGACGTGCGGCAGCCGACCAACCTCATGCAGGCCATCGAAAACGTGGCCGGCGTCAACCAGGTGTCCGAAGGCCAGGCGGCGGTGCCCGCGGTGCGTGGCCTGGCACGCGGGCGCACGCTCATCATCATCGACGGCGCGCGGGTCACCTCGGAGCGGCGCGTCGGACCGAGCGCCACCTATCTCGACCCGAGCATCGTGGACAGCGTGGACGTGGCTCGAGGTCCCGGGTCGGTGGCGTACGGGTCGGATGCCTTCGGCGGCGTCATCTCCATCCGCACCAGGCGCGTGACGCCGGCGTCACCCTGGGCCGTGCAATTCTCGGGCACCGCCGGCACCGGCATCCCGGACCGGCGCCTGTCGGGTCAGGTCTCGCGAGGCCTGCCGGCGGGCAGCGTGCTCGTCGCCGCGCACACGCGACAGGCCAGCGACTGGGAGAGCCCCGAAGGCACCGTCTTCAACTCGGGGTTCGCCGATCACGGCCTGCTGGCGCGGGTCGAGCAGCAGGTGGGCGCCGGGACGATCGGCGTCGGCTGGCAAAGCGACTTCGGCCGCGATATCGAACGCCCGCGCAACAACTCCCGGACGGTGCGCTTCTACTACCCCTACGAGAACTCACACCGGTTCACCGCCGCCTACGAGGGGCAGGACGTCGGCGTCTTCAAACGTGTCAGCGTGAACACCTTTCTCGGCCGCTACGAGCAGCGCACCGACCAGGACCGCTTCCCCACGGCCACGAGGGGCCGCTCGATCGAGCGCGCTGACATCGCGGCCAGGGATTACGGGGTGCGGGCCTTCGGTGAACACCTCGAGGGGAGAGCGCGCCTCGAACTGGGCCTGGATGTGAACGGCCGCTACGGGCTCGAAGCCATCGACGACCTCATCGCCTACGACCTGGACGGCGCCATCGCGAGCACACGGCCCAGCGTGTCGATCGATCGCGCGCGTCGAGCCGACACCGGCGTCTATGCCAACCTCGACACCGCGCTCTCGTCCAGGCTCTCGCTGGGCGCCGGGCTGCGCGGCGACTACGTCGTGACGCGCAACGCCGGCGGGTTCTTCGGCGACCTGTCCACGGCCAACGGAGGCGCGTCAGGGTACCTGGCGCTCACCGCCGGGAATTTCCGTGGATTCAGCACCACGGTGCAGGTGGCGCGCGGCTTCCGTGATCCGACCCTGTCGGATCGCTACTACCGTGGCCCCACGGGCCGCGGCTTCATCACGGGAAATCCCGACCTCGACCCGGAAACCAGCCTTCAGCTCGACTGGACGCTGCGCTACACGGGGCCGCGGTACCGCGTCGCCGCGTTCTACTACCAGTATCGACTGAGCGATCTCATCGAACGCTATCAGGACACGACCGACTTCTTCTTCTTCCGCAATCGCGGCCGCGCGCGCATCCGCGGCTTCGAGGTCGAGGCGCAGGCCGACCTCGGCGCCGGACTGACGCTCGACGTGGCCACGCAGGTGGCCGAGGGCGTGGCCCTCGACACGGGATGGTACCTGGACGACATCTCGCCCTTCAACGTGACGGCAGTGCTCCGCAAGACCTTCGGATCGCGGGCCTTCGCGCAGGCCCGGCTGGCGCGCTTCTCGTCCGACGCTCACGCCGGCCCCACCGAGCGCACCGTGCCGGGCTACACGCTCGTGGACGCCGCCACCGGGTACAAACTGACCGCGCCGCTGGAGATTCGCGTCCAGGCGCGCAACCTCTTGAACGAGACCTACTTCGCCAGCCAGGACGTGCGCGCGGTGCTGGCGCCCGGACGGTCGGCCAGCGTGACGCTCGCCGTGACCTTCTGACGGCGCTGGACGAGCCCCGGGCACGAGGTGTTGATGGCCGGCCGTGCGCGCCATGGACGACCGGGCGCCTGGAGTGGCGCGGAGTCGGGCTCAGACGACCGCGTGCCGGTCGATGACGAAGATGTTGTTCTCGCTCTCCTGGATCATCACTTCGATGCGGTAGTCGAGCCCGCGATCGGAGAACGTGCGGCGAATCTCCTGGACCACGCGCTCCCACACGTGCCCCGCGACGGTCTCGACGCTGGGTCCCTGCCCCTCGAGGACGACGACGCCTTCAGGATCGAAGAGCTCGGCGTTCGTGAACAGCGGGTCGTTCGCGGTGACGAGCATCTTGTGATCCAGGTCGCGCATGATTTGCTTGAGGCGCCCGAAGTCGATGGTGATGTCGCGCTCGTCGCGCGGGAACGCCTCGGTGGCAATCGTCACGGTCCCCCGCCACGTGTGGCCGTGGACGAACCGGCACGCACCGGGATAGCCAAGCAGCCGATGGCCGGCGTGGAACTTGGTGTGAACAGTGATCTTCTCCATGGGATCCAGGCCGCGCCCCCAGTATACCCGGTGCCATCAGGCCACACCCGGCGCACCTGACGCACCTGTCCCGGCCTACTCGTACCGCAGTGCCTGCATCGGGTCGATTCGCGAGGCCCGCAGCGCGGGCAGGAAGCCGGCGGCGAACGTGACGAGGGCGAGCACTGCGACGGCGCCGCCCAGAACCAGCGGGTCGGAACCCGTGATCTCGTAGAGCAACGACTCGGCAGCGCGGCTGAGCGCGACGGCGGCTGCCAGACCGGCGGCGCCTCCAATGGCCGCCATCACGAATACCTGGCGCATCACCAGCCCGCGCACGCGCGGACCGTCGGCGCCGAGCGCCATGCGCAGGCCGATCTCCCGAGTCCGCTGTGCCACCGTGTAGGCCAGCACGCCGTACAGGCCGATCGCGGCCAGCAGGGTCGCAAGGAGCGCGAAGCCCGTGGAGAGCAGGCTGATCATGCGATCCATGAAGACGTTCTCCTTGATCTGTATCTCCATCGTCTTCAGGTCGTCCACGGGCAGGTTCGGGTCGAGCGCCTTCACGACGGCGGGCACCGCCGTCAGCAATTGCTCCGGCGGCACGACCGTACGGATGTAGAAGTAGCCGAAGCCGACCTGATCCGCCTGCCCGTACGGCGTAAAGAACTGGGCCGTGATCGGGCGCTTCACGTCGCTGTACTTGGCCTCCTGCACGACGCCGACGATCTCCATGTCGAGCGGACCCTCGCGGGCGGATTGCTTCATCCGCTTCCCAATCGCATCGGCGCCCAGGTTGAACTTCCGCGTGAACGCCTCGTTGACCACGACCACTTTCGGCGCGCCCTCGCCATCGGCGGGTGTGAACCCCCGCCCCTTCAGCAGCGGCATCCCCATCGTCCTGAAGAACCCCGGGCCGACGCTGTTGAACGACGCCACGATGTTCGTGTCGGGGCCGGCCTCGAAGCCTTCGACCGACACGCCGCCGTTCCAGTTGTCGCCCGCCAGGACCGGCACCATCGAGAAGACTGCTCCGGTGGCGCCCGGCAGGGCGGCCAGGTCCTGTTCGAGGCGATCGAACAACGATCGGGAGCGGGCGGTATCGTAGCCGTTGAGGCTCGGCGCCACTGAGAAGGTGACGAGGTGATCCGGCTGGAGGCCCAGGTCGACGCGGCTCACGCGCCAACGAGGCGGCCTTCGACCGCGCGGTCGATGAGGTGTCGGAGGCGGCGCGGGCCGCCCTCGCTAAGGTGTGCCGTGGAACGTCCCGTCAGCCCTTCTTGTGATGCACCGCGAACATCCCGCCCTGCGGGTCCATGCACTGGACGATCCAGTCGCCGCCCGGCACCTCCATGGGGCCGTGCATCACGGTGCCGCCGTTGGCCTTCACGCGCCCGGCCGCGGCGTGGACATCGGGCACGCGGAAGTAGAGCAGCCAGACGTTGGGCACCTGGGCCATGTCGGGCGTCTTCGTCACCATCCCGCCCAGCATTCCGGCGCCGCGGCCGAACAGGTAGTACTTGCCCATCTCTCCCATGTCCATCGTGTCGATGTTCTTCCAGCCGAAGGCTTTCTCGTAGAAGGACAGGGCCGCGGCGCCGTCGGTCGTGTAGAGCTCGTGCCACGACGTGTCACCCAGTTCGGGAGGCGCCTCGGGCCGCGGCGGCGAGGCGGGCTGGAAGATGGAGAAGGCCGCTCCCTGCGGATCCTTCATGGCCCGCATCCGGCCGACGCCGGGCACGTCGATGATGGGCGACAGGGTGCCTCCGCCCAGCTTCTCGATCTGCGCGACGGCGTCCGCCAGCCTGTCCACGCCGACGTGGAGCATCCAGTGGGGCGGCACGCCCCGGGCCTTCACGTCGTCGGGCAGCGCCATCATGCCGCCAACCGGGATGCCGCCGTCACGGGTCCACATGGTGTAGGGCGAACCCGCGCCGTCGAAGGGCGCGGTGGTCCAGCCGACGACCTTCGTGTAGAAGCGCTCGGCGGCGGCCGTGTCCGTGGTCATCAGTTCGTACCAGAGCGGGCGGCCCTGGATGGCGGAAGCAGGCATCGGAACCTCCTGGACGTCGGGTTGGCCGGTCGGCGCGGCGCGCGACCAGGGCCGGCCCGAAGAGAAGTGTCGCACACGTGCGTGAACGGGACGCGGCGCATTCGCTGGGCCTGGCGTCACCGAGTACATCGACGCCTACCCGGAAGAGACGCTCGAAGGCACCAGCATCCAGTCGGGCGGAGGGCCCGACGTGGTTTTCCACACGTTGTTTTCGAAGGGCGGACGCTACAAGGCCTGGGTTTCAGTTCCAGCACGATGGGAAGTCGTCGACCGTGTCGTTCACGTTCCGGGTGCGGCGACCCGGCGAGAACCTGGCCGGTCTTCGCTGAGACGCCCACCTCACTTCACGGTATCCTTTACGCCCGCCTGGCCCTGAATCAGCTTGCACACGGAGGACTGCGACAGCACCTGCGTCACTTCCAGCGTGCCGACCTTGTTGACCACGCGGTCGAGCAGCCGCCCGTCGGCATCCTTGATCTCGTCCACCACGCGCAGCACGTCGAAGCGCTGGCCCACCTTGATTCCGGCGTTCTGCCCGCGGTTGATGTAGTACTGCCCTTCGCGGCTGCTGACGATCTGCCCTTCTGGCGCGGCGGGCTGCACCGACTCCATGGTGCTCGACTGCGCGGCGATGCGGGCCACGACCTGCTCGACGGCCGGCCGCAGGGCCTCCTGGGCAGCGCCCTGATCGAAGGTGCGCTCCGCCGACGCGCCCTTGAAGTAGCCGCCGGCCATGCGCTTATTGCCCTGCCCTTCGGCCACCACCATCACCTCGCCGGTGTCGGTGTTCACCAGCCGCACGTCGATCTTGCTCTCGGCGTTGGCAAGCGAGCCACCGATGCCGCGGAATCCCGCGCTCCGCCGCTCGATCGAGAACTGCGTGATGGATCCGGTGAGGATGAACTGGACGCCCAGGAGCTTGCCCATCTTCGCGGCCGTCGACGCCGTAACGGCGCCGCTCTGCCCGAGGTTCTGCTCGGCCAGGATGGCGCCCAGCTGCGCCCGCTCGATGACCGTGAACTTGCCACTCGTCACCAGCTGCGTGGTCAGCTCGTCGGCCGCAGCCGAACCCAGGTTGTCGCCCCACCAGGACCAGGTGCTGTTGTTGTCGAAGTTCATGACGGCCACGCGCACCTTGCCCTGCGCGAAGACCGGTCCGGCCGCCACGACCGCCAGCGCCAGCATGGCTGCGGTTACCAACCGTACACTCGTGCGATTCATCGAGAAGCCTCCCACGTCGCCGGGCCCGCCGAGGGGGTTCCTGTCGGCCCGGGTCTGCGCACCAAGTGTGCCATGAATCGGCGCGATCCTGCGCCCTCGAAGACTAGCGCGACGCGCGTCCGCCCGGGTGCGCCTCCCTGCACGCCTGTGCGCAGCGTCTCCTGCGATGTCAGCGAACCACGCCGCGCCGTGCGCGAACGGTGTAGCCCTCACCGTCGCCCACGGTGACGCGAATCGAGCGGTACCGTCCATCGCCGGGCGTGGTCGGGGTGTATCCCAGCATGTACTGGGCGTTGAGCTCCTCGGCGATGCGCGCAGCCGCAGGTGCAATCTCCTTTGTCGAGGACACGATCTCGGCATAGCCCCCGCTTTGCGCCGACAGCTCGCGGAACACCTGCGGGTTGATCCGCGCCGCGGATCGCACGTTGGGCGAGTCGACCGCAATCCCGTACAGGAACACATCGCTTCTGCCGAGCTGCTGCTTGAGATCGACCACCGCCGTGTCGCTGGCCGTGTCGGCGCCGTCCGACACCAGGACGATGGCGCCGCGCGGGTGGCGGCGATCGGCGAACATGGGGAGCACGTGGTTGATGGCGTCGTAGATGGCCGTCCCGCCCGTGGGGCGGACGCCATCGAGCGCCTCGCGCAACGGAGCGCGGTCGAGCGTCCACCCGACCAGCAGGCGCGTCTCGTGGTTGAACACCAGGAACGCGGCCTCGTCTTCCACGTCGAGAAGATCGTCGACGAACTGCAACAGCGCCGCGCGGGCATCGTCCATGCGCGGGCCGCGCATGCTGTCGCTGATGTCGAGTACCAGCGCAAGACTCACGGGCACGCGGTCGCGCGCGAACTGGGTGATGGGCTGCACCCGTCCCGACTCGGACACCGAGAAGTCGTCCTGCTCGAGGGTCGTCACGAGCCGACCCTCGGCGTCCCGAACCGTGACGGCGGTCGGTACGAGCTCCGCGCCGCCGCGGAAGACCTCGTCCGATCGAAGGGGGCGCTGCCGAGCCCGCACGGGCACGGGCCACGCGACGGCGATTGACGCCCAGGTGGCGACCCGAATCAATCCCGCCAGCACGCCGCGCCTAGTGGCCACGTTGGACCCTCTCGGAAGATCGTCACGGTGAAGGTGATGCGCCCGCCCGCCGTCAGTGCGTCATCGCGTACAGCAGCGCATTGATGCCGAAGGCATACCCCTTCACCGAAAACGTGTAGAAGTACTCGGCCGAGTCGCCCTCGCGCTCCCACGAATCGCCCACGTCGGTGTTGTGGGTCATCAGCACCATGATCCGTCCGTAGGCGTCGAGCACGGCGCGCGCGTGCGGTGTGGCGCTGTCCCGGCCGCGTTCGGACGTGTCGCCGCCCGACCCCGCCCAGTAGTTGATGGACGGAATCTGCGGCACGGCCTCCACCTGGAACTGCGCGTGGAACACGGGATGGGCCGGCGGCAAGTCCACCACGTGGTACTGGCTGGGCGGCAGGATGCGCTCGAGCTGAGCCTGCCAGAAGTCCCAGGCGTAGCTGCCCCAGAAGTCGTCGGCCCAGAGGAACCCGCCCTTGACCAGGTAGTCGCGCAGTTTCGCCGACTCGTCTTCGTCGAAATACGCCGAGCCCACCTCGGTCGCCATGACGAACGGGCATTGGAACAGCTCGGGGTCCGTCGGCCGCACTACCAGGTGCCGAGGCTCACGGGCCGCATCGAAGCTGACAACGGTGCGGGTGAGTTCGGAGAGGCGAATGGAGAGGTTCACGTCGGCGCGTGGAAAGTCGACGCTCCAGTTGCCGCCATCGCCGGCGCGCGAGGCGCGAAAAGCGAGGCGGCAGAAGTGAAAGGCGCCGTCGAAGCTCTCCGGCGTCGCCAGCGGGACACTGGCTCCGAAGCCGCCGCCGCGGCGACCCTGCGCGGCAGCCAGGCCGCCGGCGAGCCCGAGCGCGGCGACCAGTCCGGCCAGCACGCGCCCCAGCACTCCGCCGCGGAGCCCTTTCACGAGGACCAGTCTAAGCCACCAACGGCATCACCGGCCTGGCCGGCAGACCGCTCCCGTCCGCCGTCACTCCCGCGCCGCCACGCGCCCGCCGTCGACCAGCGTGTCGGGCGGGTGCAGCACCACGCGACCGCCCCCGCTCAGGCCGGCGAGCACCTCGGCGTCGGCTGGTGTGCGCTGGCCGAGTTGCAGCTCGACGCGCCGCGCCCGTCCCTCCTCCACCACGTAGGCGGCCCACCGTTCGCCCACCCGGAACAGCGCGCTCGTGGGCACCCGCACGGCGTCGCCGGTCTGCCAGACGGCAATTCGCACTTCCACGCGGTAGGCGTCGCCCATGGCCGCCCACGCGGCCTCACCGTTATCGAAGTCCATGATCACGTTGACCCGCTGCTCCTCGACGCCGAGCGCCGAGACCTTGGTGAAGCCGGCCGGTTCCACACGCCTCACGGTGGCGCCCATCGGATGTTCCCCACCCCACTGCTCCACCGAGACGCGCATGCCGGGCTTGACCTTCACCGCGTCGCTCGAGAGCAGGTCGGCCACGATCTCGACGCGGCTCGGGTCGCCAATCTCCACGAGCGGCTCGCCCGCCGGCACGACGCTGGCACTCTCCCGGAATCGCCGCAGCACGACACCGTCGACCGGCGCCAGCACGGGCAGCGTCCGGCCGGAGGCGTCGAGCGTGCCCGGACGGAGCCGCACGCGGGCGCGCTCCAGCTCTGAGGCGGCGGTTGCCGCCGCGAACTCGGCGGCACGCCCGCTCTCCTCGGCCGTGGCCAGGTCAGTCTGCCGCACCTCGAGCACCTGGCGGGTGGTGAGGCCCGCGCCGAACAGTTCCTGCGTGCGCTTGACTTCGGCCGCCGCCAGCTCCAGTGCGGCCCGGGCGCGCTTCTCTTCGGCCTGCGCCTGCCCCAGCGCGGACCGGGCGGCCGACACGCCGGCTTCTGCTTCGGCGCGAGAGCGCGCGTCGAGCAACGGCGGGGCCTCGGGCCTCAGCCGCGCCACCACGGTCTTGTTCCGCTCGACGATATCGCCCGGCTCGAGTTCGATGCGCTCCACCCGTCCGGCGAGCGGCGCGGAGACGACGAACCGGTGGTGCACGCGTGTCTCGCCCTCTTCGTCGATGGTCACCACCAGCGGCCCGCGGGTCACCTCGCCCACGTCCACGGCCACGGGCCGCGGCCATAGCGCCACGCCGAGCAGCGACAGCACGAGGGCCGCCCCCAGGAGCACTCGCCGGTTCTTCAGCAGACGCCACATGGTCACTCCCGCGATTTAAGTACGGCGACCAGATCCAGCCGGTCCAGACGGCGCCGGACGGCCAGGGCCGAGATCGCCGCGGCGCCAATCACGGTGAGAAAGGCCCAGGCCACCGCTTGCGCCGTCAGGGTGAATGGAAGGCGGTACACCTCGCTGTTGAAGGCATTGGTCATCAGACGTCCCAGTCCCCAGCCGATGGCCGCCCCGACGGGCAACGACAGGATCGTCAGCAGCGCCAGCTCGCCGAGGAGAATGAGCGATACCTCGGCCCTGGTGAATCCCAGCACCCGCAAGCTGGCCAGTTCGCGGCTGCGCTCCGACAGCGACACGCGGGCGGCGTTGTACACCACGCCGAAGGCAATCACGCCCGAGAAGAACACGTTGAAGAATATGATGAGATTCATCTGCTCGGCCATGGTCTCGCGGAAGCTGCCCAGCGTGGCGGCACGCGTGGCCACTCCGGCCACGGCGGGCAACTGCTTCAGCTCGGCGTTGAGCGCGTCGAGGCGCGCGTGGTCCACCATCAGCGCCGCGCCGGACACGGTACCGCCCTCGCGCATCAGGGTGCGCAGCGCACCAATCTCCATGTAGGCCTGCAGCCCTACGCTGTCGTCCACCAGCGCCGCGACCGGCACATCGAACACGGGGCGGGCGCCTTCGAGCACCTCGACAATCACCGTGCCTCCGGCCGCCACGCCGAGGACATCGCCCAGCATCTTCGAGAGCACCAGGCCGCGCGCCGGCAGAGCCAGGGCGCCGCCGGTCCGCTCCACGACGCGGCTCAGCTGCGGGTCGGCGACCAGTCCGGTGATGGCGAGCGTCCGGTGGCGATGCCCCACCCGCAACCGCGCCGGTACCACCCGGTGCTGCTCGGCCTCGATCACACCTGGCAGCCTGTTCACCGCGTGCATCGCGTCGGCCGAGAGCGGGCGAACGAACGTCACCGTCACGTCCTGACGCATGGCGCGTATGAACTGCTCGTCGATGAGCACGTCCATGACATCGATGAACCCGAAGCCGACGATCAGGATCGCGCCCGCGAACGCGATGCCGACCACCGACATCATGGCGCGCAGCGGCTGGCGCTCGAGGTTGCGGAGGACCATGCGCGCCGGCTGCGACAACCGCCGGAGCACGCGCCACCGTTCGCCGGCGCTCTGCCGGTAGCGCACGGGCGATTCGGGTCGCATGGCCTCGGCGGGCGGCACGGCCACGGCATGCCGCACCGCCGATTGCGCGCCGGCCGCCGCGACCAGCAGGCTGCCGGCGAGCGAAGCGGCCGCCACGCCCACTGACAGCCGGTAGTCGAGCATGGGAAACCGGAAGAACTCGTTGTACATCCCGGCCATCTGCGCGCCCAGCCAGTTGCCGGCCAGGACGCCCGCCAAGGCGCCCGCAGCGGCAATGGCCAGCGCCCACTTCACGTAGTGCCACCCGAGCTCGCGGTTCGTGTAGCCCAGCGCCTTGAGGGCCGCGATCTGCGGACGCTGGAGCGCCAGGGCCCGCGCGAGCGCGATGTTCAGAATGAAGGCGGCGACGCTCAGGAAGATGAGCGGCGTGATGAACCCGAACGTCCGCAACTGCCTTAGCTCGTTGTCGATCGTCCAGGCCGACACCTGCAGCGCGCGAGGATACGCCCCGCGGCCGCCGTAGGGCTGCAGCAGCCGATCCAGACGCACGATCGCTTCATCGGCCGACGCGCCGCGCGCCAGCTTCAGCGAGACGTCGTTGAACCCTCCCTCCATGTCGAAGGCGCTTGCCAGCGCCTGCCGGTCCATCCAGAAGATGCCGAACCGCTGGTTGTCCGGGAAGATCTCGCCGGGTCTCACGCTGTAGACAAACTCGGGCGAGAGGCCGATGCCGACAATCGTGAGCGTGCGGCGGCGGCCGTTGATGATGGCGGCCAGCCGCGACCCGGGCCCGAAACCGTGCGCCTCGCAGAACATCTCGCTGGCCACCACCTCGTCCGGGCGGGAGGGCTCGGGCCAGCGGCCGCGCCGGAGCGACACGGTGTTGAGCACCGCCGCGCCGTCGGGCGGCATCGAGATCAGCCGCCCCGTGGCCGGCTCCGGCATGCCGGGCACGTCGAGCGTGACCTCGGCCACGACGCGGGTATCCACGGTGACGACGCCCGGAATCGCCTCGATGCGGGCGGCCAGCCGGGCGGGCGCGCGCTCGGCGCTGGCGAAGACGTCGGCGAAGCGCTGGCGTTCGTAGTAGCTGTCGAGCGTCCGCTCGAGCGAATCGAAGTTCGACAGGTAGGTGACAAACATCGTGACGCCCGCGGCGATCACGGCCGCGATGGCCAGCGCCTGCCCCTTCATCTCCCACAGGTCGCGCAGGAGCTTGCGGTCGAGCGCCGGAAGGCGAGGGACGCGGATCACCACGACAGCTCCCTCGCGGAGATGCACGTCTGGTTGCGTTCGACGCTCACCACCCGGCCGTCGGCCAGCCGCACCACCCGGTGCGCCATGCCCGCAATGGCGGCGTTGTGCGTAATCACGACGGTGGCCGTGTCCAGTTCGCGGTTGACACGCGCGATGGCCTCCAGCACGACGATGCCCGTGGTGATGTCGAGCGCGCCGGTCGGCTCGTCGCAGAGCAGCACCTCGGGCCGCTTGGCGATGGCGCGGGCGATGGCCACGCGCTGCTGCTCGCCGCCGGAGAGCTGCGCCGGAAAATGGTCCAGCCGCTCGGTCAGGCCCACCAGGCCGAGCGCCTCTTCAGGCGTCATCGGGCTGGCCGCGATCTCGGTCACCAGAGCCACGTTCTCGCGCGCGGTCAGGCTCGGGATGAGGTTGTAGAACTGGAACACGAACCCGACGTGGTCCCGCCGGTACTCCGTCAGCGCCGCGTCTCCGGCGGCCGTCAGATCCCGGTTGCGGTAGACGACGTGGCCCGAGGTGGGCACATCGAGCCCGCCCAGGATGTTCAGCAGAGTGGACTTGCCGCTGCCCGAGGGCCCCAGGAGGACGACGAATTCGCCAGGGAAGAGGTCGAAGTCCACGCCACGGAGGGCCTGGACCTGCACCTCGCCCATCGGATAGACCTTGGTCAGATTGCGGGCCACGAAAACAGGCGCAGGGGCTTCCGTCATCGGTTGAGGCTGGCTCCCTTCACCCGGCGAGCTCTCCTATAGTACGCTTCCCAACCGGAGGACTGTCCCGTGAATCGATTCATCGCATCCCTGTTGGCGGCCGGCGTCGCGCTCGCAGTCGTCGCCGTCGGCGCCGAACAGGCCGCCGCTCGCAAGGCCCTCATGACTCCAGCAACGCTCAAAGCAGAGGCGCCGGCCACCTACAAGGTGAAGTTCGATACCAGCGCCGGCGAGTTCGTCGTCCAGGTGACACGCGCCTGGGCGCCCAACGGTGCCGACCGCTTCTACAACCTGGTGCGCAACGGCTTCTACGACGAGGCCCGCTTCTTCCGCGCCATCGCGGGCTTCATGGTACAGTTCGGCATTCACGGCGATCCGGCCGTGTCGACCGCCTGGCGCAACGCCCGCATCGCGGTCGATCCGGTCAAGCAGTCCAACAAGCGCGGGTTCATCACCTACGCGATGGGCGGCTCGCCCGACACGCGCACGACGCAGGTGTTCATCAACTTCCGCGACAACGGCAACCTCGACAGCATGGGGTTCGCCCCCTTCGGCGAGGTCGTCAGCGGCATGGACGTCGTCGACAAGATCAACACGATGTACGGCGAGGGAGCCCCGCGCGGGAAAGGTCCCGAACAGGGCCGCGTCCAGGCCGAAGGGAACGCCTACCTGATGAAGAGCTTTCCCAAGCTCGACTACATCAAGAAGGCGACGATCGAGCCCTAGCAGCCCCATGCGTATTGCACGGTTTCTTCGGCCGCACCCCAACTTTCCTTGCAGGCGACCAGCCACCGACGTACCGTAGGCGACAGGTAGTTCGTCTTGAGTCATCACTCCCCGGACCTCAAGGCCGTTCGATCTCCCGGCGAGGAACCACTGTCCGCTTCACGCGGAGGTAACCCTTCCGGTCGCCAGAACGAGCTCGCACCCCAACTCGCCGCCGTGCTGCACGCACTACCGGCAGAGGTGGTGCTCGTCGCCAGCGACGGCGCCGTGCTTGCCGCGAACGAGGCGTGGCAGCGCTTCGTGCGCGCGCACCACGCCCCGGCCGCACGCGCCGAGCGGGCCAACTACTTTCACGTCTGGTCGTCGGCCGACCTGGTCACCGCCGCCGATGCGGGGCGCATCCGCGATGCGGTGGGCCAGGTCGTGTCCGGCATTGCGCCGCGTGCCGACGCCGAGGTGGCCGCGCGCGTGAGCCCGGACCGCACCGCCTGGCTGCGGCTCGACATCGCTCCGCTCGATCCATCCGCACCCGCGTCCGGTGTGGTCGTGACCCACCACGACGTGTCCGCGTACCGACAGACGGCAGGCGCCGTGCAGCGGCAGGTGGACCCCAGCTTCGCCGCGGTCTTCGAGGCCAGCCCGGTGCCCATCGTGATCAGCGAGGTGGATTCGGATCGCATCCTCCACGTCAACGCCGCCATGCTCAACCTGCTCGGGGTCTCGAGCGCTGCCGAGCTGGGGAAGCGCGCCAGTAGCCTCGCCTTGTGGGGATCCGAGGACCAGCGCCGCGACATCGTCGCGCAAGTGCTGGCCGGGCGGGCGGTGAACAACGTCGAGGTGAGCCTCGACTGCCGGACACCGCCGCACCGGACGCTCCTGCTGTCACTGGAACTCGTGCGACCGGCCGTTGCGGACGAGCCCTCGACCCTGATCACCATGGCGGTGGACATCTCCGAGCGCCGGCTGCTCGAAGAGCAGTTTCGCCAGTCGCAGAAAATCGAGGCCGTGGGGCGCCTGGCGGGTGGCGTCGCCCACGACTTCAACAACCTGCTGACGGTCATCATCGGCTACAACGAGGCCCTGGACTTCGACGAGGTGCTCGGCGAGAGCGCGCGTGAGGCCGTGCGCCAGATCCGGCTCGCCACCGAGCGGGCGACGATGCTCACCCGGCAGCTGCTGGCGTTCAGCCGGCGCCAGGTGCTGCAGCCGCAGACGCTCGACCTGCGCGAGGTGACGCACCAGCTCGCCCCGATGCTGCGCCGGTTGATGGGCGAGGACATCGAGTTGACAACGCGGTGGGGCGACGAGCTGGCCGTGGTGCGCGCCGATCCCGGGCAGATCGAACAGGTGCTGATGAACCTGGCCGTCAACGCGCGCGACGCCATGCCCCAGGGCGGGCGACTGACGATCGAGATCGGCGCGGTGGAGTTCGGTCCCGATTTCGTCGCCGGGCACCCCTACGTGGTGCCCGGCCGCTACCTCCAACTCGTGGTCTCCGACACCGGCACGGGCATGACGGCCGATACCCGCGCCCGCGTCTTCGAGCCGTTCTTCACGACCAAGCCGCAGGGGCAGGGCACCGGCCTTGGCCTGGCCATGGTGTACGGCATCGTCAAGCAGAGCGAAGGCTACATCTGGGTCGACAGCGAGACGGGCCAGGGCGCCACGTTCCGGATTGCGCTGCCGCTGGTCGAGGCCGACGCCGTGCCCGACCGTCCGGCGCCGGATGTCGCGCGCACGCCGGGCGGGCACGAGACGGTGCTGCTGGTCGAAGACGAGGACGCGTTGCGCGAACTCGATCGCCAGATCCTGATGCGCTACGGCTACCGCGTGCTGCACGCGCGAACGGGACCCGAAGCGGTCGCGGTCGCCGAAGCTCACCCCGGCACAATCCAGCTGCTGCTCACCGACGTCGTGATGCCCACGATGAGCGGGCGCGAGCTGGCCGACCGCCTCCAGGCGGCGTTTCCGGAGATGAAGGTGCTCTACATGTCT
>Ga0073904_10000120_pt1 | contig 48781 bp, 45 predicted proteins | sample KloWWTrecipitate_FD_66668 | JGI IMG/M metagenome (GOLD analysis project Ga0073904, IMG submission 66668) | Active sludge microbial communities from Klosterneuburg, Austria, studying microevolution and ecology of nitrifiers - Klosterneuburg... | ecosystem: Engineered > WWTP > Aerobic digester >... | reverse complement strand
AGCCCGCACCCTCCAGGTGATCCATGAAACGCGCCCCTCGCAGCCGTCAACGCCATGATTTATATGCGAAATATCACGATTACGACAGCGAAATCAGCGACTTACTTGGAGAATGTGGGAAGAAAGCGCCGAACAACGCGGAACCGAATGGCTGGCCACGGCTGGCCTTCGCCCGACACGCCAGCGCGTCGGGCTTGCTGCGCTTTTGGTAGGCGACGGGCGTGATCGCCACGTGACCGCCGAAAGCCTCTTCGCCGCCGCCCGTGACGCGGGCGAGGCCGTGTCGCTTGCGACCGTCTACAACACCTTGCGCGCCTTTTGCGAAGCGGGCCTGATGAGCGAGATCACCGTGGACGGGTCGCGCAGCTATTTCGACACCCGGCTGGACGATCATCCGCATTTCTATTGGGAAGACAGCGCCGAACTGACTGACGCCCCGAAGGATGAGCTCGAAATCACCCGCCTGCCCAACCCGCCCGCCGGGGCGGAGGTCTCGCGCGTTGATGTGGTCATCCGCCTGCGCCGGAACTGATCCGCGCGCCTTGGGCCGCCCCTCAAGCCAGATCACCAACCAGATCGAACAGGCGCGCAGGAAAGTCCATGCGCCAATTCAGCTTCTGCGCCGGCGCTTTGGCAAGCGCGGCTAGGATGTCATCATCCGACGGATTGTCGGCATCGCGGAAAAGAACCTGAACGGCATGGCCATCATCCGCCGAAAGTTTGCCCGCCGACGCCCAGGCAGCTGCGACCTCTGGTACGGTCTGCAGCATATGTTCGAATAGATAATGGAACCAGAAATAGGGATAGACGTCCGTATCATCCGCAAACTCTGGCCGCACCGAGGCGACCAGATCTTCAGGCATCCGACCCCGCCGCCCCAGAAGGCGCGCGAACCTGCCCCTGGCCTTGTAGTCCGCCGGATTGACCACATCCACCAGCCGCCGCCCGTGTGACCAGAACCGCTGGATTTCGTGCAACCAGGTGCGCATGATCAGATTGTCCGGCGACGCGGCCAGAAACCATGAGGACAGTGGGCGGTCAGGTCCCGGTCGTTCGAAAGCAAAAAAGCCGCTTTGCGATAGCTCAGGCAACCAGGTTGAAAGCGGCCGGACCGGCAGCATGGTCGCGTCAACCCAAACCCCGCCTTCGCGCGCCAGAAGGACGGCACGCACAATATCGGAAAGTGCCTGTGGCGCGATATGGGCCCAACCGATCCCGCTTTGCGTCAGAAGCGGCCCGATATCGAACTCGCTTAACACCTCAAGCTGATAGTCCGGGTTCAGCGCCTCCCAACGGTCAAGACACCGCTGCACAAGGTCCGGGGCATTGGCCCGCCCCTGAAGCCAGAGTGCGTAGATCTTCTTCGGGATCATCCGCGACCTTAACCACCACGCCGCAGGAACGAAAATCCACCCCGCCGCTTGGACGGCAGCCGGGCGAACAGGACATGCGCGCGCTGGCTCATCTCGTAACCGAGCGCGCCGAGACGTGCCTTGAATTCATCGGCCGGGCTTTGACCCTCACGCTCGGGGCTGACGTCGATCGCGATTTTGCGGGGCCGCAAGTCGCCTAGCCCATCAAACACCTCAAGCTCGACCCCTTCCGCCTCGATCTTGAGGAAATCAATCTGGCCCAGCCCCTCGCGCTTTATATAATCATCAAGGCGGATCACTTCGATCTCCAGCTTTGACACCGCGTCCCCGTCGTCCGGCGTCAGAAGCGAATGTTCGACACTGCTGGCCGATATGTTCAGTGTCAGGCTCTTGGTTTCATTGAAGAGCCCCATCTGACGCACGGTCGCATTGGCAAAGGGTTGCAGCTTCCGTCGAAGGCAGGCCGCATTCTGGGGCGCCGGTTCAAACGCGTGAACCGCACCCGCCCTTTGCACCGCAGCCAGCGAGAACCCACCCACGAAGGCACCGCAGTCGATCACAAGATCGCCCTTTTCGACCTCCACAAATCCCGGCAGCGCATATTTATGTTCAAGCCAGTTGCGGTAGTCAAAGACGACGTGGCTGTATTTGACCGCAGGCAGCGGGTCGGAAAATGCAATTTCCCGTCCGCCTTGCAGGGCGATGACCATGTCACCTTCCACCCGGAAATCCGTTGGCAGCAACGTCGGCGCCATACGCGAGAAGACCTCGTAAATTTTCAGCCGGTCGGCCTGCGGCACAGCCGCCGTCGCCGCCCGCAGGCGAGATTCCAGTTCCAGCACGGTCTGCGGCTGATTTGGGAAAAAAGGCTGTGTCATTTTGTCCATCATCCGTTCATCGTGAATGTCATTAGTGCAAATACCCGGCGCGACCCAGTGCGAATTGCGGCCGCCCGCCCGTCAGAACCACTGTCCCGGTTCCATCAGCCCAAGTTCCATCAGCTGCTTTGACGACCAGTCGAATGACACAGATCCCGACCAGCGGAAATCGGAGATCGCCCATTTGGAACCCGGATTGGACCTCAGCGCTCTGGCCGCGCGGAAGGACAGGACCGCGGCGGTCAGATTGTTGTGCCAGGGACAGTTGACCGTGTTGCGTTCCTCGTCGTTCAGCGTCAGGTCGGGGCGCATCTTCAGCCCGCGGTCGCTGCGGATCAGCGCCACGCGGTCGATCCTGCGCCGCGTCCAGGGCACATGTTCCTCGAACCGGCGGCGCAGGCCGCCGAAAATGTCCATCTGCCGCTCCAGCGCCACACCATCGCGGAACCGCTGCATCGCATAATATCCGCTCCGGTCGAACATTGCCCGGTCCAGGCTGACCGCATCGGGGAAAGCCGCCAGATCATCGGCGTAAAGATCGACGACATGGCACATCATCGCACTGCGCCGCTCTTCGCTGTGGAAGGCCAGAAGCTCGCCGATGCGGCGGCCCTCACAGAAGGGAAAGAACAGGAATTCGGCGTTATACCCCCAGTAGATCCATGGATCCTGCGGCAATGCCGCGAAAAGCCGGGTCAGCGCCTCTGCCACGCCATCTAACGCTTGCGGGGCCCAGGTGATCGCCGTCAACCTGCCGTCACCGTCCTGCGGCGGGTCGATCCCCGCGGGCAGCATCAAAAGGACATGCGCAAACCCCAGCTTGAGGTGATGGGCAATCGTTTCAGCCAACAGCGCATCATCTTCGGCAAACAGGATGGCAGCCGGGCCCTTGATACCCGTGGCCGCCCCCGCGCCGATGAAATCCCCCACTGATCCGTATCGCATTCCGCCCGGCCCTTTTGGATCAACAATCCCCAAACCGTCCGGCTTTGCAACCCCTGCCGCTTTGGAGTAGGAAGCGCCCTGATCATGCCCTCAGGCCACCCGGAAGTTTCGCCCATGACCGCGCCGAAGAAGCTCTATATCAAGACCTACGGCTGCCAGATGAATGTCTACGACAGCGAACGCATGGCTGAAGCCATGGGGGCGGAAGGCTATGTCACCACCGACAAGGCTGAAGAGGCCGACATGGTGTTGCTCAATACCTGTCATATCCGCGAAAAGGCATCGGAAAAGCTTTATTCTGACCTTGGCCGCCTGCGCCCGCTCAAGATCGAGAAGCCCGACCTGAAGATCGGCGTCGCGGGCTGTGTCGCACAGGCCGAAGGTGCGGAAATCCTGCGCCGCATGCCATTGGTCGATCTGGTCGTCGGCCCGCAATCCTATCACCGGCTGCCTGCGATGGCCCGCGCGGCGGAGGCAGGCGAAAAGCCGGTCGACACAGATTTTCCGGCCGAAGACAAGTTCGATCACCTGCCCGACCGCCCATCGGCCAGCACCCGGCCCGCCGCTTTTCTGACGGTGCAGGAAGGCTGCGACAAGTTCTGCGCCTTCTGCGTCGTGCCCTATACCCGCGGGTCGGAGGTCAGCCGCCCCGCCGACCGCATCCTGACGGAGGCGCGCAAACTCGTGGAAAAGGGCGTGCGCGAAATCACGCTTCTGGGTCAGAACGTCAACGCTTACCACGGCGCGGGTGAGGGCGGCGACTGGGGCCTTGCCCGCCTTGTGCGCGTACTCGCCCGCATCGATGGGCTGGAGCGGATCCGCTACACGACCTCTCATCCCAACGACATGGGCGATGACCTGATCGCCGCCCATGGCGACGAGCCGAAGCTGATGCCCTATCTGCATCTGCCGGTGCAGTCGGGGTCCGACCGGATATTGAAGGCGATGAATCGCCGCCACACCGCCGACGCCTATCTGCGCCTGATCGAAAAGATCCGTGCGGCGCGGCCCGACATGCTGATGTCGGGCGACTTCATCGTGGGCTTTCCGGGCGAAACAGACACTGATTTTGCCGCCACGATGGATCTGGTGCGCGCGGTCAACTACGGCATGGCTTATAGTTTCAAATATTCCGCCCGCCCCGGTACCCCGGCAGCCGACCGCGCGCCGGTGGATGGCGCCGTGGCTGACGCGCGCTTGCAGGAACTTCAGGCCCTGATCACCCAGCAGCAACGCGCCGCGCAAGAAAGCATGGTCGGGCGCGAGGTTTCGGTCCTGTTCGAAAAGCCGGGTCGCCTGAAAGATCAGATGGTCGGCAAGTCCGACTATCTGCATGCCGTCCATGTGAAGGATGCAAGCCTGAAAACCGGCCAGATCGCGCGCGTCCGCATCACCGAAAGTTCGACCAATTCGCTGGCGGGCGTTACCGTCTGACCGCCCTCAGGCGTGCTTCTTCAGTCTCGGCGGCGCATAACCGCCCAAGCGGCTGGTCTTCAGACCCAGATTGCACATCGCCTCGGCCAGACCCACCGCGCAGGCCACACCATCCAGAACCGGCACACCATGTTCCGCACTCAGATGTACGGCCAGATCGGTCATGCCCGCACAGCCCAGCACGATCGCTTCTGCCCGGTCCTCGACAATCGCACGGGCGATCTCGGCGCTGATCCGGTGGCGGGCGTCTGACCCCGGCTCTTCCAGATCCAACACCGCAACTTCGGACGCGCGCACCTTCACGCAGCGTGCAGCAAGACCGTACCGGGTCAGGTTGTGCTCCAGCGCGGGCACCGACCGGCCCAGCGTGGTGACGACCGAAAACTTGTTCGCGACCATCGAGGCGAAATGATAGGCCGCCTCGCCGATGCCCACCACAGGACGGTCGGTCAGGCATCGCGCAGCATCAAGTCCGGTGTCATCGAAACAGGCGATGACCACCGCGTCATATTCTTCCGCCTTGCGAATCGTCTCCAGAAGTCCTGCAAGGCTCACTGCCTCGTCATAATATCCTTCGATGGAGGCCGGACCGCGCGCCGGATTGATTGCGACGATCTCCGTCCCGGCGGACGCCGCCCGCCGCGCCGCCGCGCCGATCTTTTCGGTCATGGAGGCGGTCGTATTGGGGTTGATGACCAGCAGCTTCATATCAGATGTCCCCGCCCAGATAGGCTGCCTTGATCCGGTCATCGCCGATCAGATCCGCTGACTTGCCCGACAGCACGACCGACCCCGTCGACATCGCATAGGCCCGGTTCGAGATCGACAAAGCCATGCGGCTGTTCTGTTCGACCAGCAGAACCGACACTTTTTCATCCCGGTTGATCGCCACGATCGCCCGCGCAATGTCTTGCACCAGCTTCGGCGCGATCCCGAGCGAAGGTTCATCGAGCAGCAGCAACTTTGGCTTCGCCATCAGTGCACGTCCGATCACCATCATCTGCTGCTCGCCGCCCGAAAGCGTCCCGGCCTGCTGGTTGAACCGTTCCTTCAGGCGCGGAAAGCGCGTCAGGATACTGTCGAGCGTCTGGGCAATGCCGGTCTTGTCGGTGCGGGTGAAGGCCCCCATCAGCAGATTGTCTTTCACCGACATATAGGGAAAGACCCGCCGCCCTTCGGGCACCATGGCGATACCCTTGCGCACGATGTCGGCAGGCGCTGTGCCATCGAGCTTTTCGCCAAGATAGTGGACCGAGCCGGACTTGATCTTCCGCAGCCCGGTGATCGCGCGCAGGATGGAGGATTTGCCGGCCCCGTTCGCCCCGATCAGCGCGACGGTTTCACCCGGATTGACCGTGATCGACACGCCTTTCAGCGCATAGACATGATCGTAGTACAGCTCGACATCCTTGAAGTTCAGCATCTCTGTCATGGCTTACATCCCGATCGCGGCATCTTCGGAACCGAGATAGGCCTCGATCACCTTTTCATTGCTCTGGATTTCGGCGGGCGTGCCTTCGGCGATCTTCTGGCCGAAGTTGATCACGACGATCCGGTCGGAAATCTTCATCACCGCCGGCATGTCATGTTCAACCAGAAGCACGGTCACGCCCCGCTCGTCCCTGAGCCGCCGCACAAGCGCGACCATGCGCATGGTTTCATCATGGTTCATGCCTGCGAACGGCTCATCCAGCAGCAGAACCGTGGGATGCGTCGCCAGCCCGATGGCCATGCCCAAGGCGCGCAGATGGCCTTGCGGCAGGTTCGAAGCCAGTTCATCGCGGATCGCCTGGAGGCCGAGGAAATCGACAATATCGTCTGCCGACTTGCCGAATTCCGCTTCGTCGGCCCGGGCTTGGCGGGTGCCAAGGAAGAACCCCAGAAGACTGGCCTTTGACCGCAGGTGATGGGCGACGATGATGTTTTCGCGCACCGTCATCGACTTGAAGATCGTGGTTTCCTGAAAAGTCCTGACCACACCCATCCGCGCCACCTTGTGCGGCGCCAGATTGCTGATCCGCTGTCCACGGAACAGAACCTCGCCCGATGTCGTCTGCACAAAGGACGCAATCAGCTTGAACAGGGTCGATTTTCCTGCCCCGTTCGGCCCGATGACCGAAAGGATTTCCCCCTCGTTCACATCGAAGCTGATGTCATTGTTGGCCGTCAGCCCGCCATAGCGCTTGGTGATGTTTCTGACCTGAAGGATCGGGCTCATTTCGCACCGCCTTTCCGGTCAAACAGGCTGAAGACGCCGTTGGGCAGTATCAGCATCAGCGCGATCATCGCCGAGGAATAGACCAGAAGCTGATATTCCTTGGCGACCGACAGAAGATCCCAACCGAAGTACAAGAGCAACGTCCCGAGCATGGGGCCGAACACATATCCAAGCCCGCCAAGGAAGCAGTAGAGCATGAAGTTGACCGAATCCGCGACCACGAAGGAGGACGGATAGATCGACTGCGAGATGGCGACGAAAACCGCCCCCGCGATGCCGCCGAACAGGCTCGAAATCGCATAGGCCAGGACCCGCAGATAGGCGGTATTGACCCCGATGGAAGCTGACAGTTCCTCGTTTTGCTGAAGGCTGCGGCACAGGTGCCCCAGTCGCGAATTCACGATCCGCCACAGGACGCCGTAGGTCAGCACCATCAGCGTGACCGCGAGAAGGTAGAAGGCCAGCTTGGGGTTCTCCATCGTTGCGAAGTCGGGGATGATCGTCAGTCCGAAGATCGACAGTTCGCCCGGCAATGGGATGGAGGTGATACCTTTCGCGCCGTTCGTCACCGGAAGGGCCAGCGCCGTCAGCCGCGCGACCTCGGTCAATACCAGCGTGACCATGGCGAAATAGACCCCTCTCAGCCGCAGGATCGGCAGCCCGATCAGGACAGAGATCGCCGCGCAGAAAAGACCGGCCAGGGGCAGCGTCGCCCAGAAGGAAAACCCCGCCTTCGTCATCAGGACGGCCGAGACATAGCCCCCCATCAGCGCATAGGCGCCTTGCCCGATATTGATGCGCCCGATGTAGAAGGTCAGCCAGACACCGGCAGTGGCAATCGACAGCAGCGCCACCGAGGTCAGCGTGTAGTAGAAATCCCACCGTCCGCTGATGGCGATGAACGCCGGAACCAGCACGAAGACAGCCAGCGCAAAGGCCCCAAGACCCAATGTTCTTTGTATCGTCATTCTTTCAACCCCAGGGCTTGCCCATCAGCCCTTGCGGGCGGAAGGCGAGGAAGACCATCAGCGAGGCGAAGATCACCAGATAGGTGATGTCGCCATAGGCGGCCAGAACCGTCAGGCCGACCGATTCCATCATGCCAAGGATGAAGCCCCCGGCGATGGCACCCGAAATTACCCCGGCACCGCCGATCATGATCATCATGAAGGCCTTGATGGATGTGGGCCCCCCCATGCCGAGGTTGATCCCGGTGATCGTGACCAGAAGTCCGCCCACCAGACCCGCCAGCATCGCACCAAGGGCAAAGCCGATCATCGAATAGCGGTCGACGTCGACCCCCATCAGTTGCGCGGCCATCCGGTCTTGCGCCAGGGCCCGCATCGCGCGGCCCGTGCGGCTATATTGCATGAAGAGGATGAAACCCACGATCAGCGCCACTGCCAGAACCGCGATCAGGATCCGGTCGTAGGGCATGATCAGTCGCATGTCCCAGTTGAAGACCCCGTTCACGATCTTCGGCACACCACGCTGCTTTTCGCCAAACAGCAGCAAGATCACCGCATCAAGGAAGAACGCGATCCCCGCCGCCAGAAGCATCGTCGATTCCTCGCGCTTCGACTTGCGCACCACGGGCCGGAACAGGAACCGCTCGATCAGCGCCCCCATCACGGCCAGCACCAGCGCCGACGCGATCAGCCCGACGATGAAGGGCAGTCCGAACTGCGCCACCACCGTGTAAGTCACAAAACCGCCGAAGACATACATCTGCCCATGGGCAAAGTTCAGCACGTTCATCAGCGAAAAGATCAGCGTCAGCCCGAGGGCAATGAGGGCATACTGCGCCCCGAGATAGAGCCCATTGGCCAGGATCTGTTCCATGTGGGTAGCCTTTGCTGAGAAGGTGGGCCCGCGTGCGGGAGCGGCAAACGGGCCCCTTGAGACTGCCTATCAGATCGCGTCAGTCAACTTGCGCGACGAACAGCGTCTCGAACGCGCCGTCCTTGAAGACATTCACCACCAGCGGCACAGAGACCTGCCGCTTCTGGCCGAACGAGGTGCTGCCGACATAGGTCAGCTTTGCATCGCCCACCATGAACGGGTTCGGTGCGCTGAACGTGTCCATGGTCTTCTTGAACTCTTCGACATTGTCGATGGCGGCGGGGTTCGCCTTAAGCGTCTCGATGATATATTCGAGCGCGTAGACCTTGGTGTTCGACTCGTCGTTATATTCGCCGAACATCTTGGTATAGCGGTCGACGAATTCCTTCATCGCATCCGATGCAAGTTCCGGGGTCGAGGCACCACCGACTGAGATGAAGCCATTGGCAAGCTCGCCCGCGCCTTCGGTCAGCACTGTCGCGTCTTGCGCGGTTTCCGTGGAAATCAGCCCGGTATAGCCCAGTTCACGTGCCGAACGGATCAGTTGCGGCGCGTTGGCAGGCGAAACACCCGACAGGACCAGAAGGTCAGGCGCGGTCTGGATGACCGGCAAAAGAACCGGGGTGAAGTCGGTCGTGTCGACCTGATAGGTCACACTGTCGGACACAACTTCGAGTCCCAGCGCCTTGGCGGCTTCCACGCCGCCGTCCCGCTGCGACAGGGGATCGGATTCGTTGGCCGCCACAAAGGCCACCTTCTTAACCCCGTTGTTTTCCATCAGGTATTTGTAAATTGCCGGGCCGGATTGATAGTTCGCCACCATTCCAAGGATCGCGTTCGAAGCAGGCGCGGTGTAAAGCTCTTTCGGGAAGGCATAGGGGAAGTACATGATCCCGTTTTGCTCGGCCACGGGGCGGACTGCTGCCGCGCCGTCATCGACGTTCGGGCCAACGACATAGTGGATGCCGTCCTGCGCCATCTTTTCCATGCCCGCGATCGCGCGCTTGGGGTCTTTTTGATCGTCGAAGGGAACGATCTCGATATCATAGACCGTGCCGCCGATGTCCACACCGCCCAGTTCGTTCAGCCAGGCCGCGCGGGTTTCCATCGACCGCTGGTTCGAAATGCCCCAGGCCGCTGCCGGACCGGACGTCACGCCAACGAAGCCAATTTTCAGGACTGCATTTTCCGCAAACGCGAAAGTGCTGAAGGAAAGTGTCGCCACCGTCGCAAGCGCGGTGGTTTTCAGAAACGAGCGTCTGAGCATCTGTTTGTCTCCTGTTGGTCGGTCACTATTCTTCTCGCGCCGGACCAGCCGGGCGGCCCCTGTATTGGGTAGATTGTTAACAATTATGTCAACATAAATTTGAAACATTGTCGGCAACTCTTTACATTGAAGACAATGCGGGCAAATCCTATCGTGCGCAGAAGCGTTAACACTCTGGATTCTTTCAAGATGAACCTCGATCGACGGTGGAGCGATAGTCAGGGCGAAGGCGACGACCTGACCGAGGAAGAAATCGTCGACCGCATTTTTGAGGCGGTGGTGGAACAACGCTTGCCCGCCGGAACCAAACTTTCAGAATCGGCTCTGTGCGAGGCGTTCGGTGTCGGCCGCATGCGGGTGCGCCGCAGCCTTCTTCTGCTGGCCAGCCAGGAGGTCGTGGAACTGCACTCCAACCGCGGGGCTTATGTGGCTTCCCCGACCGCCGAGCAGGCACAGTCGGTGTTCGAGGCACGCCTGGCGCTGGAACCGGCGATTGCGCGCCTTGCAGTCCGTCGTGCAACTCCGGCTGACATCGACCAGTTGCACGAACATCTGGCCAAGGAAAAGGCCGCGCACGACGCGGGCAAACGTCATGATGCCATTCGCCTGTCGGGCCAGTTTCATGTGATGCTCGCCCAGATAGCCGCGAACAACATCATGCTGCGCATGGTCCGCGAACTGGTCGCGCGAACCTCGCTCATCATCGGCATATTTGGCGCGCCGGGCGTGTCAAACTGCCGCGACGATGATCACTCCATCCTTCTGGAAGCGTTCGATCCCCCGGACGAAGACCGCGCCGCGATCCTGATGAGCGAACATCTCGACCATATCCAGCGTCATCTCGATCTGCGCACCCACCGTACCAGCACCGTCGATCTGGTGACGCTTTTCAACCGTCCCTGACGCCTACCCACTGGCCACACTGCGTGCGACAGCGAAGTTGCCGCGCCGCCCGTCGGACGCTAAGACGGACTTAGCCCCGAAAGGACAGTCGAAACATGGCCCCCAAGAACCGCGTCACCCCTGAAGAAGCGCTTGCCTACCACATGAACCCCACGCCGGGGAAATATGAGATCAACGCCTCCAAACCCATGGCGACCCAGCGCGACCTGTCACTGGCCTACAGCCCCGGCGTCGCGGTTCCGGTCCAGGCCATCGCCGACGCGCCCGAGACGGCCTATGACTATACGACCAAGGGCAATATGGTCGCCGTCATCTCGAACGGTACGGCGATCCTCGGGATGGGCAATCTTGGTGCGCTAGCCTCCAAGCCGGTGATGGAAGGCAAGGCGGTTCTGTTCAAGCGCTTCGCCGACGTGAACGCCATCGACATCGAACTGGATACCGAAGACCCCGAGGAAATCATCAAGGCGGTCAGCCTGATGGGCCCGACCTTTGGCGGCATCAACCTTGAAGACATCAAGGCGCCGGAATGTTTCATCATCGAACAGCGCTTGAAGGAAATCATGGACATCCCGGTGTTCCATGACGACCAGCACGGCACGGCAGTGATCTGCGCGGCGGGCCTGATCAATGCGCTGGAAATCTCTGGCAAGAAGATCGGCGATGTGAAGATCGTCCTGAACGGGGCAGGGGCCGCAGGCATCGCCTGTCTTGAGCTTCTCAAGGCCATGGGCGCCAAGCACGACAATTGCATCATGTGCGACACCAAGGGCGTGATCTGGCAGGGCCGCACCGAAGGCATGAACCAGTGGAAATCGGCCCATGCCGCCAAGACCGACGCCCGCACGCTGCAAGAGGCGATGACGGGCGCCGACGTCTTCCTTGGCGTTTCCGCCAAGGGCGCCGTCACGCCCGAGATGGTGGCGGCGATGGCCGACAATCCGGTCATCTTCGCCATGGCCAACCCCGACCCCGAAATCACCCCGGAAGAAGCCCATGCCGTGCGCCCCGACGCGATCGTCGCCACCGGTCGCAGCGACTACCCCAACCAGGTCAACAATGTCCTCGGCTTTCCCTATCTCTTCCGTGGCGCGCTCGACATCCACGCCCGCGCCATCAACGACGAGATGAAGATCGCCTGCGCCGAAGCTCTGGCAAAACTCGCGCGCGAGGATGTGCCAGACGAAGTTGCCATGGCCTATGGCCGCAAACTCACGTTCGGGCGCGACTATATCATTCCCACGCCCTTCGATCCCCGGCTGATCCATGTGATCCCGCCCGCCGTCGCCCGCGCCGGCATGAAGACCGGCGTCGCCCGCCGCCCGATCATCGACATGGCCGGTTATGAGCTGTCGCTCAAGGCCCGTATGGACCCGACCGCGACGATCCTACAGGGCATCCACGCCCGCGCCCGCGCCGCCCAGGCCCGCATGCTCTTTGCCGAAGGCGACGACCCGCGTGTCCTGCGCGCCGCCGTCGCCTATACCCGCGCCGGGCTTGGCAAGGCCATCGTCGTTGGGCGCGACATGGACGTGAAGGAAAAGCTGACCGTCGAGGGCCTTGGCGACGCGGTGCGCGAGATCGAAGTGGTGAACGCCGCCACCACCCGCCACCTTCCGGTCTACAAGGAATTTCTCTACGACCGCCTGCAACGCAAGGGCTTCGACAGCCATGATATCCACCGCCTTGCGGCCCGTGACCGGCATGTGTTTTCGGCCCTGATGTTGGCCCATGGCCATGCCGATGGGTTGGTCACAGGTGCGACCCGCAAGTCGGCGCATGTGCTGGAACTGATCAACCATGTCTTCGACGCCAAGGCCTCCGATGGCGCCGTCGGCATCACCGCCATCGTCCACAAGGGCCGGATCGTGCTGATCGGCGATACGCTTGTCCATGAATGGCCGGATGAAAACGACCTGGCCGACATTGCCGAACGCGGCGCCCATGTGGCGCGCGGGCTTGGCCTTGATCCGCGGGTGGCGTTCCTGTCCTTTTCGACCTTCGGTTATCCGGTCAGCGAGCGCGCGACCAAGATGCACCAGGCCCCGCGCGTCCTGGACAAGCGCCGCGTCGATTTCGAATATGACGGCGAAATGACCGTCGATGTGGCACTCAACCCCGAACAGATGGCGCATTACCCCTTTTGCCGCCTGACCGGGCCCGCAAACGTACTGGTGGTTCCTGCCCGCCATTCCGCCTCCATTTCGGTCAAGCTGATGCAGGAAATGGCCGGCGCGACCGTCATCGGCCCGATCCTCACCGGCATCGACAAGCCTATCCAGATCTGCTCGACCGGATCGACCGTGAATGACATCGTGAACATGGCCGTCATCGCCGCCTGCAAACTCGGACAGACCGCATGATCTACAACCTCGGCTCGATCAACATCGACCATTTTTACCGGGTGCCGCACTTCCCGGTGCCGGGCGAAACGCTTTCGGCGGTCGACTATACGATGGGCCTCGGCGGCAAGGGGGCGAACCAGTCCGCCGCCGCCGCCAAGGCCGGGGCGAAGGTCCGCCATATTGGCGCCGTCGGGCCGGAAGGGGGTTGGGCCATCGACCGTCTGGCGGGCTGGGGGGTGGACGTGACCCATGTCGCGCGGCTGGATATCGCGACCGGCCACGCGATCATCAATATCGACGCCAGCGCCGAAAATACCATCGTGCTTTATCCCGGCGCCAACTGGGCCATGCCGCTTGAAGGCGTGCGGGCGGCCCTTGCCGACGCGACGGCGGACGACAGCCTCATCTTGCAAAACGAAACCGCCCATCAGGCCGAAGCGGCAGCACTGGCCCGTTCAAAGGGCATGCGGGTGATCTATTCCGCCGCGCCTTTTGATATTGAGGCTGTTCGCGCGGTCTTGCCCCATGTCACGATCCTCGCCCTGAACGCGGTCGAGGCTGACCAACTTTGTGCCGCCCTAAACGTAACGCTCGATCAGATCGACGTGCCCGAACTTCTGGTTACACGCGGGCCGGAAGGCGCCGAATGGCGCGCCCGTGACGGTGGCCGCGCTTTTGCACCGGCCTTGAAGGTAACGCCCGTTGACACCACCGGCGCCGGCGACACATTCGCGGGCTACTTCGCTGCCGGACGCGACAAGGGCCTCTCCCCCGCCGACGCCCTCACCTGGGCGGGTGCGGCGGCCAGCCTGAAAGTCACGCGCAAGGGCACCGCCGACGCCATCCCCATGGCGGCCGAGGTCGCAGCCTTCCACAAAGGCTGAGGGGCTGTGCCCCTCCCCCCGACAAGTCCGGGGTTCACCCCGGGATATTTGGACCAGAATGAAGCCATGGATGCTTTCATTCTGGTCCAAATATCCCGGGGGGTCCGGGGGCAGCGCCCCCGGCCGGTCGGCGCGTGGAACGCGCGACGAAATCTCAATGCAGGAAGGCGGCCTCCGCCCCCCAAAGCTCCCGCACCCGCGCATCGCGACCGCAGGATTTGCGATAGAAGGCATAGGCATTGGCCTGGCTTTTTGGGCCGCGCCGGGTCAGCACGATGTCGGTGCCCTTGTAATAGTTCTGGTGATATTCCTCGGCCGGCCAGAACTTGGCCGCTGGCAGAATCTCGGTCGCAATCGCCTGACCCAGTACCGCGCCAGCTTCGGCAATCGCGGCTTCGGCGCTGGCGCGCTGGCCCGCGCCTTTCACGAAGATCGCCGAGCGGTAACTTGGCCCCCGGTCACAGAACTGCCCGCCTGCATCCACCACATCGGTCGACCGCAAGAACAGGCGCAGGACCTCGTCATAACTTACCCGGCTCGCATCGAAGGTGATCTTCACCGCCTCGAAATGACCCGACGTTTCGCTCGTCACATCCTCGTACGTCGGATTTGCAAGGGCGCCGCCGGTATAACCCGACACCACGTCGCTGACCCCCGGCACACCTTCAAAGTTGGATTCGACGCACCAAAAACAGCCCCCTGCCAGGATCGCGGTTTCGGCGCGCGCCATACCGGCCGACAGAAGCAGCGCAAATATCAAGATCAGGCGCATCGGTTTTCTCACTTTTGCCCGACATCGCCCGGAGACGCGATCCGGGCAAATCAGTTTCGCGTGAAAGCCCCCTTGGTCGTGGGTCCGACATCTTCGGCGCCCCGAGCGCTGAGGGGAGAGATCAGCAGCCGGGTGATCCGCACCGCTCGCTTTTTTCGGCACCCGTAGCGGGCGGCTGTAGGGACGGATGCCATACGTTGTCGGGACGGTTGCGGGACGCAGACCAGCCGGGGCGGATTGCCATCTGGTCGGGGTCAGGAAACCCGCCTGTCGCGCTCAACTATGTCTTCCTGGCGCGAACGGTAGGAGCCAGAGGGCAGTGTGCTGCGGCGTCAGGCAGCCTGATCAAGCCAATCGCGGAATGCCTCCACCACCTCATTCTCACTGTCGACCAGATACTGGGGCGAGGGATAGTCGGCCTGATGCGCATCCCGCGCAAAGCGCGACATGGCGTCAATGCGTGGCCGCCTCATCATGGATGAACCCACCGCCGCCTTGGGCGTGCAGGAAACTGCGCAGGTGGAAAACATCATCCGAACGCTGAAAGAGGCGGGGGAGCCCCTGATCCTTATCAGCCACAACTTGCGCCAAGTCTTTGATCTGGTCGACCGTATCGTGGTGTTCCGTCGGGGGTGCATTGTCGCCAACCTGCGCAAGGAGGAAACCAGTGGTCAGGACGTAGTTTCCTACATCACAGGCGCCAAGACCGGTGCCGAATAGGAGGGCGCGGCGTAAGATGCTGTCGCACCGCCGCACGCCGGATGACCGGACGGCGTGCGGGCATCGGTCGGAACCACTTCCCCGTTGTTCGGAGGTCTGCGAACTCATTGGTTTGCGTGGGTTCCAGCGCTGTTCCATTGCCGTGCGCGTCGACCCATGTGCCGACAAGATTTTCCCTTCTGGGCGATCCAGCCTGACTTTGCCAGCTACGTGACTTAACCGACCAGATCGGCGGGCAGCAGCGCCTCTGGCATGTTCTGGAAGGCCACCGGACGCAGCCAACGCCGGATCGACAATGTCCCGACGGAGGTGGCGCCAAAATTGGTGCTGGCGGGGTAGGGCCCGCCATGAACCTGTGCCGTGCAGACCTCCACTCCAGTAGGGTAGCCATTGGCCAGTACCCTGCCGGCCTTGCGCTCCAGCACTGGCAAAAGCGCCCGCGCCAGCGGATAGTCGCCCGCTTCGACATGCAAGGTGCAGGTCAACTGCCCTTCCAGCTGCGCTGCGACCGCCTGCATCTGCTCGAAGTCGGCCACCCGGACGATCTGGCCAAGCGGGCCGAACACCTCCTGGCTCAGGATGTGATTGTTCAGCCAATCGGCACCCGAAACCTCAAAAAGACAAGGCGCCGCCTGACGCTGATCGCTGGGGGATGACAGCACCTCACGTACGCCCTGCGCAACGGCAATCCGGTCACGGCCCATGCGGAAGGCTTCCGAAATCCCGTCGGTTAGCATGGTCTGGGCACCGATCGGGGCAAGCGCCTGTTTGGCCGCCGCAACGAAGGCCTGTGCATCTGGCCCATCGATCACCACGGCAATACCCGGATTGGTGCAGAACTGCCCGGCGCCCATGGTCAGACTGCCCGCCCAGCCTTGCGCAATCGCCGCCCCGCGCGCGGCAATTGCCGCGGGCAACAGGAACATCGGGTTCACACTGCCCAACTCGCCAAAGAAGGGGATCGGCTCAGGACGGCGGGCGCAGAGGTCGAAGAGCGCGCGGCCACCGTTCAGACTGCCGGTAAAGCCCACTGCCTTGATCAACGGATGTTGCACCAGCGCCTCGCCGACATTGCGGTTGCCGCCCTGCACCAGACTGAAGACGCCAGGATGCACCCCGCAGGCCCGGATCGCCGCGTCGATGGCCTGCGCCACGATTTCGCCGGTGCCAGGATGGGCGCTATGGCCCTTGACCACGACAGGGCAGCCAGCGGCCAGGGCGCTGGCCGTGTCACCCCCGGCGGTCGAGAACGCCAGCGGGAAGTTCGAGGCGCCAAACACCGCAACCGGACCGACCGGCCGCTGGATCATGCGGATTTCCGGGCGCGGTGCGGGCTGGCGATCGGGCAAGGCCGGATCCATCCGGCGATCCAGATAGTTCCCTTCGCGGATATGGGTTGCGAACAGGCGCAACTGGCCGATGGTGCGACCGCGTTCACCTTCCAGCCGGGCGGCGGGCAGTCCGGTTTCAGATGAGCCGATGGCGGTAATCTCGGCCCCTCGCGCCTCGATCTCGTCGGCGATCCGGTCGAGAAAGGCCGCACGCCCGGCCCGACCGAGGGCGGAGTAGCTGGGGAACGCTGCCTCGGCGCCACGCACGGCGGCATCGATATGCCCCGGGGTGCCCACCGCAAAGGCCAGCGTGGCGCCGGTGGCGGGGGCGGAAAGGAAGGTTGCGTCACCCGCAACCCATTGGCCCGCAATAAGGTGATGTCCGGTCAGCATGTGTGCTCCTTGCTGGCGGCGGGTGGGTGTTTGCCCGCGCCGGTCCGCCGTTGGGTCTTTGGGCCAAGAGGAAAAGGTCAGAAGTGAAAGGGATCGGTCTGCAAGCGGCGCCCTATGGTGAGGGCGTCGGCGACGTGAACCATCGGGGCAAGATCGACCTCGCTTGTGCCACCGACCACCAGTTCGGCCATGCGGGCGTAAAGTGCGGGATATTCGCCCATGATGCTGTCTTCACCCGAGATCACTTGCCCGTCGATTTCCAGGATATTGCCGCCCATCCGCAGCGCCAGCGACCCGGCACTGGTGTCCAGCATGATGTCCCAGATTTGCGAACCTTCCTGGCGCCAGTCGAAATCGGCGGTGACACCGCCTGAAAAAGTGAGCGCGGCAGCGATCGGGGTTTGGCGGTTGGCGGGAAATTCCAGCGTCGCCGCCGTCAGATGGACAGGCGCGGGCAGAATATGGGTCAGGATCGACAGGGCGTTGATGCCGGGGTCAAAGACGCCCATGCCGCCGGGTTCGAACACCCAATCCTGACCAGGATGCCATTTCCGCACATCCTCGCGCCAGGTGATGTGGGCACGGCGGATCACCTTATCGGCCAGCCAGGCGCGCGCCGGGGCGACGGCATGCGCCATGCGGCTGTGCCAGGTGGTGTAGAGCGTCAGCCCGCGCGCTGCCGCCATGGCTTGCAGCGCATGAACCTCGGCCAGCGTGGCGCCAGGGGGCTTTTCCAGCATGACATGGCGGCCCGCCCGCAGCGCGGCCTCTGCATAGGCAAAGCGCGGCACTGGCGGCAGGCAGAGCGAGACCACAGGCACATCCGGAAAAGCGTCAAGGAAGGCCGCGAAATCGCTGAATGCCGGCACGCCCGCGACCGATCCCTTGCGTGAAACGGTCGCCGCCAGATCCCAGTCGGGGCTGGCGGCAATCGCGGGCACATGCTGATCGACGGCGATCTTGCCAATACCAACCAGAGCGATCTGCATCAGTGCGAATCCTTGCCCACCGCATTACCCCGGCAACCGAGCAGGAAATCGAGATCTGCCCCGGTGTCGGCGCCCTGCACATGCTGTTGATGCAACCAGCCATAACCCGACAGAAACGTGTCATGCGTCGGTTGCCACGCGGACAACCGCGCAGCCAGTTCGTCATCGGAAATATCCAGATGCAGGCGGCGGTTCGGCACGTCCAGCTCGATCATGTCGCCATTGCGCACCACGGCCAGCGGCCCCCCGGCCGCGGCTTCGGGCGAGGTATGCAAGCAGACGGTGCCATAGGCGGTGCCCGACATGCGGGCATCGGAAATACGCACCATGTCGGTGATACCTTTGCGCAGCACCTTGGGCGGCAGACCCATATTGCCGACCTCGGCCATGCCGGGATAACCCTTTGGCCCGCAGTTTTTCAGGACCATGACGCAGGTTTCGTCGATATCCAACGCCTCGTCGTTGATCTTGGCTTTGTAGTCGTCGATGTCCTCGAACACCACCGCACGCCCCCGGTGAGTCAGCAACGCTGGCGTCGCGGCAGAGGGTTTGAGAACCGCTCCTTTTGGCGCCAGATTGCCTTTCAGCACCACCACGCCGCCCGACTGCGTCAGTGCCTTGTCTGTGGGCAGGATCACGTCGGGGTTATGGTTGACCACATCCTTGACCTGTTCCCACATCGTCTGCCCCGACACGGTCAGCGCGTTCATGTGCAAAAGACCCGCCTCACCCAGCCGCTTGATCACGACGGGCAGACCGCCTGCATAGAAGAACTCCTCCATCAGATATTTGCCCGATGGCATCAGGTTCACGATGGTCGGCACGTCGCGGCCACAGCGGTCCCAGTCGTCCAGCGTCAGGTCGATGCCAACGCGTCCGGCGATGGCCAGAAGGTGGATCACCGCATTGGTGCTGCCGCCGATGGCGCCGTTGGTCCGGATGGCGTTTTCGAACGCCTCTTTCTTCAGGATGTCTGACGGTTTCAGGTCGTCCTTGACCATCTGCACGATACGTCGCCCGGTCATCTGCGCCATGACACGGCGGCGGCTGTCCACCGCCGGAATAGCGGCATTGCCCGACAGCGCCATCCCCAGCGCCTCGGCCATCGACGCCATGGTGCTGGCGGTGCCCATGGTGTTGCAAGAACCCGGAGAGCGACTCATGGAGGCTTCGGCCTCCATGAACTCCTCTTTCGTCATCTCGCCGGCCTTCACCGCTTCGGAGAATTTCCACAGATGGGTGCCCGAGCCGACGCGCTCATTCTTGTAATAGCCATTCAGCATCGGTCCGCCGGTGACCACGATCGACGGCATGTCAGTGCTGGCCGCGGCCATCAGCAGGCTGGGCGTGGTCTTGTCGCAGCCCACCATCAGCACGCAGCCATCCATCGGCTGACCGCGCATTGCCTCTTCCACGGCCATGGCCGCCAGATTGCGAAACATCATCGCCGTCGGTCGGAAAGCGGATTCAGAGGCAGAAAACACCGGGACCTCGACCGGAAAACCGCCCGCCTCGTAGATGCCATGTTTCACCCGCTCCGCCAGATCGCGCAGATGGGCGTTGCAGGGCGTAAGTTCCGACCATGTGTTGAGGATGCCGATCACCGGACGACCGTCAAAGAGATCGGGCGGGAAGCCCTGATTCTTCATCCAGCCGCGATGATAGATCGCGTCCTTGGACGATCCGCCGAACCATTCCTGGGAGCGTAGTTTGCGGGGCCAAACGGCAGGTTTGAAAGTCATCTGATCCTCACAGACGGTTGACTGTGACAGCGCCCGTCAAAGCAGGAGCCACGGCAAGGGGGTTCTTCAGCGGAAGGCCAAATGCCTCTGCCTCGATTTCGAACATGTCGCCGGGTTGCGGCGCGATGCCCTCGGCGAAGCTGAGCGTGGCGGTGCCAAACATGTGAACATGCAGATCACCGGGCTGCCGGAAGATATCATACTTGAAGTGATGGTGTTCCAGGTTGGCCATCGTGTGCGACATATTCGCTTCGCCCGAAAGGAACGGCTTTTCAAAGATCACCGTCCCAGCCCGACGGATGCGCGATACGCCCCGCACGTCAGAGGGCAGATCACCGACCAAGATCTCAGGGCCGAACGAGGCCGGACGCAGCTTGGAATGGGCGAGGAACAGATAGTTGATCCGTTCGGTCACATGGTCGGAAAACTCATTGGCCAAGGCCCAGCCGACGCGGGACGGCGTGCCGTCCGGCCCGATCAAGTAGATGCCCGCCAGTTCCGGCTCTTCCCCGCCATCCAGCGCGAAACCGGGGCTGGTCAACGCCGCTCCTGGGGCGACGGCGGCATGACCGTTGCCCTTGTAAAACCATTCCGGCTGCACTCCGATGGTGCCGAGGGTCGGACGGCCCCCCTCCAGCCCCATGCGGAACATCTTCATGCTGTCGGTCAGGGTCTCTGTTCCGTCCGATTTGGCGTGCATCGCATCGCGGGTCGCCGCAGATCCAAGATGGGTCAGGCCCGTGCCGGTCAGGTGCATGTGCGCCGGGTCGGGGTGGCTGATCGGCAGCAAGATCCGACCCGCCGCCGCCAGCGCCGGCAGGTCGACAGCCTCGCCCAGACCATGCGCCGCAATCACCTGTGCCAGACCGCGCCCCGATCTGATAGCCTCGGCGGCAAGGGCATAACTGCTCGCCGCTCCGCGCACCACCGCCGCCTCCGACCCTTCGCGGACGACTACGGCCATGGTGCCATCCGCTTTGACAACCTGCGACAGCAGCATGATCGTTCTACCTTATTTCGATTTGTTGTAGACGTCGAAGATCACGGCGGCCAACAGGACCAGACCCTTGATCACCTGTTGATAGTCAATGCCGATGCCCATGATCGACATGCCGTTGTTCATTACCCCCATGATCAAGGCTCCGACCACGGCTCCCAAAATTTTGCCAACCCCGCCCGACATCGACGCACCGCCGATGAAGACCGCCGCGATCACGTCCAGCTCGAACCCTACGCCAGCCTTGGGGGTAGACGAATTCAGACGCGCCGCAACGATCATCCCCGCCAGCGCCGCCAGCACCCCCAGGTTGCAGAAGGTCAGAAATACCAGCCGGTCCGTCTTGATCCCCGAAAGTTTGGCAGCCTTTTCATTGCCGCCCAGAGCATAGATGCGCCGCCCGGTGGTCATATTCTCGGTGAAGAAAGCGTAAAGGACAGTCAGGATTGTCAGCACCACCACCACATTCGGCAGACCGCGGAAACTGGCCAGCTTGTAGCCGACAAAGATCAGCGCCGCGGCCACCACCGCATTGCGGATGGCAAATATCGCCGCCGGTTCGGGCTCGATGCCAAAAGCCGCATCGCGCTGCCGCGTCCGCCAGCCCAACACCACGATGACCGCCGCCGACAGGCAGACCAGAACCAGGGCTGTCATGTTCGGCTTGTCGACGCCGAAGACATCAGGGATGAAACCCGTCGACAGCGACTGAAAGCTTTTCGGGAAGGGGCCGATATTCTGTCCGTTCAACAGCCACAGCGTCAGCCCACGGAAGATCAGCATACCCGCCAGCGTCACGATGAAGGATGGAATGTGCCAATAGGCCACCCAATAACCTTGTGCCGCGCCGATCAGAAGCCCCACCCCAAGGCAGGTCGGAATCACGGCCCAGACCGGCCAGCTCAGGTTCACGGTCAGAACCGCAGCCACCGCACCGACAAAGCCCACGACCGATCCAACCGACAAGTCGATATGCCCGGCCACGATCACCAGTAGCATCCCAAGCGCCATGATGATGACGTAGGAGTTTTGCAAGAAGAGGTTGGTGATGTTTTGGGCCGACAGAAAGTCGACCCCTTCGACCACACGCACGACCACCAGGAAGAACATTACGATGGCAACCAACGCCATCAGCATGCCATTCTCGCGCAGGTGCCCGCCCAGATGCGCGCCGATGCCTTTCTTTGCGTCACTCATGCCGCTTTTCCTTCGCTTTGCAAAATCAACGCCATGATGCGCTCCTGACTGGCCTCGGCTTGGCTGAGTTCGCCCACGATCCGCCCCTCGTTCATTACATAGATGCGGTCGCACATGCCCAGAAGTTCGGGCATTTCGCTGCTGATCATCACCACGCCGCGCCCCTGGGCGGCCAGCTCGTTCATGATGCCGTAGATTTCAAACTTTGCGCCGACGTCGATACCCCGTGTCGGCTCGTCCAGAATTAGCACCTGCGGATCGGTGAACAGCCATTTCGACAGCACCACCTTCTGCTGGTTTCCGCCCGAGAGGTTCACAACCTTCTGCATGACCCCCGGTGTGCGGATATTCATGGCACGACGGTATTCCTCGGCCACTTGTTGTTCGCGCCGGTGGCTGAGGATGCCGTTCTTCGACACGCCCAACAGATTGGCCAGCGTGACATTCCTCACGATAGGCTCTTCGAGCACCAGACCAAGCGCCTTGCGGTCCTCGGTCACATAGGCCAGCCCCGCGGCCACCGACTTTGCCACGGTCGAGGTGTCAGCGATCTTGCCGCCCATTGTGACCTGACCTGAAATCGCGCGACCGTAGCTTTGCCCGAACAGGCTCATCGCCAGTTCAGTGCGCCCCGCCCCCATCAGGCCGGCAATGCCGACAATCTCGCCCCGACGGACGTGAAAGCCCGCGCCGCGGATCACCTGACGATCCTTATGTTCGGGGTGCCAGACGTTCCAGTTCTTGACCTCCATCAACACTTCGCCCAGTTGCGGAGTGCGCTCCGGGTAGCGATGGGCCATGTCGCGGCCCACCATGTCGCGGATGATGCGGTCCTCGGAAATCTCGGATTTGGTCAGGGTAGAGACGGTGGCACCGTCGCGGATCACGGTGATCCGGTCGGCGACACGGGAAATCTCGTTCAGCTTATGGCTGATGATGATCTGAGTCACGCCCTGTGCCTTCAACTCGAGCATCAGGTCCAGAAGTTTCTGGCTATCGTTTTCTTGCAGTGCTGCGGTCGGCTCATCCAGGATCAGCAGCCGCACTTCCTTGGCCAGTGCCTTGGCGATCTCGAGCAGTTGCTGCTTGCCAACACCCAGCTTTTCCACCTTCGTGGCGGCGGCTTCGGCCAGACCAACCTTTTTCAAAAGTGCATCGGTTTTCTGAAACGCCTCGGGCCAGTTGATCACGCCCCGCTTGGCGACTTCGTTGCCCAAGAACAGATTTTCGGCGATCGACAACAGCGGCACCAGCGCCAGTTCCTGGTGTATGATGATGATGCCACGGTTTTCGCTGTCGCGTATGTCGCGGCAGGTCAGCATGGCGCCGTCATACAGGATATCGCCCTCATACGAGCCATGCGGATAGACACCCGACAGCACTTTCATCAAGGTTGACTTGCCGGCACCGTTTTCGCCGCAGATGGCATGGATCTCGCCGGGCTCAACGGTCAGGCTTACGTTGTTCAACGCCCGCACACCCGGGAAGACCTTGCTAATCCCGCGCATCTCCAAAAGTGCTGTCATCCCGTCCTCCCCCGGATACCAAGTGCCCGCCCCACGGGAAAGGAGGGCGGGCACATCGATCGCCTAGCTTACTTCAGCTGATCGGCAGTGTAGTAGCCCGAACCGACAAGAACAGCCTCGTAGTTGGCGGCGTTGACCGGTTGCGATTCCAGCAGATAGGACGGCACGATCTTGACGCCGTTGTCATAGGTCTTTTCGTCATTGATCTCTGGCGTACCGCCCGACAGGACCGCATCCACCATCTTGACGGTGACCTTGGCCAGTTCGCGCGTATCCTTGAAGATTGAGGAATATTGTTCGCCCGCAATGATCGACTTGATCGAGGGTACTTCACAGTCCTGACCGGTCACGATCGGCATCTTCAGATCGCCGGAACCATAACCTACACCCTTGAGCGAGGACAGGATACCGATCGACAGACCGTCATAGGGTGACAGCGCGCCGTGCAGGGCCTTGTCGCCGTAGTTCGAAGACAAGAGGTTGTCCATGCGGGACTGCGCCACCGCGCCGTCCCAACGCAAGGTGCCGACCACGTCCATACCCATCTGGCCCGACGGGATCACGATATCGCCCGATGCGATCAGCGGGTCCAGAACCGACATCGCGCCGTTGTAGAAGAAGAAGGCGTTGTTGTCGTCCGGGCTGCCGCCGAACAGTTCGACATTCCACGGCTTCACATCGCCAAAGCGCTCTTTCAGCCCTTCGACGAGGCTGGTGGCCTGCTGCACGCCGACCTTGAAGTTGTCGAACGTTGCGTAATAGTCAACCGAGCCGGACTCGCGGATCAGACGGTCATAGGCGATGACCTTGATCCCCGCCGCCGCCGCATTGTCGAGCGCGTTGGACAGCGTGGTCCCGTCAATGGCCGCGATCACCAGCGCCTTGACGCCTTTGGTGATCATGTTCTCGATCTGGGCCAGCTGGTTGGGAATGTCATCCTCGGCATATTGCAGATCGGTGCCGTAGCCAGCTGCCGTAAACTGCTCGACCATCGACGCGCCGTCCGAAATCCAGCGGGCCGACGATTGCGTCGGCATGGCAATGCCGATGGTGCCCTTATCCTGCGCGAAGACAGGCAGACCCATGACTGATGACGCCGCCGCAGCGCCGCCAAGCGCCATAAGCGCCCTTCTTGAAACTTGCATTCTCTATCCTCCCCTAGCCGTTCAATGGGCGGCAATAACCCGATGGCCGCAAGGGTTAGCCCCCTGAAAACCATGGCGGCACTGTTGCAATGGCGTTATATATCCGTCAAATGGATTTCCCTTATACAAGCATGGCGGTTTTGTTATGCCACAGACTCTGGGTAATCGTTCGCTGATGCAGCGCGGGTTGAAGCTTACACATCTGCGCCTGTTGGCCGCGCTGGCCGAGACCGGGCAGATCTCACAAGCGGCGGATCAGATCGGCATCGCGCAGCCAGCCGCATCCCGCCTGCTGGCCGAGATCGAGCGTATCGTCGGCCAGCCTGTCCACCATCGCACCGGCCGGGGGATGAGCCTGACCGCGGTGGGACAGGCCTTTGCCCAGCGCGCGCGCCGCATCCAGATGGAACTGCGCGACGCCGCCCGCGATATGGCCGAAGTCGCCTCGGGCGGGGCGGGTCACGTCCGTATCGGTTCGGTCACCGGCCCGGCCATCGACCGGGTGCTGCCCGCGCTGCGGAGCGCACGCCTGACGACACCCAATGTCACCGCCGAGGTGATCGTGGCCCCTTCGGACATCCTTTGCGAACATCTTCTGTCGGGTCGCATCGACTTTGCCATCGGGCGCCTTCCCGAAGGACCGCAACGCGATTTTGTGGTCATGACCGAAATCGCGTCCGAGCCGGTGGCGTTGGTCGTTCGCAAGGGTCATCCGCTGGCGCTGCATCCCAGCCCTACGATTGAAGAATTGCTGACCTACGACTGGATCATGCCGCCCGCCGATTCGATCCTGACCCGTACCGTGACCGAACGCCTGCGCCAAAGTGGCATCGGCATGCCGCCGCAGCGGCTGTCTACAGCCTCCTTTTTGTTGACCTTCGCGCTGGTGCAACAGTCCAACGCCATCGCGCCGCTGGCCCGCGCCGTTGCGACCAGCTTTTCCGGTATCCCCGATGGTCCCTATGCCATGCTGGCCGTTGACCTGAGCATAGAGGTCGAACCCTTTGGCCTGATCACGCGCGCCGACGCCGTGTTGCCCCCTGCTGCCGACAGACTGGCCCGCGCCATTCAGGCGATGCCTTTGCACCCGGCGGACTGACGCGTCGATTGCCAGCGCCGCGCATGGGCAAAGTCCAGACGTCATCTGGCTTTTGTGGATCGCCCCGGCGACGCGCTTTATCCTTTTGACCGGCAGGTGATGGCACTGTGGCAAGCAGGAGCCGTGGATCCGTCAAGATACCCAGGTCAGGAACCGAAGTGTGCGGCAGAACCAGGGCCGGTTCCTCAGAACCAGCGCTGTTTTGCCAAGAAACATGACCCTTTATATCGCGGACGCTTTCCTGGTCCGCCGGGCCAGCCGCCCGATGGTCAGCGGCTGACGGCGGCGGCGAGGTCCATTATGAAGGACCCGTCGCACGCCGGATCGGTGACGGAGCTTAGCCCTTCTTCGCTACGCGCGCATTGCGGGTTGCGATCAGTTTCAGACGCAGCGCGTTCAGCCGGATGAAGCCGGCGGCGTCCTTCTGGTCATAAGCGCCGGCGTCTTCTTCGAAGGTCACGTGCTTTTCGCTGTAAAGCGAATGATCGGACCACCGGGCGACGGTCCGGGCCGAGCCTTTGTAAAGCTTCACGCGCACCGTGCCGGTCACATGTTCCTGGCTCTTGTCGATCAGGGCCTGAAGCATCTCGCGTTCTGGGCTGAACCAGAAGCCGTTATAGATCAGTTCCGCGTACCGCGGCATGATCGAATCCTTCAGATGTCCCGCGCCTGCGTCGAGCGTGATCTGTTCGATCCCGCGGTGGGCTTCCAGAAGGATGGTGCCGCCGGGCGTTTCATAAAGCCCGCGGCTTTTCATACCGACAAAGCGGTTTTCAACCAGATCGAGCAGACCCACGCCATGCTTGCCACCGAGAGCGTTCAGCCGGGTCAGGATGGTGGCCGGCGACAGGCGTTCGCCGTTGATGGCAACCGCATCGCCGCGTTCAAAGGTGATCTCGACATATTCGGGCGTATCGGGGGCTTTTTCGACCGGGGTTACGCGCTGATAGACAAACTCGGGCGCTTCTTCGGCAGGGTTTTCCAGCACCTTGCCTTCGGAAGACGTGTGCAAAAGGTTGGCGTCCACGCTGAAGGGCGCTTCGCCGCGCTTGTCCTTGGCGATCGGAATCTGGTTGGCTTCGGCAAATTCCAGCAGCTTCGTGCGGCTCGTCAGATCCCATTCGCGCCAGGGCGCAATGACCCTGATCGACGGGTTCAGCGCATAGGCCGACAGCTCAAACCGCACCTGGTCGTTGCCCTTGCCGGTGGCGCCGTGCGCAACCGCATCGGCACCGCATTCTTCGGCAATCCGCACCAGATGTTTGGAGATCAGAGGCCGCGCGATGGATGTGCCCAGAAGATAGAGCCCCTCATAAAGGGCGTTTGCCCGGAACATCGGGAAGACGAAATCGCGCACGAATTCTTCGCGCACATCGACGATATGGATATTGTCGGGCTTTATGCCCATCAAAAGCGCCTTTTGCCGCGCGGGCTCCAGTTCTTCGCCCTGGCCGAGATCGGCGGTGAAGGTCACCACCTCGCAGCCATATTCGGTTTGCAGCCACTTCAGAATGATCGACGTATCAAGGCCGCCGGAGTAGGCAAGCACGACTTTCTTCGGGGCATTCGGTGCGGCGGCGGCCATGACATTCCTCTCCAACAGCGGGACAGGCTGCGGGATAGTGCGAAAAGGCCAGTGGGGCAAGGGTATGCGACGGCGCGGGCGCTATTGCGTGTGGGCCGGCTGGCGGGCTTTGCGCGAATGGCGGACCTGAAGCCGTTCGGGCCGGTGCGGCACGAACCGCACGAGCGTCGCCGCACGGGGCATGGGGGTGATTTCACAGTCGATATGCCTGCCATCGTGCAAGGTTGCGGAACCTTCCCAGGCGCTACGTTCGCCGGGTTGGGCAATGAAGTCGCGCAGTTCGCCCCAGACGGGCGTCGGATGCGACAGGGCGTGCCAGTGGCGCATCGCGTCCAGGATCGAGCTGGCCCCAAGGGTCGGGCGTGGATCGACCTGCCAGAGCGTGGCGTAAGCCTGGTTCGACATGACCAGTTCGCCCGTTTCCGAAAAGACAGCCACCGCTTCCTCAAGCGCGTCCACCACGGATTGCGCCAGTTCGATCTCTGCCCGGAACCGCCGGGTCAGCGACACTTCGGCGCTGATATCCTCGATCAGAAAGGCAACGGCGCCTTCCGGATGCGGACGGCCCGTCACACGATAGGTCTGCCCGGTGGGTAAGATCCATGTTTCTTCATACTGACCCGCGCTCGCGGCCTTTTCGAGGTCGATCATCTGCTGGCGCCAGCCCGCGTAGTCTTTCGGCTCCGGCAGTATGCGGACTTCGTGCAGCCGGTCGAGGAAAGAAAAAAGCGCCGGCCGGCCGGACAGGAATTCTCCGTCAAGAGTGGTCAGGTCGGTCAGCGCCGGGTTGAAGAGTGCAAGCTGGCGGTTGCGGTCGAAGATCGCCAGCCCGATCGGCAGATGGGCAAAGGTCTTCGTCAGCGTCTGGATGAAATCGCGCAAGGACCGTTCGGCGCGCACAGCATTGTCGGCGGGAAGGGCAAAGCCGATGCTGCTCGTGGCGCCGGGCAGGATATGGCAGTCGAACCATTCGTCTTTTCCGCCCGTGGGGTTCAACAGCCGTTGCCGTTTTGGGCCCCTGGGCAGCAGCCTGTCAGCCTCCAGCCCGAACAGGTCGGGCAGCGGCCAGACAAGATCGCTCTCCCCGCTTTGCCGGGTCGCGAGCGCCATATAGGCCGCATTGGCCCAGGTGATGCTACCATCCGCCCCGCATCGCCAGGCCGCGACAGGCAGAAGTTCGAGCGCTTCGCGCGATGCGGCTATCTCTTGCTCTGCCGCGTGATGACTGAGGCCATCGATCACCACATACTGCCCTTCCGCCGAAAGATCGGTCAGTGTCAGGCGGATACCGGCACCCGCAAGTTCGGCATGCAGCCTGAAGCCAGAATCGTCGGGCGCCGAAAGCGTGAAATGCCCCAGATCCATCAGGCAGGCCAACTGGTCGCGAAGGCCGGGCAAGCGTGGGCACAGGTAGGAAAGTAACCTGTCCCACTCCCCCTCTGGCCCCGAAAGGCGCGACAGAAGCGCAAAGGCAGGGCCGGTTGCATCCACAAGGTCCGGGCCTTCAAAAAGATAGACCGTTGGTTCCGCGACACCCGACAGGGCACTGGCGGAGGGTTTGCGCCCCTGCCAAAACCAGCTGGTCGCTGCCGCCAGCAGAAGGGCGGCAAAGGCCGAAGCCACCGAAGCGGCCACGAAGATGGCCGCCAGAAGAGCCGAACTGTGCATGCTGTCCCCGTTTGGCAAAACCGCAGGGCCCAGTCTTTCGCCACAGAGTTAATGGCCGGTTAAAAATTTGTGGCAAATCAAGGGAAAATTCGGTCAGAGCCGCATGGGCTGGTTGCTTCCCGAAAGGCTGGCGGCGTCGGCGGCGATACGGTCGAGCGGCCATTGCACCTGCACGCGCGCGCCGGAACGGGCCTGCCGGTCTTCTTCGCTCAGGAACGGGTCGCTGGCATTGCTGAAGTCAAGGTCCGCGCCGGTTCTCTCCAGAAGCGTCTTGGCGATGAAGAGACCCATCCCCATGCCATCATAGTGCGCGCGCGCGGGGTCGGCGCCCTCGGGCCGCGCCCGGCTGCGCACGAAAGGATCGCCAATCCGTCCGATCAACTGGGGGGGAAATCCCGGCCCGTCGTCAGTGATCGTCAGGGTCACGCTGTCGTCCTGCCATGCCAGATCAACCCAGACGGAGGTTCGGGCGAAGTCGACGGCATTCTGGATAAGATTGCGTAGCCCATGGATGATCTCTGGCCGCCGAAGGATCAGGGGTTGCGGCGCGCTGGGGTGCATCGGCGCAATATAGACTGCGACCTTGCGGTGGCTGTGGGGCTCGGCCGCCTCCTCCACCACCGCTTGAAGGGGTGCGGCACGCATATGCAGGTCATCCTTGCCCGCTCGCCCCATCGACCGAAGAATATCGCGGCAGCGGTCCGCCTGCGCCCGGATCAGATCGGCGTCGGCCTTAAGGTCCGGTCGGTCTGCCAACTCGTCCGCCAGTTCGCTGCTGGCAAGCTTGATCGTGGCCAGCGGCGTTCCAAGCTCGTGCGCGGCAGCGGCGACAACGCCCGACAGATCAGTCAGCTTCTGTTCGCGGGCCAGCGCCATCTGCGTGGCCAGAAGAGCGTCGTTCATCGCGTGCAGTTCTGCGCTGACCCTGCGGGCATAAAGCGCCAGGAAGATCACCCCGATCACGATGGCGAGCCAAAATCCGAAAGCCAGAATATCGGGCATGGCGATGACCGTGCCACTGGCAAAGCGCAATGGCACATGCACCCAGGCAAGAAAGGTCACGAGCACAAGGGTCAGCGCACCTATGGTCGCCGTGGACAGATCGCTTAACGCCGTCGCCGAAACCGTCGCAGGCGCAAGCAGCAAGAGCGCGAACGGATTGTTCAGTCCGCCCGTCAGATACAGAAGCGCCGCAAGCTGACAGCTGTCGAACGCTAGAACGACCAGCGCCTCTGCCTCGCTCAGGCGGCGGTTTTGCGCAAAGACCAGGCCGGATATCAGGTTCGCCGCCACCGCCACTGCGACGACCGCCAGGATCGGCACCGGATCAATCGCGATGCCGAAGAACCGCCAGCCCACGCCAATGGCCACAAGCTGCCCGAAAATCGCCAGCCAGCGTAGCGCGACCAGTGTGCGAAGCCGCAGCCAATCCCCGCGCGAAAGCAGGTTGTCGGAAAAGGAGCTGTTGTTTTTCATATTCCTGGGGCGCGATGCCTCATTCGAGGCGGAGTTGATTGAACCTTCGTGCAAGATAGGCCAACAATGCCGCCGCAGAAAGAGAGGTGCGGACATGGGGCTTTCATCGGGGCGGCTGGCCATTGCAGCGGGTGCGGCGGTTGTGATCGGGCTGGTGGCAACCTACAGCCTGACGCGCAAATCCGGGCTGGATGCGTTCGAAGACTGTCGGGCAAGTCGCGTCGTTGGTGGCGCCGCGACCATCGGTGGCCCGTTCACCTTGACGGACGAGAATGGCAATCGCGTCACCGACGGGGATGTGCTGGCCAAACCTTCACTGGTCTACTTCGGTTATACCTACTGCCCCGACATCTGCCCTACCGATGTTGCGCGCAATGCCGAAGCGGTCGATATTCTGGAAGAACAGGGTCGCGAGGTAACGCCCGTCTTCATCTCTGTCGATCCGGGCCGTGATACGCCGGAAGTGTTGAAGGAATGGACGGACTATCTGCATCCGCGCATGGTCGGCCTGACCGGCAGTCCTGAGGAACTGAAGACGGTCGCGCAACAGTATAAGACCTTCTTTAAAGTGCCAGACGATCCTGCCGATGATACCTATCTGGTCGACCACATGACGCAGACCTATCTGATGCTGCCCGAGCAGGGTTTTGTCGAGTTTTTCAGCCGCGAAGAGACAGCGGATCAGATTGCGGAGCGCACATCCTGTTTTATTGACGCCGCCGAGAAAGAGAAATGATGGCATTTGCCGCCATCGTGGTTCTTTATTGAATTCAACCGATCCAGCGCGAGGATGAGAAATGTCTGACAGTGATTTCCCCGAACTTGGGGCAGACAGAAGCCTGCTTCTGGTCGATGATGATGCTCCTTTTGTCGCCCGCCTGGCGCGGGCGATGGAAAAGCGTGGTTTTGTGGCCAAGGTTGCCGAAAGCGTTGCGGAAGGGCGATCCATTGCTGAAACGGCTCCGCCCGCCTATGCCGTCGTCGACCTGCGGCTTGAGGATGGAAACGGCCTTGAGGTGGTGGAGGCTTTGCGCCAGCGCCGTCCCGATTGCCGGATCGTGGTGCTGACCGGTTATGGCGCGATCGCAACTGCCGTAGCAGCAGTGAAATTCGGGGCGACAGATTATCTTTCGAAACCCGCCGACGCGAATGACATCACCAATGCTCTATTATCACGCGGTGAAGTCCCCAAGCCGCCGGAAAATCCGATGTCAGCCGACCGGGTGCGGTGGGAACATATTCAGCGCGTTTATGAACTGTGTGAGCGTAACGTATCGGAAACAGCGCGCCGGTTAAGCATGCATCGGCGCACGCTCCAGCGGATTCTTGCCAAACGCAGCCCGAAATAGATTTTAGCGCTCCCTGTTCTAAAAGACAGGCAGTGCCAGCTTGAATTTACCCCGCAATTGCTGATTATAAGCATGCAATCGAACTGTGGGAGCAGTCATGACAATTAACATTGATGCGCTGTCCTTGAAGGAACTCAAGGATTTGCGCGCTCGGCTGGACAAGGCCATCGTTGGTTATGAGGCGCGCAAGAAACAAGAAGCGTTGTCGGCGCTGGAAGAGCAAGCCCGTTCATTCGGCTTTTCGCTGAGTGAACTGGTTTCAGAAGCACCCGTGCGCAAGCGCAAACCTGCGCGTGCGAAATATGCCAATCCAGCCAACAAATCCGAAACCTGGACCGGGCGCGGGCGTAAACCGCGCTGGGTTGAAGCGGCATTGCGAGCCGGAAAGTCACCCGAGGATCTTCTCATCTGACGTTTCGAATTTTCGCGACAACAAAAGAGACCCCCTAAGCGGGGTCTCTTTTTTTGGAAATAGGCATACCCGGAAAAAAGCCCCGCCGACGGATCGGCGGGGCAAGGTATGTGCCGTGGTCAGGCCACAGGCACCGGCGGTAACGTATGGGTAGAAATCAGTGGGGGCGACCGGCCTGATCCGCCTCCATCTCGGCGCGGATCTGCTGACGCAGGATGTCGATTGATACGAGCTTTCCATCGCGCTTGAAGTGCCAGTAGGTCCAGCCGTTGCACGATGGTGCGCCTTCCAGATGGGCGCCGACCTGATGGATCGAGCCTTTCACATCATTGCCGATCAATGTGCCATCGGCGCGCACCTTCACCTTGAAACGGTTCCCGATCGAAAAGAGCTCCTCGCCCGGTCTCAGCATCCCGCGTTCGACGACCTGGCCAAAGGGCACGCGCGGCTCGGACCGCTTTGATCCCGTGGTTTCCAGCGCTTCCTTGTCGAATTTGCGGATCCGTTCGATGCGCTTTTCGGCAGCCGCGCGATAGGCGGCTTCGCGTTCGATGCCGATGAACTCACGCCCCAGCATCTTGGCCACGGCCCCGGTTGTGCCGGTGCCGAAGAACGGGTCCAGAATCACATCGCCCGGGTTCGTGGTGCCGACGATGACACGGTGCAATAGCGCCTCGGGCTTCTGCGTCGGATGGGCCTTGTCGCCAGCCTCATCCTTCAGCCGTTCGCCCCCCGTGCATAGCGGGATCACCCAGTCCGACCGCATCTGCACGCCGTCATTCAGGGCCTTCAAAGCCTCATAGTTGAACGTATATTTCCCACCCTCGGATTTCGACGCCCAGATCAGCGTCTCGTGGGCGTTGGTCAGGCGCTTGCCGCGGAAATTGGGCATCGGGTTCGATTTGCGCCAGACCACATCATTGAGGATCCAGAAGCCCTGGTTCTGAAGCTCGGCCCCCATGCGGAAAACATTGTGGTAGGAGCCGATGACCCAGATCGCCCCGTTCGGCTTCAAAAGACGCCGGGCGGCCGCCAGCCAGTCGCGGGTGAACCTGTCGTAGGTCTCAAAACTCGCGAACTGGTCCCAGGCATCATCTACGGCATCGACCTTGGAATTGTCGGGCCGGTGCAGATCGCCGCGCAGCTGCAGGTTATAGGGCGGATCGGCGAAGATCAGATCCACGCTCGCCTCTGGCAGGGACAGCATCACCTCGATGCAATCCCCCGCAAGGATCTGGTTCAGCGGCAGGGCTGCCGCCTTCTTTACCGTCGTCGTCATCTCTGCCTCATTCCGGTCTGTCGCCGGTTGTTGGCCCCAAGATGAGTCAGGAGTGATTCGCCGTCAATTTCTTTTTTGAATCAAGCACTTATAAATTTTGCTTGCACAAGATGTTGTGGATGGGTCGGAAAGAACGCCTATGGTGAGGGGTCACACCAAGATTTTGCAGCGCCGCCAGATGGTCCTTTGTCGGGTATCCGGCATTTTTGTCCCAGCCATAGCCGGGGTGCTGTTGCGCCAAATCCACCATGATCCGGTCACGCGTTACTTTGGCGATGATCGAAGCCGCTCCGATCGACAAAGACCGTGCGTCACCCTTGATCAGCGCCTCGGCGGAAACAGTCAGCCCCCGCGGGATGATATTGCCATCAATCAGCACATGGTCGGGCGCGACGGGCAGGGCGGCGATGGCACGCACCATGGCCAGATGGCTGGCGCGCAGGATGTTCAACTCGTCAATCTCGGCGGGGGTCGCATGACCAACCCCGACCGCGGCCAGTTCCATGATCTGATCGAAGAGCTGCGACCGGCGCTTTTCGCTGAGCTTTTTTGAATCATTGATGCCGCTGGGGATATGTGCGCGGTTCAGCACTACCGCTGCGGCCACCACGGGCCCGCAAAGTGGCCCGCGCCCGGCTTCGTCGACACCAGCAACGCGCAGAAATCCGCGACCGTGGGCCAGAAGTTCGAAAGAAAGATCGGGCAAGCTGGTCATGCCCTCCCTTCGCGGCAATCGCGAGGCTGTGCAAGAAAAAAGGGCGGATGCTCTCGCACCCGCCCTAATTACGGCACCCACAGGGGACATGGGGTGCCGTCACCGCCCGATGTTCGCCCCCTTATTCAGTAACGCGCCTGCTCGATCCGATAGCCGTAGTCGCGCAGGCATTGCGGCCCATAGACTGTGCGCGTGCCTGCAGTGGTGCGGATGTCAAAGGCACATTCTGCCGGAAGCTGGCTCGCCACGCCGAATTCGCGCAGACAGCGCGAGGACACGACTTCGCGCAGCCGACCATTGACCGTCACATCCATCACACATTCGGCCGGAACCGTGCGGGCAACCGCCGGATAGGGATTGCCATTGTTCCAGTCGTCGGGGTCGGGGCGCGGCGTGACCGCCCGTGCCTGGCCCTGATTCATCTGGTTCAGGATCAGCCCCACCGCTGCCGCGCCCAAAAGCAGCTTGATCACGTCATTCTTCTTGCTCTTTGCCTCTGCCGGCACGGAGAAGCCCGAAAGGGCAAGGGCCGTGGCTGTGGCGAATGCGATCATCTGGCGTTTCATGTCTGCTACCTTTCCGTAGGGGGCAGCCGCGGCCGCCGCACCGATAGCTGGAAGTTGGGGGTTGGGGCGACGACAGGGCAATAACGGCGGCCTGCTATCGGATAACCGGCGCCAAAGTGCCAGCCCATGCAGCTTTGCTATTGATTAGCCGCCGCGCTGCGCGCAATTTTCCGCCCATGATGAACCGGACCACGATCATAACCGCGGCCATCCTGTCGGTCGGCCTTACCTCGGCGGCCCGTGCCGATTGCACCGTCCGCTACAAGGCCAAGCAGGACAATCCCTTGCAACTGCAGGCCGGCGAAGTGGCCCTGCCTGATGCCGCCTGCGCATCGGAAGGTGCGGCGGCTGCGGCGCTGCAACCGATCCTTGCCGAACAGGGCTGGACGCTTCTGGCCATCACCGCCATCATTCCGTCGAACTGAACAGCGCGGAGCGTGGATGTGACCGACAGCGATCCTTCCGCAAGGGTGGCCCTCAAATCCGGCAACCGTGTGCTGGTCTGGGGTATTGCGGCCATTGTGGCGATCCTTCTGGTGGCGGCGGCGCTCCTGTTCTGGTCGCTGCCCGATGCCAATGCCTTCAACGCGCGGGTGGAACGGATCTTCGTTGAAAATGACGCGCTGACGACGGGCGATCAGATCAAGCTTCTGGAGGTACTGGCCCAGTCTGGCACCGCCTTTTCCGAGGTATTGACCAGCTATCGCACCATCATTTTCGTGCTTTTGGTCTTTGCCACCGCGCTTCTGATTGCGGCGCTGGTGTTTTTGGTGATGATCCTCTCGCTGAACCGGCGGATGGAGGCGATCCAGAAACAGGGCATCCAGGTCGCCTCGCTGATCATCAGCCGTAGCGAAAATGCCGTGGTGCTGAATGACATGGAATTCAAGCTGACTGAGGCCGCCATCGAAACCCTGTCGGTTCTGGCCGAGGCGCGCATGGATGACGATATCCTGACCGGTGCGCAGATCGAAGCGGTGATCTCGGGCCGGAAGGAGGCCGATTGCGACGAAGCGGCCGGTGCCATGCGCATCAAGCGGCTGCGCGATGCGCTGGGCAATCAGATGGTTGCAGAATTGCTGGTCAAGAACATAACCCGGCGCGGCTATACCCTGGCGGTCAAGAAAGACGCAATCCGCATGCTCTGACTGGCCCGGCAGGAACTTCAATGCCACCGGCGGGGATATCTTGATCACAATGGAAAACCCCCGTCATTCTGGTCCGTGTACCCCTCCGCCCCTGCGGGCCCTTGCATCAGGCGTACCCCCTGCCCTATAGGGGCGCTTCCGTTGGCCGGTGGGGGCGCCCGTGATTCAGACACCCTTTTACCTGATCGACAAGGCGAAGCTTCTTCGCAACATGAAGGTCATTGACCGTCTTCGCGCCGGATCGGGTGCCAAGGCGCTCCTGGCGCTCAAATGTTTTGCGACATGGTCAGCGTTCGACCTGATGCGCGACCATATGGACGGAACAACCTCCTCCTCGCTCTTCGAACTCCGCCTTGGGCGAGAGAAGTTCGGCAAGGAAACCCACGCCTACTCGGTGGCCTGGGCAGACCATGAGATCGAAGAGGCCGTGAGTTACGCCGACAAGATCATCTTCAACTCGATCGGCCAGCTGGAACGGTTTGGCAACCGCGCGTCCCATATCGAACGCGGGTTGCGGCTCAACCCGCGCTTTTCAACCAGCGGCTTCGACCTGGCCGATCCGGCGCGGCCCTTTTCGCGGCTGGGCGAGTGGGACGCGGAAAAGATCGGGGCGGTGATCGACCGGATTTCTGGCTTCATGATCCACTACAATTGCGAAAATGCCGATTTCGACCTTTTTGACCGGCAGCTGAGCCGGATCGAGGACGAATTCGCAGCACTTCTGGGCCGGGTCAAATGGGTAAGCTTGGGCGGCGGCATTCATTTCACCGGCGAGGCCTACCCGGTCGATCGGCTGGCGGCGCGGCTGAAGACGTTCGCGCAGCGCTTCGGCATTCAGGTCTATCTGGAGCCGGGCGAGGCTGCGATCACCAATTCGACGACGCTTGAGGTGACGGTTCTGGACCTGCTCGACAATGGCAAGAAGCTTGCCATCGTCGACAGTTCGATCGAGGCGCATATGCTCGATCTTTTGATCTACCGACTGCCAGCAAAGATCGAACCGAACACGGGGCCGCATGAATACATGGTCTGCGGAAAATCCTGTCTTGCAGGCGATATTTTCGGCGAGTTCAAGTTTCCCGCGCCCTTGTCGGTGGGCGACCGGATTTCCGTGCAGGACGCGGCCGGTTACACGATGGTCAAGAAGAACTGGTTCAATGGCGTGAACATGCCTTCGATTGCCATTCGCGAACTTGATGGCTCTGTCCGCCTTGTGCGCGCTTTCAGCTATCAGGACTACGCCGACAGCCTGTCCTGACGCCATTCACTCCCCGACTGAAGGAGAATATCCGATGAAACGGAACCTGCTGATCATTGGCGCCGGGGGCGTCGCGCAAGTGGTTGCCCACAAGGCCGCGCAGAACAATGATGTGTTGGGCGATCTGCATATCGCCAGCCGCACCATGGCTAAATGCGAAGCGATTATCGCCAGCGTCCAGTCCAAAGGCGCAATGAAAGTGCCGGGGGTTTTCAAGGCGCATGCCGTCGATGCGATGGACAGTGCAGCCGTGGCCGGGCTGATCCGCGAAACCGGTGCTGAGATTGTGATCAATGTGGGATCGTCCTTCGTCAACATGACGGTGCTTCAGGCCTGTATCGACACGGGCATCGCCTATCTGGATACGGCGATCCATGAAGACCAGAAGAAGGTCTGCGAAACGCCACCCTGGTATGGCAACTACGAATGGCAGCGGCGAGACGCCTGCGCAAAGGCCGGAGTCACGGCCATTCTGGGCGTGGGCTTCGATCCGGGTGTGGTCAATGCCTATGCGCGGCTGGCGGCAGACGACTATCTGGACCGCGTGGACAGTATCGACATCGTGGACATCAACGCCGGATCGCACGGGCGATGGTTTTCGACAAACTTCGACCCTGAGATCAACTTCCGCGAATTCACGGGCAGGGTCTACAGCTGGCAAAAGGGCCAGTGGCAGGAAAACAGCATGTTCGAGGTCGGCCAGTCCTTCGATCTGCCGGTTGTCGGCGCGCAGAAGGCCTATCTGACCGGCCATGACGAGGTTCATTCCCTGTCTGCGCGTTATCCGGGGGCCGATGTGCGGTTCTGGATGGGCTTTGGCGATCACTACATCAATGTCTTCACCGTGCTGAAGAACCTGGGGCTTCTGTCCGAAAAGCCTGTGAAGACCGCCGAAGGGTTGGAGGTTGTGCCGCTGAAGTTGGTGAAGGCCGTGCTGCCTGACCCGGCCTCCCTCGCGCCAGACTATGTTGGAAAGACCTGCATCGGCGACATCGTGAGAGGTGTGAAAGACGGCAAACCTGCCGAGGTCTTCATTTATAACGTGGCGGACCACAAGGACGCCTATCAGGAGACCGGATCGCAGGGCATTTCCTATACTGCGGGCGTGCCGCCGGTCGTGGCAGCGCTGTTGATCGCGGAAGGGACCTGGGATGTCGGCCATATGGCCAACGTGGAAGATCTGGACCCCAGACCCTTCCTCAACCTCCTGAACAAGATGGGCCTGCCCAACCGGATCAGGGACGACAAGGGCGACCGGGCGCTGACGTTCTGAGATACTCAGAACCAGCCGATCTGGCGAAGCGTCCAAAGGATGCCGATCAGAATCGGTTGGTGTATCAGATAGACAATCAGGCTGTGCTGCCCGGGCAGGCTCAACCAGCGCTGGCGGGAGGTGGGCATCGGGCGCGGCCTGTCCCAAAGACCCGCCAGAGCCGCGAGGTTTGCACAGCCGATCCCGGCGAGGACCGGCCCGAGCCAGGGAAAAGTCGGCACGAAATCGACGGCATAGACGGGCAAAGTCGTCAGCCCCGACCAGATCAGCCAGGGCACATCGAACGCGCCTTGCGCCAGATAGCGGGGTGCCAGCCAGACGCCAGCGGCAATGATCAGGGTCAGAAGCGCGGGCAGGCGCAGGAACGCCAGCCCGATCAGGCTTGAAAGCGCGATGGAATGGAGGATGCCGAAGAAGATGAAGCGCTGGCCTTGTACATACCATGTCGCGAGCGTGATCAGCGCCGCCGCCGCCCCGATCTGCGCAAACCTGCCCCAGAACGGCCGCCAGCGGATGCCCCGGCCATGGGCAAGATAAAGGCCGATGCCAACCAGAAAGAGAAAGCTTGCCGCGATGGCGCGGGCGAAAATCGCACCCCAGCCCGACACCATCGTTCCTGGCGGCAGATAGCCGAAAGCCTCCAGATCATAGCAGAAATGATAGCTCGCCATGGCCAAAAGCGCGACCGAACGCGCGATGTCGAGGCCGACGATCCTGCGGGTCGCCGACGGGCGGTCAGTGGCCATAAGGGTCCTTCGGCTGACGGTCCTTGGAAAGCGAAGGCTGGCTTTCGGCCACCATCTCTTCGATCGCGTCGGCCAGATGAACCTCGGCAATCGCATAGTCGCCGCGCGCGACCCGGATCAGATGAGCCTTGTGCAGTACGGCGGTGTGGCTATGGCCCAGGGGCGGTTCGAATTTGTAAGTCGCAAGCTCAATCAGCAGTCCCATCGGATCGCGGAAATAGATTGAATCCATGAAACCCCGGTCCCGGACCCCTGTGTTCCAGATGCCCCGCTCCTCCAACCGGCCGACGGCTTGGGCAAAGCTCACGCGGGACACGGAAAAGGCAATGTGATGGACATCACCGATGCGTGGCTTCTTGCGTGTCGGGTCAGGCTTGCGGCCTTCGTTGGTGAAGATGGTGATCAGCCGCCCATCGCCGGGATCGAAGTAAAGATGCCCTTCGTTCGGATCGTCAAGGTTAGGCTGATCGAAAACGAAGGGCATGCCCAGAAACCCCTCCCAGAAATCTATGCTGGTCTGCCTGTCGGCCCCCATCAGGGTGATGTGATGCAGGCCCTGTGATTGGATTTTCTGCATGACCCCGCTTCCTTTCCGATCAAGGCAAAAAATGGCGACCCCGGCAGGATTCGAACCTGCGACCTGCCGCTTAGGAGGCGGCCGCTCTATCCCCTGAGCTACGGGGCCGCAATGACTTGGCGGCTCTGATGACTTTTCAGTCACGCATCCCGAGCCGATTGGGTCGTCAGACCTTCGCTTGGATAAGCCGCGACCTCTCCAAATGCAAGGGACCGGCATTGGAGCATTGCAGGTTGATCCCAAACCCCGAGACCCGCAGAGAGGTTGGCAGTTGCACGGCCAGTGGCGCGCCCGATCGGCTTCAAGCCGGGCCAGACATGCCCTGGTTGCCGGTGCGTGCGCCAAAGATGGCGGAGCCGACGCGGATATGGGTTGCGCCTTCGGCAATCGCAGCCTCGAAATCGGAGGACATGCCCATCGACAGGCCAGTCAGGCCGTTCGCTTCGGCCATGCGGCACAGCAGGCGGAAATGCTGGGTGCTGTCCGCGCCCTCAGGTGGGATGCACATGAGACCGGCCAGCGGCAGGCCCATGGCGCGACAGGTGGCGATGAACCCGTCGGTCTCAGCCGGAAAGATACCGGCCTTCTGCGGTTCCTCGCCAGTATTGACCTGCACGAAAAGCTCGGGGCAGGTCCCCCGCGCTTGGGCCAGACGCGCCAGCTTTTCGGCGAGCGAGGGGCGGTCGACCGTATGGATCGCATCAAAAAGCTCGACCGCGACCTTGGCTTTGTTGGTCTGCAAGGGGCCGATCATGTGGACGGCGACCTTGCCAAAGCGGGCGCGCAGGTCGGGCCACTTCGCCTGCGCCTCCTGCACGTAGTTTTCGCCAAACAGCCGATGGCCGCCGGCCAGCACCGCCTCGACCCGCTCCAGCGGCTGGATCTTGGATACGGCGATGAGCTGGACCGAACCCTCCGCGCGGCCCGCCACCCTTTCAGCCGCGCGGACGCGCGACAGGATGTCAGTCAGCGACATGACCGCGTGCCTTCAGTTCATCGAGCATTGGGGCGAGATCCTTCTCGAACCGTTTCCAGCCTTTGACCGAGCTTTTCGTGATCGGCTGGCGGACCTGGAACAGGCTGAGCGTTTCGACCTTGCGGTCGTTATCCTGTGGGGAAAGACAGGCGTCCTCCCACTCCAGCCCGCAGGCGGCGATCAACTTGCGGGTTTCGGGTTCGGGGTCGGAGACGAGCTTGTCATAGTCGACCTCGTAGAACCAGTCGGGCACCAGGCCGCGCCAGAAGTCCACCATGTCGACGAACGTATCATAGAGGATCGCCAGATCGCGCTGATGGTAGGAGGCGAGATGCGTGCCGTCTGGGAACTTGTTTTTGTACATGGAAAGAAGGTTGTCACGCGGATCCCGCCGCACGACGATGATCTTCGACTGCGGCAGGGCGAGCTTGACCAGGCCGATGTAGAGGTAGGTCTGGATGGATTTGTCGGAAACCTGCGGCTTGTCGGAAAAACGGGCGCGCATATAGGTTTCATAGTCGTGACCCAGCGTGGCGATGGCGGCTGGATCTACTGACGTCAGTGGGCGAACCCGGTCGCCCCTGACCAGAAGGCTCTGCGCATCTTGGGTGACCTTGCCGACTTCGCCCGCGCCCTGAACGCGGGAATGACACGAGATGATCTGCTCGATCAGCGTCGTGCCGGAACGCGGCATGCCGGTTATGAAGATCGGCGCGAAGTCGGTCGTTCCCGCAATCTGTGTGCCGTGCCAGTCGAAAGCGCCGAACGCGGTCTTCAGCATCCCCACTTCGCGTTCGCGCTGCGCGATATCATAAGGGAAGACCTTGCGCATATAGGCGTTGGCCTGATTGAGATACTGGAAGACGCGGCCAAAATCCTTGGTGTCTTCCAGCGCCTTGGCAATGGCGAACGCCAGGTTCAGCCGGTCCAGATCGCTGAGGTTCGGCCCCGCATAGCGCTGAAGCATCAGGTCAATGATCGGATCGCCCGGCTGGGTCTTGTGGGCAGCGATGAAGGAACGATAGTTTTCGCCATTGGTCGGATCAAGCTCGAACGCCCGCCAGAACAGGTCCTTGGCCTCATCAAAACGCCCCAGGGTCAGCAAGGTCGTGGCTTTTCCACCTGTCCCGATGGGCGAATTGGGGTCAAGCGCAAGAGCGCGGTCGTAGTTGGCCAGCGCTTCCTCGTCCTTGCCCAGGCGCGACTGGGCCTGCGCCAGCATGGCCAGTGCGTCGGCTGACCGGCCCTTGCTGGCTTCGACAGCACGCAACAGCACCTCTTCAGCCTTTGCGTAGTTCTTGGCGCGGGTATGGGCATTGCCCAGTGCGACAAGGCAAAGCGCCGGGTCCGGCGCATGTTCGACGGCGCGCTCCAACGGCGCAATCGCTGACGCGGCATGGCCCAGCCGCGCCAGACAGGCCCCGTAGTTGACCAGGGCAGACAACAGATAAGGCGTCAGCGTCACCGCCTTGTGGAACTGCACCAATGCCTCTTCAAGCCGGTTCTGATCCAGCAGCATCCTGCCAAGATTGTCGTGGGCTTCGGCATAGCCGGGATCGATCTGCGCGGCCTTGGCAAAGCTTGCCTTGGCCGGTTCGACCTGGCCTTGCATGGCCAGTGCGCCCCCCAGCACATTCAGCGCCACCGCGGAATTGGGCTGGCGGTTCAACAGCGCCCTGGCGCGGTTTTCTGCCTCCTTGTAGTTCCGCTCTTTCATCAGTGATAGAAGGGCGAGAGTCTCCTTGCCCTCCTGTCCGGTAGTACTGCGCCGTGATGCATTGCGCTGTGCGCCGAAACGGTCCTGTAGCTCGATCCTGATTTCGGGCTTCAGGGGCGACGTCTTCAGCGCGGCGAGGAATTCGGCCTCATCCGGCGCGCGACCACCAAGTGCCACGGCCTCCGCCCAGGAACGCCAGATCGCACTCTCATTGGGCTTCAGTCGTGCCGCAGCCTGAAGCGGGCGCAAGCCAAGTGCCGCACGATGGCCCTCAATCGCCAGCCGTCCCACCTGATAGTGCGCCTCGGCAATTTTGGGGTTGGTTTCGACAATCTGCTGAAGAAGCTTCAGCGCATCGTCAAAGCGCCGCGCCGCGATCAGTTTCAGGGCCTGGTCGTAGTGAGATTTGATCTGGGCTGGGGTCAAGGGGGCCATCGGCGCTTTCCGGCAGGTGCAATCGGCGCGACCTTAGCCAGCACCCCCGGGAATGTCGAGTTGACCAACCGCCCCAAAAGAAAAGAGCGGGCCAAGGCCCGCTCTTTCCAAAGTCTGTCTGATGATCAGATCAGAACGACAGGCCGAGACCAGCCGACCAGGTTTCGTCGCCACCGCCGTTGAACGACGACAGGTCGCCCGAGCCGTAGCCGAACATGGCAACTGCACCACCACCGAGGTCATAGTTGGCGACCAGGCCCCAACCCGAAACATCGGTCACGCCATCGTCATACTGACCCCAGTTCGCTTGAACGGTCAGGCCATTGGCCGAGTAACCCACGCCGAGGCCGACCCAGTCAACGTCGAGAGCCGAGTGGAACAGATTGCCGGTCGCGTAGCCGAGTTTCGCCGAGACGCCGTTCGCCATGGTAGCACCCAGCGAGAGAGCGGTCACGTCGAACGTGTCAGCGGTTTGGTAGCCGAGGCCAGCGTCAACGGCGGTGCCGTTGAAGTCGCCCGACCATTTCACACCGATGCCGAGAGCGGCATCGCCGGTGCCGGTGTCGTCGAGTTCAGCCGAGAATGCCGCCCCGAAATCACCGAACGAATACTCGTAGCGCATGACTTGACCGTCATAGAGACCGTCAAGACCGGTGTTCCAGTACGAGCCAACATGGGTCGAGTGGTCATCAGCCAAGGCAGTGCCCAGGTAGATTTCCGAAACTGCCCAGTCCAGAGCGCCGTCGGTGTCACCCAAGGTGACTTTGCCAAACGAACCCGAAACCCAGACGGACGAGTCGTTTTCACCATCCGGGCAGTGGCTGGTACCGGAGCAGCCATTGCCGCCAGCGACAGCACTAATGTCATCGCCGTTCAGTTCGTCGAGGTCGATGGTCGCGCCGAACGACAGGCCCGAGTCCGACTCGCCCGAAAGCGTGAAGGTCACGTCGATGTCGTTCCAGAACTGAGTGTCGACAGCCGAGCCACCGCCAACACCAATTTCAGCGTAGCCGGACAGTGCGACTTCAGCGGCCGCAGCGCCGGCGAAGCCGACGAGAGCGGTGGTCGCAAGAAGAATCTTTTTCATTTCGTTTTCCCTCGTGTGTCAAAGGTAGGCCCAACTCAGGGGAATCCGAATTGGGTATGCACTCTATTTCCCCACTCGACGGGCCCAATGCAATGGAAACACAGGCGGCTGGCGGAAGATCGGGGATTATGGTGCAGTCTTGCCACAGTGGAATTTGCGGGCCGGTGCCTCGCGGGCGCGCGGCTGCGCCAGAGTCTGCGCCCGTGCCTGATACCTTATAAGGGAAAAGCCTTGTTCGCGTCGGGGGCGTCGGCTAGACAGCACAAAAGCAGTTGCAGGTGGTGTGGGCCAGATGATGCGTCAGACAATGCGGAAGACCGTTCGCCGGGTGATTCTGGCGGGTTGCGTCGCGGCGCTAGCAGCCTGCGGCGGAATCGGCAGCGGTGATTCCGGGCTGTTCGGTCGCCGCACCGGGGCCGGTGGGGCCGACGTGGCGGAACGCCGCGCCGCCGCGCTGGAGCAGCGCAGCCAGCTGGAACAGATCACGCCGGTCCGCAAACGCAGCACGATCTGGGATCTTTTCGGCAAGCAAGACGACACCAACATCACCATCGGGGTGAACAAATACCTCTGGCAGGCGTCGCTTGAGGTGCTGAACTTCCTGCCGGTGCAGTCGGCTGATCCCTTCTCGGGCGTTCTGGTCACGGGATATGGCACGCCGCCCGGTGGCGGCCGCGCCTATCGCGCGACGGTCTATGTGCAGGATCCGGCGCTGGATGCGCGGTCGCTGAAGGTCGCGCTCGTCTCGCAGTCCGGTCCGGTCGATGCGGCGACGGTGCGGGCGGTCGAAGACGCGATCCTGACGCGCGCCCGGCAGCTGCGCATCCGCGACGGCAAGCTTTAAGGGGCGCTGCCCCCATCGCCCAAGCGGGCGATTCCCCCGGGATATTTGCACCACAATGAACGGGTGATGGTCTGGACCTTGGGGTTTCAGACTGTATAACCACGCGGCAGTCTTCCAAAGGGAACCGTCATGTCGCGCTATGAGCCCGCCGTCAGCGAAGTGAAATGGCAAAAGGCCTGGGACGAAGCCGGGGCCTTTTTGGCGCGGCGCGACCCGGCAAAGCCCAAATATTACGTGTTGGAGATGTTCCCCTATCCGTCAGGGCGCATACATATGGGCCACGTGCGCAACTATACGATGGGCGATGTGGTGGCGCGTTATAAGGCCGCGCAAGGCTTCAGCGTGCTGCATCCGATGGGCTGGGACGCGTTCGGCATGCCGGCCGAAAACGCGGCGATGGAGCGTGGCGGCCATCCGAAAGACTGGACCTACGGCAATATCGCCGACATGCGGGCGCAGATGAAACCCTTGGGGCTGTCGATCGACTGGTCGCGCGAACTCGCGACCTGCGACCCGGAATATTACGGCCAGCAGCAGGCGATGTTCCTGGACATGCTGGAGGCGGGCCTTGTCTATCGCAAGGCGGCCACCGTGAACTGGGACCCGGTCGACATGACGGTTCTGGCCAACGAACAGGTGATCGACGGCAAAGGTTGGCGGTCGGGCGCGGCGGTGGAGCGGCGCGAGCTGACGCAATGGTTTTTCAAGATCTCCGACTATTCGGAGGAATTGCTGACCGCCATCGACGGGCTGAAGGACTGGCCCGAAAAGGTGCGCCTGATGCAGGCCAACTGGATCGGCAAGTCGCGCGGCTTGCAGTTTGCGTTCGAAACCGTGGGCGCGCCTGCGGGCTTTGCGCAGCTTGAGGTCTATACGACGCGGCCCGATACGCTGATGGGCGCGTCCTTTGCCGCGATTTCCCCCGATCATCCTCTGGCAAAAGCGCTGGAGGGTGATCCGAAGGTTGCGGCTTTTGTCGCCGAATGCCGCAAGGGCGGCACTTCCGCCGAAGAGATCGAGACCGCCGAGAAGATCGGGTATGACACCGGCATCAGGGTGAAGCATCCCCTTGATCCCACATGGGAACTTCCGGTCTGGATCGCGAACTTCATCTTGATGGATTATGGCACCGGCGCGATTTTCGGTTGCCCGGCACATGACCAGCGCGACTTTGATTTCGCGACCAAATACGGCCTGCCGATCGAGGCAGTTTTCGTGGCGGATGGGGCGGAGGACGCAACGCTGAAAGAAGCCTTCGTGCCAATGAAGTCCGAGCGCGTGCATTATGTTCGTTGCTTCGCCGGGCCAGAAGTTCAGACCGGCGACGAAGGTGTGGCCGCCGCCATCGCCGATGCCGAGGCCAAAGGCTATGGCCAGGGCGTGACCAAATACCGCCTGCGCGACTGGGGGATCAGCCGCCAGCGCTATTGGGGCTGTCCGATCCCGGTCGTCCACTGCGCCACCTGCGGCGTGGTGCCGGAGAAGAAGGAAAACCTGCCGGTCGAGCTTCCCTATGACGTGTCTTTCGACGTGCCGGGCAACCCTCTGGACCGGCATCCGACCTGGCGGGACTGCGCCTGCCCGAGATGCGGCGCGAAGGCCCGGCGCGAGACGGACACGATGGATACGTTCGTCGATTCGTCCTGGTATTACGCACGCTTCACGGCGCCGCGGGCCAAGACCCCGACCGTGGCCGAGGATGTCGATTACTGGATGAACGTCGACCAGTATATCGGCGGTATCGAACATGCGATCTTGCATCTTCTCTACTCCCGCTTCTTTGCCCGCGCGATGCACAAGACCGGCCATCTGCCGAAGAAGGCGATCGAGCCGTTCAATGCGCTCTTCACCCAAGGCATGGTCACGCACGAGATATACAAGACGACCGACGCTAGTGGCCGCCCCGTTTATCATCTGCCCGAAGATGTGACGGACGGAAAGCTGAAGGACGGCACCGCCGTCGAGATCATTCCTTCGGCCAAGATGTCGAAGTCGAAGAAGAATGTCGTCGATCCGATGAACATCATTGCGGTCTTTGGGGCCGACACGGCGCGCTGGTTCGTAATGTCCGACAGCCCGCCCGATCGCGATGTGGAATGGACGGCCAGTGGCGCGGAAGCGGCCTTCAAGCACCTGAACCGCGTCTGGCTGCTCTGTGACCGGATCAGCACCCTGTCCGACGACAAGCCGGGCAAGGGCGACGATGACCTGTTGCGCGCCATGCACCGCGCAATTGCCGATGTGACGAAATCCATCGACGGTTTCGCCTTCAACAAGGCCATCGCGAAGCTTTACGAACTGGCGAATGCGATCCAGAAATCGGATGCGTCAAAGGCCACCCAGCGGCAGGCGGTGACGGTTCTGGCGCAGCTCATGTCGCCGATGACCCCGCATCTTGCCGAAGATATTTGGGCGCATCAGGGTGGGGCGGGGTTGATCGTCAATGCGCCCTGGCCCAAGGCTGATCCGGCGATGCTGGAAGACGACACAATCATCCTGCCCGTGCAGATCAACGGCAAGCGGCGCGCGGAAATCACTGTGCCGAAGGATATGCCCGCATCCGAGGTTGAAAAGATCGCGCTCGCAGACGAAGCTGTGGTCAAATTCTTGGCCGGGCAGCCGGTCAGGAAGCTGATCGTGGTTCCGGGTCGCATCATCAATGTCGTCGTCTGATCGCCGCGCCTTTCTGAGCCTGCTTGTGGCGGCCCTGCCCGCCGCTTGCGGTTTCACGCCCGCCTACGGGCCGAGCGGACCCGCCCGCGCGATGATGGGCCGGGTGGCCCTCGACGATCCCGACAGCCGGACCGCCTTCGATCTGGTCGGGCGGCTGGAGGAACGGCTGGGGCGGGGCGAGGCGCCGGTCTGGCGGCTGGGCTTTTCGGTGACGACCGAAAGCGTGGCGCTGGGCATCACATCGTCGAACGCGATCACGCGCTACAATATCGTGGGCAAGGCGAACTATGCGCTCAGGCGCATCGATACGGGTGCGACGGTTGCGTCGGGGCAGGTGCAGAATTTCACCTCCTACTCCGCATCGGGCACGGTAGTGTCGACGGCGGCGTCGGAAAAAGACGCCTACCGGCGGCTGATGCGGATTTTGGCCGATCAGATGATCACCGATCTTGTGGCAAGCTCAAGCGGCTGGGCCAGCCCGTGAAACTGTCGGGCGTTGCGGCAAGCCGCTATTTCGCTCGGCCCGAACCGGACCGTGCAGGGCTTCTGATCTTTGGTGCAGATGCGATGCGTGTGGCGCTGAAACGTCAGGAAGTGATCGCGGCGTTGGTCGGTCCGACAGGCGAGGCGGAGATGCGGCTGGCGCGCATTTCGGGCGGCGATCTGCGCAAGGATCCAGCGCTGGTGCAAGATGCGTTGAAAGCGCAGGGGTTCTTCCCCGGGCCGCGCGTGGCCTTCATCGAGGAAGCGAACGACAATCTGGCGCCGACGCTGGCGGCAGCGCTGGCCGACTGGAGGAAGGGCGACGCAAGCCTGATCGTCACGGCAGGCAACCTGACCAAGGCGTCGGCCCTGAAGAAGCTTTTCGAAGATCACCCGAACGCCTATGCGGCTGGCATCTATGACGATCCGCCCACCCGTGAAGAGATCGAGGCGACCTTGCAAAAGGCCGGTTTGAAAGACATCGGTGGCGCGGCGATGACCGACCTGATCGCCC
>Ga0073904_10000116_pt1 | contig 49033 bp, 48 predicted proteins | sample KloWWTrecipitate_FD_66668 | JGI IMG/M metagenome (GOLD analysis project Ga0073904, IMG submission 66668) | Active sludge microbial communities from Klosterneuburg, Austria, studying microevolution and ecology of nitrifiers - Klosterneuburg... | ecosystem: Engineered > WWTP > Aerobic digester >... | reverse complement strand
CTGCGCGATGCCAACGGGATCTTTGCTGACAACGTGAAAGAACGCGTCGATCATCTTCGATTGCAGCGAAGCGTCGATTCGTCCGACCATTCCAAAATCGAAGAACGTGAGCCGTCCGTCGTCCTGCACCAGCAGATTGCCGGGATGCGGATCGGCGTGAAAAAATCCGTCTTCCAGGAGTTGCTTGAGGTAGGTCTTAATTAGAAGCCGATTCACCTTCGACCCCGAGATATTCTTTCGTTCCTGCTCTTCGAGATCGGTGACTTTTGTCCCGCGGATAAAATCCATCGTGAGGACTTTATTCGTCGTCGCCTCCCAATAGATCTCCGGCACGCGGATATTCGCCCAATTCTTAAAATTCTCTCGAAAACGGTCGGCGTTGCGGCCTTCGGCGACATAATCCATTTCCTCGTGGATCGTCTGGTCGAATTCGCGTAGCATCCCGGCCCAATCCGCGTTCTCATTCAATTGTTCAAAACGCTCAGAAAATGCCGCGACCTTTTTTAGAATGATGATGTCATCCTTGATCGTGCTTTCGAGGTTCGGGCGTTGAACCTTTACGGCAACCTCTTCGCCCGAATGAAGACGAGCGCGATAGACCTGGCCGAGCGATGCCGCCGCAACCGGTTCGGAGTCGAATTCCGTGTAAACTTCCGAGATCTTGCGACCGAGTTCGCGTTCGATGATCTGTCGCGCTACGGCGTTCGGGAACGGCGGCACTTGATCGACGAGCGTGCCGAGCTCCTTTACGAAAGGCAGCGGCAGCAGATCCGCACGCGTTCCCATCGATTGCCCGATCTTGATGAACGTCGGACCGAGTTCGATAAGTTTGTTCTTCAGCCAGACGGCTTGCCGTTCTTGGTGTTCAAGTTTTGTCGCGGAACCGCCGACAATGAGTCTTCTCAAAACACGCAAGAACGCATCAAGAACGCCAAACCTCATACGATGCAGCCATTCACCGAAAACAGCCGCTCGCGTGAGAGCATACGCGCTGTCTCGGCGAGCCTTAAGGCGCTTCTTCTGATGCTTTACGTGGACGTCGTATTGATCGAGATACAGATAGAGCGAAAGCGTCGCGATCACACGCGCGATCTTCGCAAGCCGCAGGTAGCCGCGTAGCCCCAGTTTGATCGGCGGACCGGGTTCGACGCCCGCCGTCCGTGCGGCAACGGCTTGCAGCGTGGCCTTCTCGGCTTGCGGAAGCGCCGTAGCGTCCGCTCTTTCAGCCGCCGACGGCTCAACCCTTACCTCTTTTAATGCAAGTTCGTTCATCGTTCGCCCTTTAAAGGATCGCGAGCATATTCTTTACGCCCGGCCTCGCGAAATAGTTCCTTGCTCGCGCGACGTCCTTGTTGATCTGTTCAGTTAACTCGCCTATTCCGTTGAACTTACGCTCGTCCCTTATTCGATGCAGGAATCTAACGCGAAGTGCGATGCCATAAAGGTCGCCATCGAGATCCAGCACATAGGTCTCGACCGACGGTTCGTTCTCGCCGCCGAATGTCGGCCGCACGCCGATATTCGTTACGCTCTTCCGCCATTTGCCGTCGATAAGCGTGGCAGTTGCGTAAACGCCGTATTTTGGGATGACGCGATTGTGCGCTTTGAGATTGGCGGTCGGAAACCCGATGGTGCGGCCGCGTTGTTCCCCGCGGACGACGACGCCTTCGACGCCGTAAGGCCGCCCGAGCATCCGACGCGCGAGATTTATGCGGCCTTCGAGCAGATCCTCGCGGATTTGCGAAGAACTGATACGCCGCCCGCGAATACGCACTTCGTCAACCTCGTCGGCGTGGAACCCAAGCTCTTCAGACATTCGACGAAGCAAACCGATATTCCCGCTGCGGCCTTTGCCGAATGCGAAGCCCTTGCCGAGATATATCTCGCTTGCGCGCAGCCGATCGTGGATCGTGTCGCGGATGAACTCTTCGGCGGACTGCGCGGCAAAATCGAGCGAAAAGTTGATGACGATCGCTTGCTCGATACCGAGGAATTCGAGATATGAGAGCCGCTGGTCGAGCGTCTGAAGCAGCGGCGGAGCAGATTCCGGATGCAGGACTGCACGTGGGTGAGGATCGAACGTGATCGCCGTCGGAACGGCATGGGTCTGCCGTGCCCGCTCGACGACCGTACGAATGATCTGCTGGTGCCCAAGATGCAGCCCATCGAACACGCCCAACGTCAGAAGCGTCGGCCTTTGAATATTCGCGTTCTCTGTGCCGTGAAATATCTTCATTGATCGTTCTTTTTTGCAAGAGGCGAGGCGTTCGGGCGATTCGACAGCCACGCCTACCGACCGTTCCCAAACGTCGGCTAACTATCTCCTCCGTCGTCGCCCAAATGCTTGTCGGGCAGAAGATAGTTCTGAATATAATCGGCGACCGCCGCGCCGAGTTCCGTCGTCGCGGCGGCGTAACCTGCCTTTCGCAGCCGAGTGATATCCGCTTGAGTGTGGTATTGATATCGATCGCGAAGGTGTTCGGGCATCTCGACGAACTCGACATTCCGCGGGCGTTCGAGGGCGGCGAAGATCGCGTCGGCAAGTTGATTCCAAGTGCTCATTCTGCCCGAACCGATATTGAACAAACCACCGGCCTTTCTATCAAAGAAGTGCAGCGTCATTTCGACCGCATCCTTGACATAGACAAAATCACGGCCGAATTCGCCATCATGGTAATCGGCATTGTGGCTCTTGAAGAGCTTGAGCGTGCCGGTATCTCTGATCTGGTCGAATGCTTTGTTCACGAGCGAACGCATATCGCCCTTATGGTTCTCGTTCGGCCCGAAGACATTGAAATACTTGAGGCCGACAATGCGGTCAAAATAACCGTTGCGTGCGGCGTATTGGTCAAAAAGCTGCTTCGAATACCCATAGACGTTCAGCGGACGCAGTTTGTTGAGATGCTCTGTGCCGTCCGCCATGCCCGCCGAACCGTCACCGTATGTCGCAGCCGAAGATGCGTAGATAAACCGGATCTCGTTCTCGAGCGCAAATTCCGCCAAGTCCTTTGTATATTGGAAGTTATTGCGGAGCATATGGTCCGCATCGCGTTCGGTCGTCGAGGAACACGCGCCCAGGTGAAAGATTGCCCCCGCATTCTTGTGATCGCCTATATCGTCGATAAGATCGTCTGCGTCAACATAATCCGCAAATCGGAGCGGCGCAAGGTTCTTCCACTTGTCCGTCTCATCCATGCGATCTACGATCAGAATGTCGTCGTACCCCAACGCATTCAGCCGCCAAACAACCGCACTGCCAATAAACCCCGCACCACCTGTAACTATGATCCTCATATGGCCTCTTTGAAGGTCAACCTATTCTACGTATCATTGTATAAAAGAAACGCACAATACATCCATTCTTGTAAACGATGGCCGAGCACGAACCCGAAACCTTGCATCATCACAAACGCCAGATGCGTGGCCGCGACATTAACGAAACGAACCGCGCAACGACGCCGCTTGAACTCCTTTTCGATCTGACGTTCGTCATCGCGTTCGGGCTGGCCGCATCGCAGTTCTCGCATTCGATCGCGGTGGCGCATATCAAGGTAGGCCTTATCGGATTCGGGTTCTCGGCATTCGCGATCTGCTGGGCGTGGATCAACTTCTCTTGGTTCGCCTCGGCTTACGACACTGACGATTGGCTTTTCCGCATCACGACAATGGTGCAGATGATCGGCGTGCTTATACTCGCGCTCGGGCTGCCGGATGTTTTCACGTCGATGGAAAAGGGCGAGCATCTCGACAACCGCATCGTCGTTCTCGGCTATGTTATTATGCGCGTGGCAATGGTCTTCCAATGGCTGCGCGCCGCAAAGCAAGATCCTGAACGGCGTCGCGCGTGCCTCGCATACGCACGGTTCATCGCGCTCGCACAGGTCGGATGGGTCGTGATGATCTTCTTGAATTTTTCGATCAGCGTCACGCTGATACTGACCGCAGTCTTCGTGAGCGTCGAGATGCTTGGGCCCTTTATTGCCGAAAAGAAGGACGGCGGCACGCCCTGGCACCCGCACCATATCGCCGAACGGTACGCATGTATGGCGATCATTGCCCTCGGCGAAGGCGTCGTCGGAACGGTGGCCGCACTTTCCGCTGTCATCGAATCGCAGGGCTGGACGCTAGACGTCGCTCTCGTCGGAATTGCGGGAATGGGACTGACTTTTGGAATTTGGTGGGTGTTTTTTATGCTGCCGTCGGCTGCGGTCCTGCACGCGCATCGCGGCAAATCTTTCGTCTGGGGCTACGGCCTGATGATCACGATCGCGTCTATCGTCGCAACGGGCGGCGGCCTACATGTCGCGGCATATTTCATCGAGGGTAAATCTCGTGTCGGCCCGCTTGGCGTGCTGCTATCGGTGGTGATCCCGGTCGTGATCTTTCTTGTCTCGATCTACGCGCTATACGGCTATCTACTCGGTGAGTTCGACCGCTTTTACCTTTGGCTTTTTTCCGGAACCGCCGCCATCATCGTCGTCTCGATCATCGCCGTAGCCATCGGCGTCTCAATGCCCGCTTGCTTGGTGATCTTATCGCTCGCCCCCGCAGTAACCATCATTGGCTACGAAACCCGCGGACACAAACTGAAAGCCGCAGCCCAAACCTATGCTGACGAGTTCGAATAGGCAAGGAAACCACAGTTTCGACCGGTAACAATCCGTAAATCTTACACGCGCCCGTCTATCAGAATAAGGAGCCGAAAATTCTAATGGAAGATATTTCCTCAGCTGAAAAGAATACTTTCGACTCCGGTTTCCGGACCCGTTTTCTCTCCCATTCTAGTGACTTTCGGCTTGGAGCTTTCGGGCGACTGCTTGCACCTCGTCGAGGACGCGCAGGAGGTTGCCGCTCCAAAGTCTTGCGATCTGCTTTTTGGTGTAGCCGCGGCGGACGAGCTCGAGCGTTACATGGAAGGTCTCGGCCGCACTGTCCCAGCCCTCGACACCACCGCCGCCGTCAAAATCCGATGAGATGCCGACGTGATCGATGCCGATCTTCTTGACGAGGTAGTCGATGTGGTTAACAAAATCCTGCACATTAACGTCCGGCGCGACATCTTTCAGGCGTTCGCGGATGACCGCAGAGTTCTTCGCCCTAAAGGCCTGTATCTTTTGGAAATATGCTTCCATCTCGGCCTCGGGCATTTTGCGGATCTCGTCGCGTGACAGCAGCGTGAAGCCCTCTTTTGCCGCGAGTTCCTTCATCAGCTCGTTCTGTTTGGCTGAGCGAAGAGAGCTCTTTGCCGTGTTCACATAGCTGCGGAATGCGACCGCCTGAACAACGCCGCCGTTCTTGCGGATCGCCTCGAGCTGTTCGTCGTCGAGGTTGCGACTGTGATCGCAGAGAGCACGCGCGCCCGAATGCGACGCGATGACGGGCGCCTTGCTAAGCGCGATAGCCTGCAGATTCGACTGTTTCGAGGGATGCGAGAGGTCGATCATAATGCCCCATTTGTTCAATTCGGCGATCGCCTTTTTGCCGAGGTCGCTCAGCCCGTTGTGCAGCCATTTGCCGTCTGCTTCGCCAGTATTCGAATCGGCGAGTTGGCTGTGGCCGTTGTGTGCAAGCGACATATAACGTGCGCCGCGGTCTGCGAATTCCTTTATTCGGCTAAGGTCCGTGCCGATCGGGTAACCATTCTCGACGCCGATCATCGCGACGAGCTTGCCCTCTTTTACGAGGCGTCGAACGTCATTTGACGTCAACGCAATGCCGATCTCGTTAGGTGCGTATTTCTCTGCAAGGCGGTGGATCGCGTCGAATTTGTCGATCGCGTTCTTGTATGCCGCCGCGTAGCCTTCCTCGGTGAGCGGGCCTTGGCCTGTGTAAACGACCATCCACGAAACGTCGAGCCCGCCCTTTCGCATTTTCGGGAGGTTCACTTGCGTGCTCAATTCCTGGCTGTAATTGACCGCGTCAGTAAAATTGCTCGTGCTGATGTCGTTGTGGGTGTCGAGCGTGATGACCTCTTTGTGGATCTTCAACGCCTTGGCACGCAGCTTTGCCTCGGCCTTGTCGTCACGCGTCTGCGCAAAAAGCGACACACCCGGCAGAGACACAAAAAGAGCCAAGAGAGCGACCGTCGTCAAAATTCGTTTCATATATCCTTTCTCCCGAAATTTAGTTTGCAAGACCAGATTACCGTTAGACAGTAGAACCGGCAACCCGACGAAGATGAGCCCAGCTTGTGTATGCTTAGCCGTCTGTGGCGAGGAAACGTCGTAATCAATGCTTTCCGGAAATGGGACAGTTGATGAGAAACGTGCGGATCGGCTACGATCTTAGAAGGTCGTTTGGATTCCCAGGTAACCAATGAAACGCAGATCTCGTCCGTTGAAAAGGCTGCGTCCGGCCGAGACCAGCAGCGTTGTATTCCGCGTCATTCTTATTCGTGAACCAAGGTCATACACGACCTCGCTCGCCCTGAGACGAGCGGTCGGGCCCGTTGCGTGAATTTCTGCGAGTAGGTCAACCCTATTTTTGAACGTGCGTCCAATAACAACTCCGTAGATCAACTCATTAGTGCCGCGTTTAAAACGATAGCCGACATCGCCATTGATGCCGTATTTGCCGACTTGTGTTTGTATTTGAAGCGGAAGCAGTAGTTCGGGACCTTTGTCCACAAGCCGGCGCCGAACTGATGCATCCGACGTATTGAACTCGAATGCCGGATAGATCGACAACGCGATCCGGTGCTGTTCGCGTTCATCTCGAAATCTCCATCTGATTGCTATGCTCGTATTCCCGACGCCGCCGATGGCGCGACCGCCATTCGCATGGCCGACGACCCACGGGATCTCTATCTTTAATTGGGCGTTTTTGCTTAGTCCATAATTCACGTCCAGCAATGGAATTCCGTATAATGCGCCTTCAGCGTTACGCTCCCATGTAAAAGCCGTATTTATTTCCCAGTGCCCTGTCGGAATGGTGCCTGTATCATCTGTGATCATTGGCGGCCCGCCTTGAGCTTTGGCGGCGACAGACGCAATGCCCAAGGAAAGTAAGATCACCGAGACGGACAAGTATCTGCGTATTATAGGGCCCGACATTCTCAATTCTCAGTGTGCCTCCTCGGCCGGCTTCTGCTTGAAGATAAATATCAGAGCCACGATCGTTGCCAATAACACGGCCGATGCGGCGTAGCGGCTGAGTTCGAGTCCGCCCTTCTCGATCGGTTTGTCGAGAAAGTCGCCGACGACGGCCCCGAGGGGCCTCGTGGTAATGAACGCTATCCAAAAAAGGATCGGCTTCGAGATATTCGTCCAAAAATGCAAGACCGCTACCAATAAGAGGATCGCCCCAAAGATCGCAGCCGAGCCGAGGTAGCCGAGACCCGCTTCGTCAACGACCCAGTCACCTAACGCCGTCCCCAAAGTCTGGGAAAACATTATAGTGACCCAATAGTAGATCTCGATCTGCCGGGTATTCACCGTACCTATCGAGATGCTGCCCGTAGAGTAGCGCCAAATAGTAAGCGAGGCGATAACGCACGCCAGCAGGATCGCCGACCCGCCCGTATATCCGATACCGACCGACCTTGTCAGATAATCAGCGAGCGTTGTGCCGACCGTCGTGGTCGCAACAATAGTGAACCAATACAGCAGCGAGTGGAACTTCTCTGCCTTGATCTGCCAAAAGACGGCGATAGCAAAGACCGCGCCGAAGATAGCGGTTCCGAGCAGATAGCCCCAGCCGGTCGCATTTACAGTCGTCTCACCCAACCATGACATGGTGACGGCATCGCCCCCAGTCTCGCCGAGGGTTGTTGCCAAGATCTTGATGATCCAGAATACGAGCGTTACCTGCGGTACTTTACTCAACGCATTTTTAGCTTGTTCGTCCATTCGTTCACTCCAATTTGCAGCCGACATTATCCAGAATGCAAGTATTATCTGCGGCAATTTACTCAAAGCATTTTTGACTTGTTCGTCCATTCGCTCGTCTCAGCTTGCGGCCGACCTGATGCTTAAGGTTAACGATGGGAAACTAAATGGAAGATTAATTTCCCGCTGTCGATCTTGTCATATTAATTTTCTATTTATTTGCGCTACCCTATTGTCATCAAATGAGAGTGTTGCTCGTAGAGGATGACAAGCGGATCGCATCGTTCATTCGAAAAGGATTACGCGAAAATGCGTATGCCGTTGATATCGCGACGAATGGAGAAGATGCTCTCTATCTGTCATCGATCAATCCGTACGATCTTTTCATTCTCGACATTAACCTGCCGGGAATAAATGGTTTTGAGGTTTGCCGGGAACTGAGAGAGGTCGGCACATCACAACCGATTATGATGCTTACCGCGCGCGGTTTTATTGAGGACAAGGTCGCCGGGCTCGATAACGGAGCCGACGATTATTTGACAAAGCCGTTCATCTTCAAAGAACTGCTTGCCCGCCTGCGAGCACTGCTTCGCCGACGCACGGAGATACGTCCAGAGTTGATTACAGCGGCCGATCTTCGGATCGACACACGGTCTCAGACGGTCTGTCGTGCGGGCTTGGCGGTGGCGCTTACTGCGAAAGAATATTCGTTGCTTGAGTTTCTCGGCCTTAACAAGGGAAGGGTCGTCGGTCGAGATGAGATATCGAATCACGTTTGGGACGATAACTATGACCCGTTCTCAAACCTGATCGAGGTTTACGTCAATAGGCTTAGATCGAAAATGGACGAGGGTTTTGACCGCCAGCTTATACACACGCGCAGAGGTGCAGGCTATATTTTGGACGATGTATAGTTCTATCCGATCGAAACTAACTCTTTGGTACACCTGCGTTCTTGCATTCGTCATCATCGCGTTCTCGTTCCTTACCTACACCTCTTTCGTTCGAGCAATGCTCGACCAAACCGACAAGAATCTCTTGGATCGCTCGGTAAACCTCGTTACGGCGATCGAAGACGAGGAGAACGATTTGCCGAAGAAGAACTCAACAGATGACGCAATAGTTGAGGCCTTGAGCGAAATGAGATCGGTTGACTATCGGTTCGTGGTGACGCATAGCGGCGACCTGTCAACGATCACGCCGAACGACGAGTTTGCGACCTATATCACAGCAACGATTTTCGATGCCAAAGGATTTGGGAACATTGCTGTCAGTGGTGATCGGTATCGGGTCCATCGCACCGATTTTCATCTTGACAACAAGTCTTATACGCTATTTTCTCTCATATCACTTTCCGATCAGATCGAACTCGAGGGCCGCGTCAAACGGATATTTGCGATTGTGTCGCCCTTGGTTCTCTTATTGGTCGCTCTCGGTGGCTACTTTCTCGCACGTAAAACCTTGTCACCGATATCTGAAATCGGCTCGCTTGCGCGACGGATCACGGGGACCGATTTGAGCGAGCGTATCCCGATATCGAACAAAAACGACGAACTCGGTGAGCTTGCTCTCGCCTATAACGACCTTTTCGATCGACTAGACGCAGAATTCGAACGGCAAAGGAGATTTATGGCCGATGCGTCACATGAATTGCGGACGCCGCTCGCGATAATCCAGGGCGAATCGGAGGTTGCACTTGCCAATGTTGACCGTGACCGCGACGAGTATCGTGAGTCGCTCACAATAGTAAACGAGGAAGGCTCTCGAATGGCGCGGATCGTCGAAGACCTATTTCTACTCGCGCGGGACGATTCGGGGCAATTGGCCGAAGTCAGCTTGCGAGACACCTATATCGACGAGATCGTAGGAGATTGTGTGCGTTCGATCCGCTCACTTGCCGATAAGCGCGGGATCAGTATAGCCTTCGAGCGCCAAGAGTTGCTCATGCCCGGCAATGACGCGCTCTTGAAACGATTGTTTATGAACCTGATCGACAACGCCGTTAAGTACAACGTCGATGGCGGCCGCCTCGCGGTCTACGTCGATGCCGGCAAGAAGACCGTTAGTGTTATCAACACCGGACCGGTAATACCGGATAGCCAGGGAATAATGGTCTTCGAACGTTTTGTTCGGTTGCATAGGAGTATCGAGTATGAAAGTACTGAATTTTCGACAGGAGCGGGACTCGGTCTTTCGATCGCAAAAATGATCGCCGGTTTGCATTACGCGTCGATCGAATATTCACGTTCTCCCGCGGGTGAGAATGTCTTTGTCGTCGCCTTTCAAAATTAACCCTCCATTTATCTCCTGATTCATATCCTTGCTAAGAGCCCGACAAATTCGGGCGAATATAACAGGAGAAAATCGCTATGAAAATGAATAAGATCGTCATGAATGCGGCCTTTGGGCTTTTATCCTTACTGGGGATCGTCTGCACAACGGCAGTTCCGACACACGCCCAGGAAAGTCGAGAAAGGCCGGACGCGAAACTTGTAAAGAAGGCAAAGATCACGCTTGAAAAGGCCCGCGAGACTGCTCTAAATGCCGTTCCCGGAACGGTCGAGAGTGAAGAACTCGAAATGGAAGGCAAGATTCCGATGCGAAAGAAGCTTGTCTATTCGTTCGACATACGTAATGCAGGCGGGACACTGACCGAGATATGGGTCGGCGCCAAGACGGGCAAGATCGTCCATCGATCTGAAGAAGATGCCGCAGCCGAAGCTAAGGAAAAGGCAAAGGATGAGAAAGCAAATAGAAAAAACAATAAGCAGAACGAGAAGGACGAAGATCGCTAGATTGCCGCCGCGATATCGTGATCCTGCTTAGATCTGCCGCAGATAGCGCCGGTCGGCGCTCGTCACTGATCAAAAGTAAAAAAATGTTGGCAACCGCGAGTGCATCAGCGACAAATTGGGTACGGCTCGATAAGAGTTAGGTGCGGCAGTCTTCAAGAACTTGGAGGAATAGGTCAGGCCGATTGCGAGCATTAGCGTTCGGCCTTGACCGACAAGTTACTTTTTTCCGGCTTTGGAAATCTACCAACCTAAAATATACGCGAACATCAGCGGGGCGGCGATCGAGGCGTCGGATTCGACGAATATCGTGTTACAAGATATTCCTGACCATGTTTGGAGCTACCTTATCCAGCCGCGTGTCGTTAGTCCAAAATTCGTCGCAATCATGGTGAACAGCGGTTGCTATGTGAAGAGCATCGGGAGTTTTGAGTGACGAATTGTCTGCCCGCAGTCGCCCCGCATCTCTAAAAACGATGTTGCTCAAAGGCAGAACCAATACACCGTCGAACCACTTATTGAATTTTTCTTCAAGAGATCGATCTCCTTTGCGAAGCGGGCCGACGAGACATTCCATTACCGTAAGGTCGGAAACTAAAATGTCGGCATCCGACAAACCTTCAACAAGTGACTCGATCTGTGGTGAGTAATTTGGATGTTCCTCAACCAGATAGATCGCGATGCAGGAATCCAAATATATTTTCGGCAGCTTTACTCCCACGAATCACGAGTCTCCTGTATTTGTGCCTCGATCTCATCATTCGTGAGGCGCGCGCTTATGGGAAGCCGATTTGACCTTAAGAATTCCAGCATGCGTTTGGCGTTTCCGACACTACTGCCGTTACCATTCTCTTCAAGTAGCGTTAAGATGGCTTTCGTCGGCTTTGAAACATCCAGCGGTTCGAGAAGTCTGACCTTACCCCCAACCTCAACTTCAGCCTTTACAGTCGTTAACATCGTATCAAGTCCTCGCGCTCATTATACAGCAATGCTGATACTACCAGCCTAGAATATACGCGAACATCAGCGGGGCGACGATTGAGGCGTCTGATTCGACGATGAATTTTGGCGTGTCGGCGGCGAGTTTGCCCCAGGTTATTTTTTCGTTCGGGACGGCGCCTGAATACGAGCCGTAGCTTGTGGTCGAATCGCTCACCTGGCAGAAATAGCCCCAGACGGGAACGTTCTCGCGTTGCAGGTCTTGGTGCAGCATCGGCACGACGCAGATAGGGAAATCGCCCGCGATGCCGCCGCCGATCTGGAAGAAGCCGATGGTTGAATCGTCGGTCGCATTGTTCGTGTACCAGTCGGCGAGGAACGTCATGTATTCGATGCCGGTGCGGACGGTGTGGACGTTTTTGACATCGCCGGTGATGACGTGGCCGGCGAACATATTGCCCATCGTCGAATCTTCCCAACCCGGAACGATCATCGGCAGGTTCTTCTCCATCGCGGCGTACATCCACGAATCCTTGAGATCGATCTGATAGAACTCATCGAGCGAACCGTTCTTCAAGACCTGATACATAAATTCGTGCGGGAAATACCGCTCGCCCCTAGCGTCAGCCGCTGTCCAGACATCGACCATGGCCTTTTCGAGCCGACGCATCGCTTCCATTTCGGGAATGCACGTGTCGGTCACGCGGTTCATATGGCGATCAAGCAGGTCCTGCTCGTCCTGTGGCGTCAAGTCGCGGTAATGCGGCACGCGTTCGTAAAAATCGTGTGCGACGAGATTGAAAAGATCCTCTTCTAAATTAGCGCCCGTGCATGAAATAATCTGCACCTTGTCCTGACGGATCATTTCCGCAAGGCTCAGGCCGAGTTCCGCCGTGCTCATCGCACCCGCAAGCGTTACCATCATCTTCCCGCCGCCCGCAAGATGCTGCTTATACCCTTCCGCCGCGTCGATGAGCGCCGCCGCATTAAAATGCCGATAATGATGCCTTATAAAGTCAGTGATCTGGTTGTTCATATAGAATATTGTCCGCGAATACCGCGAATAGCGCCAACAAGAAATTATACTCATTCGCATCAATGCGCGTAATCTGCTCTTGTGATCCTATGAAACTTTGACACCGATCATTTCAGCTAGACAATTAAGTAACTTTCGCTCACCTTCCCGGACGGATTCGATGCTATATTGAGGGCAGCGGCACAAGTCATCATTGGATCGAACAATATCTATTTTGAGTTTCTAAGGGATCAGGAAGGATAGAATATGAAGAAAATACTGAAGTATATGCTACTTGCTTCCGCGTTCGGCTTATGTTTTGTGCGGTTGTCGGAAGCTCAGACAAAGCCTGATAAACCCGAATCGAACCAGGACAAAGGCAGGCTCAAAATCATTGCGCTCAAAGCTGGTGAACCGGGTGAACTGAGCTATGACGCGGGTACACTCAGGATCTTAGCGTCGAGCGAAGACACCAACGGCGCTTGGTCGCTGGTCGAACTAAAAGAGATGCCCGGTTACCACACGAACTTCCACCGGCACAACCATACGGACGAAGCGTTTTACGTTATCGAAGGCACCTTGACGGTCAAAATAGACGACAAGACGCTCGATTATCCTGCTGGCTCGTATGTTTTGATCCCACGAGGAACACCGCACGCCCAAGGAAACCGCGGAAATGTTCCGACCAGGATTCTGCTCACAATGACGCCCGGCGGATTCGAGCAGTCTTTTCTCGACCGAGTCGAACTTTTCAAGACGGTAAAACCCGGCGACCGCGATTGGCGAAAGAAGCGTGACGAACTTACTGAAAAGAGCAAGGTTGATGTGGAACGACTCGCCATGTGGGATTTGCCGAAAATGAACTGATGAAAAACAGGCGCTTTGAAATCGGAATGGTATGGGTGGTCTGCCGCGAGAACGCCGTGTAGATGAGACCCCTCAGCGATATAGAATACGCAGAGGATTACGACTAAAGATGAATAAGGACAGCATGGAAGCGGTATGAAGCGGTTGATTGGTGAGATCGCGGTCGAGTTCGCATTGGCTTTTGTCTTCGCGGGCGGTGTCTTTTCGCAGACTACGCTCAATATCTGGCCCGGCGTTGCGCCGGGTTCGGAAAAGTGGACGCAAAAAGAAGTTACGACGCCGAATACGCCGGTTGGGACGGTGATCACGAATGTCGTAACACCCACGATAACCGCGTATTTACCCGAACCGAAGCAAGCGACGGGGATGGGTGTTATTGTCGCGCCTGGCGGCTTTTGCATCGCCTTGGCGATGGATAGAGGCGGTACCGATGTCGCCGAATGGCTGCAAGCGAAAGGCATCGCCGCGTTCGTCCTCAAATATCGCACACAGGAGAAAAAGCAGGACGGCATCCCGAAAGATCTAGATATGGACGCGGCATGCAAATTTGGGATCGCCGACGCTATACAGTCGATCAAGGTTGTTCGCGAGCACGCGAAAGATTGGCATATCGACCCTAACAAAGTTGGCATTGTCGGATTTTCTGCCGGCGGGATGGTCGCAAGCGGCGCTCTTTTCCAATCGAACGTCGAAGAGCGGCCTAACTTTGCGGCGCTTATCTACGGTGCGCCATTCGGTGCGATGCCGAAGATACCATCGAGCCTTCCGCCGCTTTTTCTTGCGTGGGCGCAAGACGATGAACTTGCCGGACCAACGATCGACAGCTTCTATACTGCGCTAAGGGCGGCCGGCAATAAGCCGGAGGTTCATATTTACAGCACCGGCGGGCACGGCTTCGGCACGGCACCACAGGGTAAGAGCAACGATCATTGGGTCGATCAAATGTACGTTTGGCTGAGGGAGCAAAGTATAAAATAACTGAGTTCGACGGCAAGATCAGGAAGCTCGTAATCTATCTTGTTGAGATAAAGGATCCGGCCCCGATCGCTTATCCGTGATCGTTCGGTCTTGCGGCTCGAGGTTGGCAATGGCGGCAGGCGAGGCTTATCATTACGTGTTGCTCTTGGAAGATTTCCCGTAATGACAGCTCAAGAAAGATCGGAGAATGCCATCGCCACGCGGAATTTTGCGGAATTGCGCGACACCCTCGAACGCCTTCCTCCGTTTGAGATCGGAAGCCTTATGTGCGAAATGCCGGCGCAGAATCGTGTGCTCGCCTTTCGGGTTCTGCCGCGCGAACTAGCTGCCGACGCTTTCGAATATCTTCCATTCGACATTCAGCAGGAACTGCTGAGATCTCTCGGTCGGGAAGAGGTTGCCGCCATCCTTGATGAAATGGCGCCCGACGACCGCACCGTTCTGTTGGACGAACTGCCCGGAACCGTTACCAACCAACTTCTGAATCTGCTCGATCCTATTGAAAGGCACGTCGCGATGCAGCTTCTCGGTTATCCGGAAGGCAGTATCGGGCGCCTTATGACGCCGGATTATGTTCGCCTGCGGCCTGACTGGAAGATCGACGAAGCGCTCGAACACATACGCGAGCACGGGCGGGACAGCGAGACGCTCAACCTCGTCTATGTCGTCGATGACGACGGCAAACTGATCGACGAGATCCGCATACGCAAGATCCTGCTTGCCCCGACGGATTCAAACGTGGCGGACGTAATGGACGGAACTTTCATCGGCCTCGAAGCATTTGACGATCAAGAGACTGCGGTCGAAGCGATGCGCCGCAGCGATCTTACGGCGCTTCCTGTTACGGATTCCGACGGCATTCTGATCGGCATCGTTACTATCGATGACATTTTGGATGTTGCGCAGGCTGAGGCGACCGAAGATATACAGAAATTCGGCGGAATGGAGGCGCTCGATGAACCGTATCTGAAGATCGCGTTCTCACGAATGGTAAGGAAGCGTGCGGGCTGGCTCGTCGTACTATTCTTGGGCGAAATGCTGACGGCGACGGCGATGGGTTTTTTTGAGAAAGAGATCGAGAAGGCCGTCGTACTTGCGCTCTTCGTGCCGCTGATCATTTCCTCGGGCGGTAATTCAGGTTCGCAGGCCGCAACGCTCGTCATTCGGGCGATGACGTTGACGGAAGTAACTCTTGCAGATTGGTGGCGCGTCGTTCGCCGCGAAGTTTTTACGGGACTCGCATTGGGCTCGATCCTCGGCTCGATCGGATTCGTACGGATCGCCTTGTGGTCTGCATTTTCAAATATGTACGGCGAACATTGGTTCTTGGTCGCTTTGACGGTCGGGATCTCTCTTATCGGCGTCGTGCTTTGGGGAACGCTTTCGGGTTCGATGCTTCCGTTCATTCTCCGACGTGTCGGTATCGACCCTGCGACATCGTCTGCACCCTTTGTTGCCACTCTGGTCGATGTTACCGGCCTGATAATCTATTTCGGTATTGCAATGGTCATATTGGAAGGGACGCTGCTTTAGAAGCTTCAGCTCGCGGATCAAAGTGGAGGGAAGAATATGCTCAGCTATGAAGAGATCCTAATACGGCTGCTGTTGGCCGCCTTGCTCGGCAGCCTTGTCGGCTTGGAACGCGAACGCCTGGAAGAGGTCGCAGGACTTCGCACGCATATGCTCGTCGCCGTCGGCGCGACGATCTTTATGCTTGTCTCTTCATTCGGATTTAGCGATATTCTGGGCCACCCGAACGTCGTCCTTGATCCGTCACGTGTTGCCGCGCAGGTCGTAAGCGGGATAGGCTTTCTCGGTGCGGGAACGATCATAATGCGGCGCACGATCGTGCATGGCTTAACGACGGCCGCAAGCCTTTGGGCGGTCGCCGCTATCGGCCTCGCGGTTGGCGGCGGACTATATTTTGGCGCCGTTACGGCGAGCGTTATCGTCCTATTTATCCTTGTTGTTATAAAGCCTATCGAGCGTCGGTACTTTATGCATCGGCGGCCGCGAACTCTTTCGTTGAAGATCGATCGCAAAGCGTTCTCTCTGCCCGCTCTCGAGTCCGCTGTCGAAGCCGCAGACCTGCGTATGCAAAGTATCCTCTTCCGACCCGGCGACAACGATGATGAAGAGAATGTTGAGCTAACGGTGGATCGTGCCGCGACAAGCAAGGTCTATTCCCTGCTCGATGAACTGCGCAAGATGCCCGGAATTCGCGAGATCCGCCGCGAGAACGAATGATCGCGTACCTTAGTGTAAGTTCAATGGTGCGAGCGAACGCCGTCTAATTTTTCGCGATCGCATCAAGCGCTTTCTTATGAATTCAGTTTCGGCATCATTTGAGCCACTTATCGATCGACAAACGCTTTAGCTCTTTAAGTATTGTGGACGTAGTTCGCTCGCCTAGCTTCTGATCTTCAAGACTAGCCTTTTCAATAAGCCTTTTGAGGTCGATTTGCCTTTCCCTACGGGTTAGAGCGGTCGCTGCCATCGAATTAATGTAGCTACCTGCCTTCTCGTCCAGCGCAGTTCTTAAAAGATACTTTAGCCAATTCTCCGGAAGCTGCACCTCGTCTATGTTTGCCAAAATGTTAGTTCCGAAAAATTTGTTTTCAGAGTCTCCGTTTCTGGCAGGTAGTGTCAACATCGAGTATGCAGATTCCACCATTTTCTGCTGAGTCTCCTTGTCCAGCCTTCCGAGGGTTTTCACATCCACTTGAAGATGTTGACGGATCAAGTCAAGAAGGCCATCTCTGTCAACAGGCTTGCCGGTTTTGGCAACTTGATCCCGAAGGGCGGATAGGAGAAGTGAAAGCGGGGTTTTCATTCCTCTTCTTTCTGAGTCGGCAACTATCTTTCCGACCAATGCTTGAGAAGCGTCGTATAGCTGTGTCTGTGCTTGGAAAAATGCTTTACCTTTGCTTAGATCGGACTGACGCAGTTGGTGCCAATCAAGTATGGATTGCCTTACCCGCGATTGATGCAAAGTCGCTCGCGCCGAAATTTGTCGTTCATTGCTAAATTCATCGGACGTAAACTCGTCCGAAATCTGACGACCAACGTAATCGGCCAGCCCGTCTTCGAACCACCTAGTTCCTGAATCTCGGAGGTATCTGTGTACTACGGAGTGCACCATTTCGTGCGGAGCCGTTTTATAAATGATATCGGACAGGTTCCGATCCTCGTGTGCGGGATCAACGATAACGGCCAGCAAAAGTAGGTCGTCGTTCTTTGACAAGCGGATGCCATAGCTTTGAGGACGATCTGAACTTTGCATCAAATAGAAACGGATGCCATTTACTGGTAAAGGGCGCAGCATCTGTCTAGTTCGGCTCAACATTGACCGCAAGTTTCTGAAGACCTCGTTTGCCTTGACGTGGAGATTTGGCTGGAAACGAACTTCAACGCGGTCGCTCCCATTGCCGTCAACCAGTACCTCCGTGCATTCCCTTTCAAATACTTTGGTAAGGTCAACCGCCTTATAGCCCGTCTCAATGTGCCAAAAGGTCTCTTTGTTTTGAGCAAAGTTTGAGACCGGCAGACTGGCGATCAGCCAGAGAGCGAATACGAGCGGCAGGGCTTTTTCATAGAATACGCTCAGCATATGAAGATGCGAAGGGAAACCAGAAGCAGAATGGCGTCATTCTGCTTCTGGTTTGTAGGCTACGGAATAATTTCGAGTTGGCCTTGGTTACACTGCAATGGCGCAGTTGGAGATGCAGTATATTGGACATATACGCTCTCCAAGTACGAAATCGAGTCCCCGTCCTGATACCTCAAGTGATTTATATATTTGCCCGACGGTGCCGCACAATTTGTTTGTGTAACACCCAGAACAATATCAGCTGTGGATTCAGGTTGGGATGAAGTCGAGCCCGCAGCGGCCGCTTCCAAAAACCCTTGAACTGCATTCGGATTTGAGAACTCAAACGCGTTAGGGAGTGTATCCGAATCAACGCGCGATAACGTTTGAGAAGTCGTTGCGTTGTAGGAAAGGTTGAAGGCTTGGGAAATCACTCCAGAATCTGTCAAAACCGATACTGTCGCTTGTGGGGAGGTGGAAAAATCAGGTCCCCAATCTTTCGCAAGATCTAGAATGTAAACTCTGTAGGCGAGATCGTCCGCGACGTTTGACAGACTATCACTAGTCAGGAATTGCACCTCGCCTTTGACGCTGACAGTGCAAGGGCCTCCTCCAGTTGGACAAGTCGCCGTTCCGGAAATAGTCCTAGTGCATTTTGCCGCGCCGCCAACAATAACTACCAAAGAAATCGTCGTAAGTGCGCGTAAAAAGTTACTCTTATAGAGATTCAAGAGTTCCTCCTTAGGATTTGTGAAGAGTTCGGATGCTTAGAGGCTCAACGTGTCATTCCATCAGAAAAAACAACAAGTGCGGTATTTGTAGTATTATATGGTCCGCTCATAGCTAAGTCAAAACACATTCTCCCTGCATTCACAGAACTCCACCCGATTTCCCGTATTAAGATGTAAGTTGGTCTCTAGTTGGAATTTGTTGCGAGTTGATTCAAAAGGTTGGCAAAATCGCGTGGATGACCGCGTCCCGTATGTAAGGCCCATAAGCTTTTCTGGAATAGAATGCTACTCGGGCTTCAACAAGAGCGGGATACGAAGCGCTTTAGATCTGTGATAGAAATATTCATTAGGAGAAATAAAGATAATGGCGATTTTATTTGGCATCGACGGAACAGGACCTTCTTCCGACAGCAAATATGCTACGGACTTTAAGTACAGTTTTGTTAATCAAATGTGCGGTACGACGAACTATCGGCGTGGGCCTTCGGCTTTGGGCGGCGGGCTCGAAGACGCGATGACCGCCGGCGTCGATCATATCGTCAAGGCTCTTAGCTGCGTCATTGATAAACGGGTTCTGCTCACGGGATACAGCCGCGGTGGCCTCGGCGCTGTCGTTATTGCAAAGCGCCTGCAGAAGCGGAATATTGCCGTCGATGCGATGGTATTGTTCGATTGCGTTGACAGGTATCTGCACGCTGACGGCGAAAGCATTCCGAACAATGTCGCCGAGGTGCTGCACATCCGACGCGATCCGGCGGCGAGGTCGCGTATGAGCTTCGGCAATGACGGTACGAGCCATACGGCCCCGACAAAGTACACAGAGAAGTTCTACTTCGGCACTCACGGGGCCATGGGCGGAACTTACTGGAAACCTACCGATGGACAAGGCGACTCGGACTATGTTGACGAAGGTACGGCGGAGGCGATCGCAAATACGCCAAGCCCGAGCATCTTCGGCGCTCTAGATCCACGGTATGCCGCGAATGTGAAAGCTTACAAAACGAACGTAACCTTCAGGCGAGATCGACAGTGTTCCGAACAGATCGCCAAGGAGAACAATGATTGGCTGAGCAAACACGGCTTTCCCACGATCATTTGTGTTTAGCCGCCAAATTCGAAGATGAACTCAATTACGATCCTAAGCGATCTTTTTCGGCAGATGGCGTGGGCAGATTCCGCGACGTTGAAGGCCGTTCTCGCCTTTTCTCCTGCCTCGGCCGATAGAGTTATCCGTGAGCGGTTGCATCACATACATCTGTGCCAGCACGTTTGGCTTAAGATCTGGCGTGATGAGCCTTTCGATCCGCACGCGGGCGAGACGTTAGATTTTGCGGGCTTGACTAGTTGGGCTCGCGATTATCACGAAGCGGTCGCCGGCTATTTGGCAACGCTTGATGAAGCCGGCCTTGCCCGCAAATTGATCGTTCCTGGAACCGGCGACGAATTCAACCAACCTCAGCTTTGGGAAAGCTTCGTCCAGATCACAACTCACAGCACTTATCACCGAGGCCAAGTGAGCGCACGCCTCCGAGAGATCGGCGGCGAACCCGCCCAGACGGATTTCATCGCTTGGGTCGGCCTCGGCAAACCAAAACCCGTGTGGAAATAACGTGTCCTTATGGCTTTTCGATCGCGTAAGATTTGCCGTCATAGTGATAGAATGTTTGCGGTTCTACCAACAACATCTAAAAGCAAACGACATCTATTGCGACCGCCCGGCTGAAGTCCGTCTAAAATAGGCTATCGCAAGAATATGCGGGGAATTTTACGTATGAGAAGGTTCTTTTCACTCGTTACAGGCTTGGCCGTTTTCGTGTCGGCGTTCGTGCTGCCAGCATCTGGACAGCGTCGCTCCAAGCAGTCAATTCCAAACCTTTCCGGCAAGGTTCTCACGGTCTTGGGGCCGATCGAGCCGGCAAAGGTCGGGCGTGCCTTGATGCACGAGCACATCTTTATCGACTTCAAGGCGCCGCCCGCGATGTTTCCTGCTCCGAACGACATCACCGTTATAGAACCTGCGCCGAGCGATCTGAAAAAGCGCAGGGGACTCACCGATTTTGACGAGTCGCTCGATGCTGTTATGGATTTCAAGAATATCGGCGGCGGCACGATCGTCGATGTTTCGCAATTCGGACTGACGCGTGACCCGCTTGCGCTGAAACTCATCTCGCGCGTCTCAGGGCTCAACGTGGTGATGGGTTCGGGCTTCTATATGCGGCAAATGCATCCGCCCGATATGGACAAGCTTACTGTCAGGCAGTTGACCGACATCATCGTCCGCGACATTACTGTCGGCGCTCAAGGCACTATGATCCGTTCGGGCATCATCGGTGAGGTCGGCGTGGTCGGAAAGCCTTTGACCGCGAACGAGATCAAGAGCGTACGCGCAAGCGCACGCGCGGCACGCATTACGGGTGCCCCGATGTCGATCCATAATTTCGAACCGCTCGATGAGATGATGAAGGTTCTCGACATCATAGAAACGGAAGGCGTAGATCTGCATCACGTCGTAATGTCACACACCGGCGGCCGCGACGTGAAGACGATGGAAGCACTTTTCAAACGCGGCGTCTATGTCGAATGGGACTTTATGGGTCAGGCACCGTTGCCAAAGAAGGCGGACGAACAAAGGATCGAGAGCATCTACGCGATGATCGAAGCCGGCCACGCCAAGCAGATGGTCCTCTCGCACGATATATGCCTTCAAATGCAGCTGAAGGTCAACGGCGGCGGCGGTTACACATACATACACGACCGTATCCTGCCCGGCCTAAGGGCAAAAGGCGTTAGCGACGATATTCTCAATACGATCATGGTCGAAAACCCGCGTAATGCACTAACGTTCGTAGCTCCGCACGCACTTGTTCGAGGCATTCATCGACGAAAATAATTGACATACCGTGGTAACGTCGGCAAATTCTTGATCGTGTGCCGTTTTAGGGGATATTGTCTGAACTATGCGTTGGCTTGAATTGAAGATCCCGCCGTTGTTGATCGTCCTAGGCTTCGGTCTTGCGATGTACGGCGCGAGTTGGTCGCTCCCTGTTACAAATTTTGAGATGCCGGGGCGGCCTTATGTTTCCTTAGCTTTTGCGATCCTCGGTGTCGCAACTGTCGCCTCCGGCGTTATCGCGTTCCGCAGTAAGAAGACGACGGTCGATCCTCGTTTTCCTGATAAGGCATCAAGCGTCGTTACTATTGGCATTTACCGCATTACGCGAAATCCGATGTACCTTGGGATGCTTTTCCTGCTTACGGCATGGGCGCTGTTCCTAGCAAATTTCATCGTAATTATATTGTTGGCGGGATTTGTCGTATATATGACGCTGTTCCAGATAAAGCCGGAAGAGCGTATCCTGCGTTCGAAGTTCGGCGCGGAATACGAGGAGTTTCTCTCACGAGTTCGTCGCTGGATCTGAAACCGCGAAAAATGATGCTGATAAGAGCAACAATGATCTGGTTGGTGATCCTTGTGTTCGCCGTTCTGAACGGAGTCCTTCGAGAGGCCGTTCTGTTTTCGGCAATGGGAAAGGCCCCCGGGTTTATCACAAGCGCAATCATCCTCGGATTGCTTATCTTCGCTACCGCATACTTTTCTCTATCGTGGATCGGCGCGAGCGACTCAAAACAACTCTTTCTGATCGGATTTCTTTGGTTGATGCTGACGCTTGCTTTCGAATTCTCATTTGGGTTCGCTCGCGGCGTGAGCCTTGACGAGATACTTTCCGCATACTCATTCAAAGAAGGAAATATTTGGCCGCTCGTGCTTCTGGTAACCTTCTTTGCACCGTTTCTCGCCGCAAAGGTCCGGTTCCGATCTAAGCTTCAATAACTAGACCGTCGAATGCAAATTCGACATTGTCGGGCAGCAACTTAGAATCGCGTTCGTGCAAAATGTCGTGATTCAGGTGTGTCAGGTAGGCCCGCTTTGGGGAAAGGTCGGTGATTATCTCGAGAGCCTCTTCGAGGCAGAGATGTGTAGCGTGCGGTTTTATTCGAACGCAGTCCAAGACAAGGACGTCGAGGCCGCGAAGAGCATCCATCGAAGCGGGCGGGATCGATTTAAGATCTGTTGCGTAGGCAAAGTTGTTGAGGCGATATGCGATCACTGGCAGTTTCCCGTGTATAACCTCGATCGGCGTGATCAGGAGGTCTTCGCCGATATTGAATGACGCCTGCGGGATGACCGTATGCGGGATCAATTGCGGAAGTCCGCCGCCAAAATGCACAGGCTCAAAGATGTATTGGAAGATCCTCCGAAGATCGATCCATGCCGGGTCGTTCGCGAAGATCGGCATCGCGCCGTATCTAAAATTCAAAGGACGAATGTCGTCGAGCCCGAAAACGTGGTCCACGTGGCAATGCGTTATCAAGACCGCATCAAGATAACTGATTCCCGTACGCAGTGCCTGCTGTCGAAAATCTGAAGACGTATCGATCAGAACCGTCCGCCCCGCATTCTCGATCAGAACCGACACGCGAAGCCTCTTGTCTCGCGGATCCTCAGAGCGGCACGTCTCACAGTCGCACCCGATAGAAGGCACGCCCGTAGAAGTTCCGGTTCCGAGAAAAGTCAGTTTCATACGCAATCCAAGAGTTTCTGCAGAGTTCGCGGGTTCATTCCGACGCTCAAGCGTCCCTCGATACCCCCGAGCGTAAGAGTGTTACTCGTATTGCAACAACCCTACGTTTGAGAACGCTTCGGCGAACTACTTCTTTCCGAGGATGTCGTCGCCCGAGAATTTTGTGGCCGCTTGGGCCTTGAGTTTCTCTTCCGTTGCGCGGACAAGGTGGACGTACTGCATTCTGAGGTCGGCGAGCAGTCCTTCGATCAAGCGCGCTTCCTGCGGATGCAAATTTCCCTTTGTTTTGTCACGGAGCATACCGAGAACATCGAGCCAGTATTTCGCGGATTCAAGATCGAGGCTTCGCTTTCCGGTCGCGGGATGCGGCATGGCGCCAAGCGATGCGGCAGCGTTCGTGGCGAGTGTTGAGAGAAAGTTGACGAAGCTCGCTGGATCTTCGGCACCGGGAATCTCCGCGTCTTCGTCAAAGCTCTCGTCATTCGCGTCAAGCGCGCCGTGCGATTCGGCCTGTTCCGTCTGCGTCTCGAGGCGGGTCGGTTCAGTCGTTGCTTCCAGCTCAGGTTTTGTCGGAGCCGCCGGCTTTGGTTCAGGCTCGCGGTCAAGAACAACGCCTTCGCGAAGAGTTCCGTCCGCGTTGAACTTTCGCCTGTCTGCGACCTTGAAATGTACCTTTTCGTTCTCGTCGTCGTGTCCGATCATATTTTTGAAAACCCTTCTTATCCAATATTTTACCATTTGCCCGACAGTCTATCGAAAGACATCGACGGCTAAGATAGACTTCTCATAGCGAACTGTTTTCTAATTGTCCATAACGATGTCAAAAGCCTTTGATGAACTTGTCGCCGTGATGGAACGCCTGCGCGCTCCCGGCGGCTGCCCTTGGGATAACGAACAGACCTACGGTTCGCTTGCACGATATCTGCTTGAAGAGGCGTACGAGACGTTCGACGCGATCCAAGAAGCCGAGGAAACCGGTGAAACCGACCATCTGCGCGAAGAACTGGGCGACCTTCTCCTACAGGTCGTATTTCACTCGACGATCGGCGGGGAACGCGGAGATTTCACTATCGACGATGTGGCGGAAGAGGTTACTAGAAAGCTCGTGCTTCGCCATCCGCACGTTTTCGGCGACGCGAAACTTGAGCGTGCGCAGGATGTGCTCGACAACTGGGACAAGCTGAAAGCCGATGAACGCGCGGCGTCGGGCAAGGCCGAGAAGTCGAATGGGTCGATCCTAGAAGATGTTCCGGTCCACTTTCCGGCGCTGATCGAAGCCTTAAAGCTCACTTCAAAGGCGGCAAAGAAGGGCTTTGACTGGAAAGATGTCGAAGATATCTTCAAAAAGCTCGACGAAGAAGTTGGCGAGCTGCGCAAGGCGATCCTCAACAGAGATACGGAAAATACAGCAGAAGAGGTCGGCGATCTCCTGTTCGTCATTGCGAATCTCGCACGTCGCCTTGATGTCGAGCCTGAAACCGCTCTCAAGCAGACAAATCGTAAGTTTCGCGAGCGATTTGCCTTTGTCGAGCAAGGTCTCGCGGAAGACGGAAAGACTCTTGAAGACGCAAGTCTTGAGGAAATGGACGCTCTTTGGAACGACGCGAAGGCCACTTAGGACATATTTCCGACGAAAGGACTGAAAAACCGCGATTTATAGACTCTTCGGCATTACGTCGTAATTACGTGGCGGGCTGGGGTCAAGCTGTTGGTAAGAGAGATCGTCCGGATCAAGCGTCTATCTTCGAAAAATGCCATCGAGCAGGTCATAAGTCGCTCCGTAGATCGACGGATCCTTTGACGCTCGCGGACCGGCGACGTTCAGCGTGAAAGCTCCTGCGAGCCGAAGCCATTCTCGTGCCCTGTCGGCAGCATTCTCAAGCGAAAACCGGTAGAGCTCAGCAACGAGCACCGGACGTCGATGCTTTCCTGCGACTCTCCACGTAAAAAGTGAACCGCCGGTAAGCTTTCCGTTCGCAACGATCAACGTTGCGTCGGATCCGATGACATTTTGCTCGGTCCGCACGACCGGATCATCTGAATCAAGCTCGATCAGGTTCTTATATTTACCAGCGATCTTGCCGTCTTCTGCCCAACGACCGAGCGGGACATAGCCGCCATACTGAAAGTTCCGGTCGATCGCCCAATCGAGCGCCGCTCGGTCGGCGCCCGTCTGCCCGCCGGAAATGATCTTCGTGATCTTACTCGGCAAACATCTCCTGCAGACGTTCGAGCGCCGCTTTTCTCTCGCTTTTTCCGATCGAACCGATCCTTTTTACGAGCCGTTCCTTATCGACCGTACGCAATTGATCGAGCACGAGTGAGCGTTCGGAATTGAGGACATTCGCCGGAACGCGGGTTGGATAGCGGTCGGTCTTTGTAGAAACGGGTGCAACGATGACGGAATTAAGATGGCGATTCATCTCGTCGGGCGAGAGCACAACGCATGGGCGAGTGTTCTTCGCTTCTTTGCCGATCTCTTCATCGAGATTCAGCAGATAGATATCAAAACGCTCTACCATTGCCACTCCTTCTTCTCGAATTCGTTGGGCAAATTCTCCGCAATGTCTTCTGCATCGTTCTCCGCCATCGTTTTGAAGGCCTCGTCCCAGCCGCTACGCGGGGTTGCAGCGTTCCGTATGAGAATGCCGCCTTCGCGGACCTCCAACTCAACATCGCCGGAGATCCCTGTTTGTTCAAGCAGAAGTTTAGGAAGGCGAATGCCTTGGGAGTTTCCGATCTGAATGATTTGTGATCGCATAATTACATTGTAATTATTGTTCGAAAATGGAGCTTGGTCAACCATTGAACCTGGGCTTCTCCGCAACTATTTTCGGATCTCCAAGGCGTCGTTCATATATGGCCGCAGCGCGTCCGGGATCGTGATCGAGCCGTCGGCCTGCTGGTAGTTTTCAAGGACCGCGATCCACGTTCGGCCGACCGCAAGGCCGCTGCCGTTCAAGGTGTGGACGAATTCGGGCCTGGCGCCGCCTGCTCGCTTAAAGCGAGTACCCATTCGCCGGGCCTGAAAATCACCGCAATTCGAGCAGCTGGAGATCTCTCGAAAGGTCTGCTGCGACGGCAGCCAAACTTCGATGTCGTAGGTCTTACGCGCGGAAAATCCCATATCGCCGGTCGAAAGCAGGACGGTACGATAGGGAAGTTCAAGCAGCTGCAGGATCTTCTCGGCGTTCGCGGTAAGCTCTTCGTGTTCTTTCTCGCTTTCCTCGGGAAGGCAAAGCTTTACAAGCTCGACCTTTTCGAATTGATGCTGACGAATAAGCCCGCGCGTGTCGCGGCCATAGCTTCCCGCTTCGCTTCTGAAGCACGGCGTGTACGCGACGAATTTCAACGGCATACCCGACGCCTCCAAGATCTCATCGCGATGATAATTCGTTACCGGAACTTCGGCAGTTGGTATTAGCGAAAAGCCGCGTTCATCGGTCAGCGTAAATAGATCTTCCTCGAACTTTGGCAGTTGGCCGGTGCCGAAAAGGCTGTCGCGATTGACGATCAGCGGCGGCTGCGTTTCCTTGTAACCATGCTCGCGTGTGTGGACATCGAGCATAAAGTTGATAAGCGCGCGTTCGAGCCTTGCTCCATCGCCGTTTAGGATCGCGAAACGGGAGCCTGCGATCTTTGCCGCACGTTCGAGGTCAAGAATGCCGAGGTCGGTGCCAAGATCGACGTGATCTTTCACCTCGAAGTCGAACTCTCGCGGCGTTCCCCACCTGCGTATCTCAACATTTGCGGATTCGTCCGCGCCGACAGGAACGTCTGCAGCAGACAGATTCGGCAAGCCCGATAGCAGTTCGCGCATTGCGGCATCTGCTTCATCACGGCGCTTTTCAAGCTCGGCCTGCTGGTCCTTCAAGCCGGCGACCGCCACCTTTCTCGCGTCCGCTTCGGCCTTTTTGCCGGCCTGCATTAATACTCCGATCTCTTTGCTGGCAGTATTTCGTTCGTGATTGACGGCATCGGCCTCGCTGTTGACACGCCGACGTTCTGAGTCGAGTTCGGCAAAATGATCAAGCGCTGCGGGCGCGAAATTGCGCGCCTTCAATGCGGCACGAACGGCATCAAGATTTTCTCTTACGTAATTAGGATCAAGCATTTTGATAACTTTGTATCACAATTATCAGGCTTCTCGCCGTATCTGCAAACTGCAGGCAGTTGAAATCACCGCGTGTGCAAACGAAGAAGCCGCCGAGAGCAAAAAGGCTCCGAGGCGGCTTCTTATCTTTTCGATACTCCGGCTCGTTCTACCAGATCAGACAGGCATCCTTTCTCACCATTGCCTGGCCTTGCTTACAGCCGAATGCCTTTGCGAATTCCGGCATATTCGAGAGCGGGCCGTTGACACGCCATTTCGCCGCAGAGTGGGGATCGGTCAGAACTTGGCGTCGTTCGAACTCCGGCGTCGCCTTTGCAGCCCAGACCTGTGCCCAGCCGAGGAAGAATCGCTGTTCGGGCGTAAAGCCGTCAATGTTCTCGATCTTCTTGCCCTTTAGAGCATCGACGAGAGCCGTGTACGCGATCGCGAGGCCGCCGAGGTCGCCGATATTTTCGCCAAGCGTAAGCTTGCCGTTTATGTGGACACCGGGCTGTACTTCGTAACCGTCGAATTGGTTCGCAACACACGCCGCACGTGCCTCGAACTTCGTTCTATCCTCGGGCAGCCACCAAGAAGCGAGGTTGCCTTGAGCGTCGAACTTACTTCCCGAATCATCGAATCCGTGCGTGATCTCGTGGCCTATGACCGCGCCGATCGCTCCGTAGTTGATCGCGTCGTCCGCCTTGAAGTTGAAGAATGGAGGCTGCAAAATTCCCGCCGGGAACGTGATCTCGTTGTTTGCGCTCGAATAGGACGCGTTAACGGTCGGCGGCGAGAAGAACCAACGCGTTCTGTCGGCCGGTTTGCCAATGTCGGCGATATTTCGCTTGATCTCGAATGCCCGCGAGCGGAAGACATTGCCTGCGTAAGAACTGCGTTCAATGTCGAGGCCTTTGTAGCCGCGCGGATGTTCGTTATAACCGATCTTTCGCTTGTAGGTGGCGAGTTTTGCCAAAGCCTTTTCCTTGGTTGCGGGACTCATCCAATCGAGGCCGTTGATGTGCGACTTCATCGCGACAAATAGATTGTCGATGAGCTGGTTCATCCGTGCCTTTGCCTCGGGCGTGAACTCGGTCTTTACATACTCGGCACCAAGAGCTTCACCAAGCGTTCGATCGGTCGCCGAGACGCAACGCTTCCAGCGAGGTTCCTGCTCCTTCGTTCCTGAAAGATAACGCCCATGAAAATCGAAGCTTGCATCCGCAAGTGCTTTCGGCAGATAGCTTGCGGAAGAATCAACGACCATCCAGCGGAAATAGGTCTTCCACTGTTCGACTGGAACGTCCTTCAGCATCGCGTTGACTTCCTTGAAGAAGTCCGGCTGGCCAAAATTCAGCGTTTCGGGAACAGGGATCCCGCGGCGCTTCATATAGTCTTTGAGTGAAAGACTCGGGATGATCGCCTGTGCGTCGGAGAACTTGATCTTGTTGTAATTCTTATCCGGATCACGCATTTCGACCGGTGCTTTCGACGCTTTTGCAAGGCGCATCTCGATCGCCATCACCGTGTCTGCATTTGCTTTAGCTTCAGCTGGCGTATCGCCCGACATATCGAAGACGTTTTTTACATACTCGACGAATTTGGCACGGGTCTCGACCATCTTGGCATCGTCTTTCGTGTAGTAATCCTTGTTCGGGAGCGAAAGGCCGCTTTGCCCGGCGCCCACGATGACCGAATTCGAATCTTTAGGGTCGCGGGTGCCGCCAAAGCGGAAGACTGCCGGAAAACCTTGATTGTGAAGGTCGGCGATCTCGCGTGCGACATCGCTCGAGGTCTTGAGCTTTGCGATCTGCTCAAGAACCGGTTCGATCGGCTTGATGCCGTTCGTCTCGATCGCAGATTCATCCATACACGCGGAGTAATAGTCGCCGATCATCTGCACGTCACTGCCCTTTTTCGGGGACTTTTCGGCAACGGCTTTATCTAGGATGTCGTGCAGGATGTCGCGGTTGCGGTCGCCGAGGATATTGAACGTACCCCAGCGAGCCTGCGATGCGGGAACTTCGGTGTTCTTGACCCAAGTGCCGTTCGCAAATTGGAAGAAATCGTCGCAGGCTTCGGCATTCCGATCCATACGTGAGATGTCGAATGCCGTCTGTCCGAAGGCGCTCGATGTGAGCGTCGCGAAAACGAACAGAGCGACGAGGTAACGTTGTGCAATTGAACGCATAGTCTCTCCTAAACTAGATATAATAAAAATGGACAAGAATGATTCTACGTTAAACGGCGGAAAAGGTTTAGTTTCGCGGCAGTTCGAGACGTTTGAAGTTGTACCGAAGCAGGACGCGCATCTCCAAGGGCTTACCGTTCCTGAATGCCGGACGCCAATTCATCTTCCGCACCGCGTCTTCAACAGATTCGTCCAAGCCGTAGCCGGCCCAGCGTACGATCTTTGTCCCTAGGATCTTGCCCGCGGCATCGATATCCACAAGTATCTCGACAGTCGCCGCAATACCGAGTTTCTCCGCTGCGTCGGTATAGAGCGGCTTGATTCGGCTATATGGGATCGGCGCTCTTAGTCCTTTTTCCGGCGCGTCGGGCAGAACTTCGATCGTGGATCGCTCGAAAGTGCCATCGTCGGCTCTTGCATCTTGGAACACGCGCGCGATCTCGCCCGCCGTAATTTCAAGCGTCTTAAAAAGGCCCGGCAAGCCGTCCTCTTCGGTGGAAGTTTCGACGTATGGACGCAGCCATTTGAGCAGCCTTCCGGTCCGCGTATCGACCACGAAGATAGACGCGTAGGATTCGAAATACACCGGCTTTTCGAACGAGGTGCGGCGGATCGTCCCTGCATTTATGATAATGAACGCATCGCAGCCCATTGCCTCGCCGGCTGCAGATGCTTCCGCAACCGAGAGGTTTGAGGCGGTCGCAAATTTGAAGGACGCGAACGCCGCCGCAGCGAGATCTTCATCAACGAGCGTGAATTGTTTGCTTAATTCCCTGCGAAGTTGCGCGGTATAGCCCGCAGCGAACTTGTCGCCGATCGTGATCGTCGCAAGGCTCTTCGCATTTACGGAAAATGCAAAGAGCAGCAAAATGAATGTCGCGAAGATCGCAGGCTTTCGCATCGTTTCAAGGCCGATAAAGTGCTTCGATCTCATCGCGGAGTTCGGCAGGGAAACATACCCGTTGAGCACGATAACCTTCCTGCAGGCCGCGAACCGCCGCACTCACTTCCGAGATCTCGCGGATCTCGGGGCGCGAATATCCGTACTCAACGAATATCAGATTCTTCGGGTCGTGTGTGTCGCGGGTGTAGAAATAGTAATCGGCGTGTTTTGCTGAATCTTCAACGAGATAGTATTCCGGGTCGAAGCCGCGGCCTTCTACCACAATACGGGCATTCGCAAGAAACACGGCCTTTTCAGCCTCTTCCATATCAAGATCGAACGCCTTGAATATCTTCCGCTCGATAAAACGCGTCGAAAGATCCGAAAGGATGGCGTCGCCGCTCGTCCGCCATTGCTTGATATGAAATAAAACATCCGTGTCGTCGAGTTCGAGATGCTTTTCGAGGGTGAGTCTCTCGCCCTGCAGTATCTTCTCGACCGCGCTTCCCGAAAGATACCAAACGTCGCCGCCCTTTTTATAGACGGCGATCGCTCGATGCAGCAGACTTTTCAAAACCGATTCCGCAGCCCGAAGCGTACGATGAAAATACACCTGACGGAACATATAGTATCGAGCTTGCAGATAATCCTCGACGGCGGCGATGCCCGGAGCGGCGACGAAAATGCGGTCATTCTCATCGTCGATGTCGATCGATTTTACGATCCACTCAAGGTCGTAAATCCCGTATTTCGCTCCGGTCATCAAGCTGTCGCGCAGAAGATAATCCATCCGATCGACATCAAGCTGAGAGGAGACAAGTTGAGCGAGCGAGCGCCTTCGAAAGGTTCCTTTGATAATGCCGGCAACATCTCCGGCAAGATCCGTTGAAAATGCCGTGAGCACGCGGTTTATGTTCGTCTGCGGTTCGGATATAGCCGCGACGGAGTAGTTCTCGTGATGAAAGCCGAGAATCGACTCGATCACGTGCGAAAAGGCTCCGTGGCCGATGTCGTGCAGAAGCGCGGCGGCACGGACCGCGATCCGTTCGTCGTCGGAGATCTTGTGTTCGCCGGAGAGCTTTTGGATGACGCGGGTCGCGAGGTTAAAAGCCCCTAAACTGTGCGTAAAACGCGAATGTTCGGCGGATTGATAAGCAAAATAGGCAAGCCCGAGTTGCCTGATCCGCCGCAGGCGCTGAAACTCCGGCGTATCGATCAGGTCGGCGAAGAGACGCCCCTCGGCCGTTCTGGTATCGACGCGGATGATGTTGTGGACGGCGTCGCGATAATATCGCTCGGAACCGCGCTCGGAGGTCGGCATTATTTGCATAATATGCGGCAGAGGGCGGCCTTTTCGCAAGCGGGACGTCCAATATCTCCAAAAACTTCCGAAAAAATCTAAAATTTCGTACAAAATTATGGATATTCTTCGGAGTTTCGAGTTGGCTGCGTGTTCTTAAAGATTTGTAAAGTAGTGTAAATGCTGTATTTATGGCTCTTGGCACGGGGTGGGGCGTTTGTGGAAGCCAAATTGCATAGAAAAGGCTGAAAAAGTGTCCATTGAGGCCTTTTATTAAGTTCAAGAAACTCTCGAATAGAGACTTTGAATAGGAGACAAAGTAATGAGAAATAAGTTTTCGTTTATTTCCTCGATCATGCTGATCGTACTCTGCTTCGCTTTCACAGCGTTTGCGCAGGGTACAAGAAGCAGCATCGAGGGAGTAATCAAAGACAGTGCGGATGCGGTCATTCCCGGTGTTAAAGTCACCGCGGCTTCGACCGGTACCACAACTGGCTTTACCAGATCTGTAATGACCGACGGCAGCGGTTACTATGTAATCACAAACGTGCCTGTCGGTACATACAACGTAACGATCGAAAAAGACGGTTTTACGACCGTCAAAGAGGCGATAACGGTCAGTCTTGACCGCTCGTCACGCGTCGATCACAAGCTTGTTGCAGGCGGCGGCGTTAACGAAGTTAACGTCAGCGGCGGCGACAACGTAACCATCGACCCGACGGAATCGAAACTCCAGACCAACCTCACATCGAAGTTGATCGATTCGCTTCCGAAAGGCACCACCTTTACCAGCCTTTTGAAGGCCGCTCCGAACGTACGTCCGGAAGGTCTCTCGGGCGGTTTCCAGGTTGACGGCGCTTCGGGTTCGGAAAACGTTTGGGTCATCGACGGCCAAGAAGTTACCAACTTCCGTACGGGTGTCCTTAACACGAACAACAACCTTCCCTTTGAACTCATCCAGGAAGTTCAGGTCAAATCGACCGGTTTCGAAGCCGAATACGGCGGCGCTACCGGCGGTGTGATCACGGTCGTTACCCAGGGCGGAAACGATCAGTGGCACGGCAACTTCGGTATGTCGTGGCGTCCGCAGAAGCTCCAGGGCATGAGCCATCCGTTCCTTAACCGTTACAGCAGCGCTGCAACTGGCTTTGAGTACCTGCAGGCTCCGCGTACAGACGGTGTTTCGTACTACCCGGTTGCTAAGATCAACGGCCCGATCGTCAAGAACCGATTTTGGTTCTCAGCAGTCTATGCTCCGCAGGTCTTCGATTATTCGCAGAATGTAACGTTCTATAATGTTGCATCTCCGGCGAGAGTTGCGGTAGATGCGCAGCAGTTTAAACAAAAGCAGACGACTCAGGAAGCGTTTATGCGTCTCGACGCTCAGCCGCACTCGAAGCTTCGCCTCTTCGGTTCGTTCCTCTGGAATCCGATCTCAGTAAAGGGTTCGCTTCCGGGAACAGCCTATGGGCTTAACCAGCTTCCGACGGTTGGTACGACTCTGACCGGGTTCTCAAAGCAGGAAGCTCTGCTTAACCAGCAGGGTGGACGTCAGAACTCGAACAGCTTGAACGGTCAGGCTTCATGGACTCCGCTCTCGAAGCTCGTTATCAACGTTCACGCTGGGCGTACCTTCTTGAACGAGAAACTTGGTTCGTATGGGGTGCCGAACCAGACGCGCTTTGTGTGTAGCTCATTGAGCCTCTTCCCTCCGGGCGGCGGCACGGCTCCGGGCGGAAACCCGATCACTCAGGCGATGGCAGGTTGTGATCTAAATCAGAACAGCATTCCGGGGAATTTCCAGCTTCCTTATGACGTTTCGACACGTACGCTTTTTGATACGGATGCAAGCTATGTCGGTTTGAATCTAGGCGGCCGTCATAACTTCAAGTGGGGCTACCAATACAACCGTATTGCGAATAACACCGATCAAGGATACAAGGATACTGGAGTTGTCGTTCTATATTATGGACGTGATTGCGGTGACGTACTTGGGCTTCCTAGCGGACCGACGGCTGTTGGCTGCGGCTATATCCAGCGCTTCCAGACAACCGGTAAGGCGAGCAGCGCAAGCAACGCTCTCTTTGTCCAGGATTCATGGACGATCAAAGATCGCTTGACCCTGAACCTCGGCGTCCGCTCGGATATGGAGAATGTCCCTTCATTCAAGGCCGGCAACCCCGGTATCAAGTTTGGCTGGGGTGACAAGATCGCTCCGCGTCTTGGCGCGTCATTTGACCTATTTGGCAATGGCAAGACCAAGGTCTTTGCCAGCTACGGTTGGTTCTATGATCGCTTCAAGTATGAACTGCCACGCGGTTCGTTCGGCGGCGACTTCTATCGTCGTGATTGGTTCGATATCACGCCGGCTCGCGGCAGTCTATTCACGAGCTACACGTTCGCGAATATTCTTGCGTCCCATCCAGATCCGATCTCAGGAAATTGTCCGGATTCAGGTCAGGGTGATATTCCGATCTATCCTCCGGGATATTCGTTCTGTAACCAAGACTTCCGTGTTCCATCGAACGCGGGGCTTGGCATTTACGCCGGCGGTGCCGTCGATCCGAACATCAAGGCTGCTCGTCAGTCGGAATATACCTTCGGCGTTCAGCATCAGTTGTTCCGTAACTGGATCGTCAGTGCCCGATACACGCATAAGCAGGTTGATCATGCTGTCGAAGACAGCGGTCTCGTTTCCTCAACCGGCAGCGAAGCTTACATCATCGGTAATCCCGGTGAAGGCCTGCAGTGCGAAACGTATAAGGCAAACGGATTTACCTGTGTCAAGGCTGAACGCAAGTATGACGCTGTAGAGATCGGCGTGAATCGTCGTTTTGCGAACAACTGGTTCTTTAGTGCTAATTACACTTGGAGCCGCCTGTTCGGTAACTACGGTGGCCTTGCCAGCTCGGATGAAGCCGGCCGTACCAGCCCGAACGTAAACCGTAACTTCGACCTTCCCTTCGAGCCGTTCACGCTTGCAGGTAAGGTGAATAACGGCCTGCTTTCGACGGATCGACCGCATGTCTTCAAGGCATACGGCGGTTACGACTACAATTGGAGCAAGTCCAACACGACGTCGGTATCGTTCTTTACCACGGCTCAGTCGGGTACACCGATGACGACACGTGCAAACTTCATCTACAGCCTTGCGATCGATATTTATGGACGTGGAGACCTTGGCCGTTCGCCGGCTTTCTATTCCACCGATCTTAATATTGATCACAAATATAAGTTTGGTCGTGATAACCGTGTGACGATTCAGCCGTATGTGAACATACTCAACCTCTTCGACCGTAAATCGGGAACAGGAGTTGTTGAGACGGTTACGGCGAGCACGATCAGCCGTAGTAGTGTTTTGGGTGCGGGTGGTTGCCCGGCAACTGTCTGCGGAAGCAATACGTTGCTTATGCAGGCGATTACGAACGGCACGAGCTTGACTCAGTACTTTAACAACTGGCTTGCTGCTTCACCTTCGCGTACGTATAACACGTACAAGCAGTTCAACTCATTTAGTGCTCCTCGCGAAGTTCGCTTCGGCGCACGTTTGTACTTCTAAAAACCTTACGGTTTTTGGATAAACCCTTGGCCCGTTCGCAACCTTGTTGCGGACGGGCCCTTTTCATTGTCGAAACGTGAATTGTGGGTTGTGCGTTGTGACTGCGCTAGTTGAACGTGTGAATGGAAGTTCGGGATTCGCTCCTCAACAGGCTAAAATATAGAATTCGCTTCGAACCGGCAAAATTCGAAGCGGCAAAGAACGATGTCAGAAGAGGCCCGGAAATACCACGAGGAAGATGCGATCGGCACGACCTACGATCTGAAGATCGCAAAGCGCCTCGCGCGTTACCTGCGGCCGTATTGGAAGGTCGCCGCCGCCGCGCTTCTGCTGACGCTCGTAACGAACATCCTCGCATCGATCCAACCGCTATTTACAAAGGTCGCGGTCGATAGCTACATCATCCCGAAGAATGTCGATGGCATCTGGCTGTTCTCATTCGCATTTTTCGGCGTCTTTCTTTTCCGCTTCGCATTCTCATACGTCCAAGAGATCTTGCTCAATACGGTCGGCCAGCGTGTGATGTTCGATCTTCGCACCGAGCTTTTTACGAAACTGCAGGATCAGGAACTCGCCTACTACGATCAGTATCCTGTCGGGCGTACGATGACGCGCCTTACGAGCGACGTCGATGCGCTGAATGAGCTTTTTACATCGGGCGTGATCGATGTCTTGGGCGATCTCGTCGTGATCTTCGCGATCATAGCGATGATGTTTTGGCTAAATTGGAAGCTTGCGATCGTTACCTTGATCACGGTGCCGCTTCTTTTTGCCGCGACGAACTGGTTTCGAAAGCGCGCACGGCACGGCTTTGACCGCGTGCGAACACGCAGCGCGAAGTTGAATGCTTTTTTGCAGGAATACGTTTCGGGCGCGCAGACCGTACAGCTTTTTAACGCGGAGAAAAAGGCTCAAGATCGCTTTGCCGACATCAACGACGACTACCGCAACGCGAACATCGAGACGATCTATTACTACGCGGTCTTTTATCCGCTCGTGGATTTTATCGGCGCGATCGGCGTCGCAATGATAATTTTCGCCTACGGATTTGAGGATCTCAGCGGCCTCTCGACCGCGGGGCAAGTGATGACGGTCGGTGTGCTCGCATCGTTCATCCAATATTCGCTGCAGCTCTTTCAGCCGATCCGCGATCTTTCGGATAAATTCAACGTTTTTCAGGCCGCGGTCGTCGCATCGCATCGCATATTCATCCTGCTTGACCGCGAAGTTCTCATAACGACGCCTGAAAAGCCCAAGCTATCCGGCAGGGCGAAGGGCTCGATAGAATTCGAGAATGTTTGGTTCGCATACAAAAATGAGGATTGGGTGCTGAAAGATGTTTCGTTCACGGTCGATATCGGCGAGAGCGTCGCGTTCGTCGGCCATACAGGTTCGGGAAAAACGACGATCACGAACCTCATAATGCGGTTCTACGACGTGCAGAAAGGCCGCATTCTCGTTGACGGGGTCGATGTCCGCGAATGGGACCTCGAAGCCCTGCGTTCGAATTTCGCCGTCGTGCTGCAGGATGTATTCCTGTTCAGCGGCACGATCGCTCAGAACATTCGCTTAGGCAACGACGACATCTCCGACGAAAAGGTCCGTTGGGCCGCAAAGGAAGTCCGTGCGGACGAGTTTATCGGCGAATTGTCGGAAGGCTACGAGACTGAAGTGAAAGAGCGCGGTGCGGGCCTTTCTGTAGGCCAGAAGCAGCTTGTTTCGTTCGCGCGTGCTCTTGCATTTGATCCGAAGATACTGATCCTCGACGAAGCGACAAGTTCGATCGACACAGAGACAGAGCAGTTGATACAGCGTGCCGTCGATCGAGTGATGGACGAACGGACATCGCTCGTTGTCGCGCATCGTCTATCGACGATCCAGAAATGCGATCGCATCATCGTGCTGCATCACGGGGAACTTCGCGAGATGGGGACGCACAGCGAACTTTTGGCTCTCCGCGGGCTGTATTGGCGGCTTTATCAACTTCAGTATTCGGACGAGAAACTACACACGTCCGCTCCGGGATTTTCCGCCAACGAACTCACGGGCGGTTCGGCGTCATTCGATCAGTGAGTCGAAACTCGGACGGCGCCGAGCGGCAGCAGAATCATTATCAATTTCGGTGGTTTAAGACTATAATCATCAGGAATTCTGAAACCCCTTTGCTTTCAAAGAATGGACGCTGCCGTTAAAGCTTTTACAGATGCCGCGATCGCCGAGATATATTCTCGCTGCAGCGAAGGAGCGCCGAATTTCGGCGTCTCGGCTGAGGCGTACTCGGCGTCGATCTTCCGCACGATCGAGAAACGCCTCGAAAGCGCGAGTGACCAGCCTTTGACCGCAGCCGAGGTCCGCGAGTTCCTCGACAACCTGCAGGCTGACGATCTTTTTCTGGCTCTCGCCTGTGCCGCCGGGAATGAGCGTGCGTGGTGGGAATTCGACCAGACACATCGCTCGTATATGGAGCGTTTCGCGCGGCATCTCGCAAGAGGCGACGCAGATCCGGACGAGGTTATCGGGAACGTGTACATCGAGCTTTACGGCACGCGTGTGGTTGACGGCGAGCGTTATTCGAAATTCGGCACGTATTCCGGCCGCGGCAGTCTGCGCGGATGGCTGCGAACGATAATTTGGCATTCGGTCGTCGATCAGCATCGCGCCGGTCATTCTGAGGTCTCGCTCGACGAGATGACCGAAACGATCGGCGAAGGCGCGGCGCACGCCGCTTTCGCATTGCCGACGCCCGACGGCGACAGTTATATGATCGAACAGGTCGCCCGCGAGAACTATCGTTCGGCAACGGTCGCGGCCCTATCCGAGGCTTTTTCTGCTCTCGAACCGCACGAGAAACTGCTGATCGCCCTTTACCACGTTGATAACTTGAAACTGCGTGAGATCTCCCGGCTTGTCGAGAACGAGGCGTCGCCGCTTCGCGGTTGGATAAAACGCCGGTCTTCCTCACGGGAGAAAGACCCCTCGGCCCGCATTCACGAATCGACCGTAATGCGTTGGCTGGAAAAAAGTTATGAGCGGATCCTCGATGTCTTTAAGCGAGACCTCGCCGGCCGGCAAGGCCTCAATCCCGCCGAGGTCGAGATCTGTATCGGGCTTGCGTCCGCCGATCTCGCCGGGCCGGATATCTATCGCGATCTCGCCGCAAGTTAAGAAGCTGAATATTTAACGCAAAAGTCACGCAGTTGCAGCGTCAATTACTCGGAGGCCTTTGGCTCATCCCCCAAAGCGGGCAATTATGCAATACATAGACAACATCGACACCCGTTTCCAAGACCTTTTTGCGGTATTTCTTCGCGACCGCTCGAATGCGTTGGCGGCAGATGCGAATTGCTCGCATCTTGACGAGGACACGATCTCAGCTTTCGTGGACGGCGGCCTCACGTTGCGTGAAATGGATCCGATAGTTGCTCACCTGGCGGATTGCGGATATTGCCGAACGGCCACCGCCGCACTTTTACGCCTCGAAGCGGAGTTTGCTGAAATAGCCGCTCCGGCCCGCGAAATGCAGCCTGAGTCTGCCGGCCTCGCCGAGGCCCTGAGCAACTGGTTCGCCAAACTCTTCGGATCGAGCGCCGAAGGCGTGTTCGCCCACGGCGAAAGATCGGAAAAGGATGCTGAGAACGGCGAGAAGGCCGTTGAAGACGATCCTGATACGGGCGACGAGAAATGAAATGCGAGTTGCGGGTCGTTTTTCCGGAAAAAATTGGCCTGATGCAGGAGCGGGAATTTGGCCCGCTCCTTTTTTGTTTCGTTCCAGCACGAGATTTCCGACTTTTTTCGCGTCCCCTGCAACCTTTCCCGCCTTGCAAAAATCAAAGAACAATCTAGTTTTTGTGCCCTTTGAGGTTTATACTCATTAAAAGGGAAAAGATGTTAGATAATGATCTACGGGCAGATGAAGTGTCCGATTGTCCATGGCGAAAGCAGCAGCTCACAGTAGAAAGGGTTGCTGACGCGGACTTACCGACGAAATACGGTAACTTCAAGATCGCGGGCTATCGTTCACTCACCAGTGACGAGGAATTTGTCGCAATTTATATGGGCGAGATGCGCCCGGACGTACCGACGCTTGTTCGGATACACTCGCAGTGTCTCACCGGCGATGTTTTCGGCTCACTAAAATGTGACTGCGGCCCGCAACTTCACGAGGCAATGGAACGTATTCACAAGGCCGGTAATGGGGCGATCGTCTATCAACAGCAAGAAGGCCGCGGCATCGGCATCCTGAATAAGATTCGAGCCTACTCTCTGCAAGATCACGGTGCCGATACCGTCGAGGCGAACGAACAGTTGGGATTCGCCGTGGACTTAAGGAACTACCGGCAATGCGCCGAGATCCTGTTCGATATGGGGCTTTGCAAGGTCCGCGTGATGTCGAACAATCCCGAGAAGCTCAAGGCTCTCGAAGATGCCGGGCTTCGCGTCGTTGAACGAGTCCCGATCAAGGTGCATACGGAACCGCCTGCTGCACACTACATTCAGACGAAGAAAGAAAAGATGGGCCACTTGCTTTGATCCACTTTTCAGCGGTTCGTGAGTATTTTAGACAAAGCTATCATTTCGGAGGAAAACAATGCGTAAAACCGCTTTTCGGGCGATGTTCTCAGCACTCGCCTTTATCATTCTTACAGGGGCCGCCGCGAGTGCTTATGCGAGCACCATTTCGGGTACGGTTTACGATCAAAAACGGAATGGACTTCCGTATGTGGTCGTCGAACTGCAGAACGATCGGTACGTAATGATCCAGCACACGACGACGGACGGCATAGGCAGATATACGTTCGACGGACTGGGCGACGGAACCTTTTACGTTAAGGTGATGCCGTTCAAGTACGATATGGACGAGCAGACCCAAGAGGTCAAGATCGAGACCATCTCAATTACCGGAGGCGCCGGTAACGTCTTTATGATGCAGGACTTTTACCTGACCCCGAGGAAAGGCACGCTTGCCGCCGCACAGGCCGAGGTCGTCGTTGCTCAGGATATTCCGAAAGCTGCAAAAGACAGCTATGACGATGCCTCAAAGGCTATGAAGAAGGGCAAGACCGATGAGGCGATCCCGCTTCTTGAAGCCGCGCTAAAGGCATTTCCCGACTATTTTCTTGCGAACGACGCTCTTGGTCAGATCTACTTTCATAAGAATGACTTCGAGCATGCCGCGCCGCTTCTCTTAAGAGCGTCGCAGGTTTATGACAAAAGTCCGATGACGTTGTATTACCTTGGCGTCTCGTTCGCGTACCTCAAATATTATCCGGCTGCCGTTATGACTCTGAATGCCGCCCAAGTGCTTGCGCCGGAATCCTCGGGCGTTTATCTTGCTCTCGGCAAGACATATATAGCCTCCGGCGACTATAAATCCGCCGAAACAAGTTTGCTGAGTGCGAAGAAGTATTCTAAGGAACCCGGCGCCGAACTCTACAAGCAACTTGCCCGGGTCTATAAGGATACGAAGCAGTATTCGAAGGCGGCAGCGAACCTCGAATCTATGCTAAAGAACGGAAACTACAGCGATGAGGCAAAGGCCTCGCTCAAGAAAGAGATCCAGGAGTACAAGGCCAAGGCCGCTGCGAACAACGAAAAGCCGTCCGAGAATTAGCAGCTTTCTCGCACTTTCCTTCGTAAGAGCGGGTTTCCCTAGAATGGGAGACTCGCTCTATTTTTTCTGTTCGTCCCCAAGGGGATTTTGGCTTCTGACAGCACGGGCATCTGCGGCGTGTTACGCCCTTGCTCACGCGCGGGCGTCTGCATTCTGTTCGTTTTGTCCGTTTTGTCCGTTTTGTGCATTTTGTGTCGTTTTGTGAAAAGTGTGTCGATTTGTGAAAACTGTCCTTCAAATGGGTGGAGCGGTCGGCTATTCTTGTAAACGGTCGATGGTTTGACACGGGAAGCACGATGAGAAGTATTTTTGAAGGAGCAGCGAATAAGAATCAGTGGCAGCGGCTTGAGGACCTTTTGGAATTGATGAAGGTTACAGGATTGCGCGAGCTGTCGCGGATGGAGGTGCGCGAGTTCGGCGAGCTTTACAGGCGCGCTGCATCGGATCTTGCGATCGCACGCGCCGAGACACGCGATCCGTCGCTCGTCGGTTATTTGAACAGCCTTGTGATCCGAGCACACGGCCACATTTACCGGGCGGAGAGCGAAGGCGCGGGGATCATACGCCGTTTTTTCGGACGCGAACTGCCGGCGACGTTTCGCAGGAATTGGAAGTTCCTTGCGTTCGCTTTTGCGATCTTTGCAGGGTCGGCCTTATTCGGTTTCGTAACGACGTGGATCGACACGGATTTTACGCATTTTGTCGCCCTGTCGGGCGTGACGGACCAGATACGCAGCGGCAATCGCTGGTGGCTGCGGCTTAATGAGGCGAACCAGGTCGGCGCGACCTCGATAATGGCGAATAATATTCTCGTGATGATACGAGCGTTCGCTCTCGGCGCTTTTTTTGCGGTCGGCGCGGTTTATGTGCTTGCGTTCGAAGGGGCGAGGCTCGGCAGCGTTTTCGGGGCCGGCTATAAGATCGATCCTGCGTTCGCGAACGATCTCGCATCGTTCGTTGTCGGGCACGGCGTGATCGAATTGTCCTGCATCTTTTTTTGTGCAGGCGCAGGAATGATGATCGGATATTCGCTGATCGTTCCGGGCGATCTGACGCGTGCGCAGGCGGCAAAAAAGAGCGGCATGGAAGCCGCTCGTATCGTTATCGGTTGTGCGTGTTTTTTGGTGGTTGCCGGCACGATCGAAGGCTTTCTTTCGCCATCGTCCCTGCCGGCACCGATCAAGATCGCGACCGGCTTGCTTACCGGCCTTGCGATGTACTCTTACCTGTTCTTTGTCGGCCGATCGGACGGCGTTGAAACGGCAGGCTTGGCACAACAGCCTTCTTTGGTCTCTTTAGCCTCTTCGGCGACAGGCTCAAATACCAAATAGGTGTGCCGTTTTGAGTTCGTGATCGTCAGCTTCTTGTCCTTTAGCGAGAAGGTGTCGGCTTTCTGAAGAACATCGAGAAACTTTCGCTCGAAGCCGTTGGTCAGTTCGTCGCAGAACATCATTGTCGAGATCGGACTTGAGATCTTAAGCTTTCCGTTCGTGATCGAAAAGTCTGCTCCGTAAACGTTGCATCCGGCTTTACCGCCGATGCGGCCGTCGGCAGAGACATTCAGCGTAACTTCCATTTTATCAATGCGATACGCCATCTTGTCGAGGAACATATACTGCGTGAGTTTGAATTTTGCTGCGGGCATTTGCTGCGAATAAGCCGCGCTGGCGGATGCGGTCAAAAATAGTCCAAAAATTGCGATGGTATAGAGTGCTTTTTTCATTTTATAATATTGCTCCAAAAATTCCTTTTTCATTGTAGGCTGCAAACTCTCCCTTACATTTATAAGAACGCGGCAGAGGTGGAAATCTTGCATTTCTCAAATATCCCGGACATTCCCAGCGGATCGAAGTTCGATATTCCATGCAGCTTTCGCCGCCCGCCGCATCTCTCTAGCGTTGCCCGTTGTCAAGAAAATGTCAACATTCGTTTGGGTGCTCTTCTCGATCGAAAGCTTGCTCACGACCGCATCGGCCGGGTCGATGAGCTTCGTCTCGGGCGAAACATATTTGGCGAGAAGGCCGGAAATCGCAGGATAGTGCGTGCAGGCAAGGAGGATGTGCGAGCATTTCTTCAGCGGCGCGAGTATGTGCTTTGCTTCTGCGTGCAGAGCGGCCGAATCGATGTCGCCGCCTTCGATAAACCCGGAGAGCGGCTGCGCGATGCGTTGAGCAACGCCGATATTTCGTGCCGCAAGGCCGCGTCGATAGACGCCGGAAACGACAGTTCGCCTCCCGGCGATCATACCGAGGCTCGTCGGCTTGAGCTTTGCGGCAAGCTCGATCGCCGGAGCGATCACGCCGGAGACTTCCAGCGATCCGGTACGCAATTCTTCGACCACCGTGCTCGCAGCATTGCAGCCGATAACGACTTGCGTAACGCCGCGGCCTTCGAGAAATCGAAGCACATCGTTAAGCCGCGACGCAAGCTCGCGACGCGTGGTCTTTCCATACGGCGTAAAGCCCGTATCGGAAAAATAAGTAACTGCCGCGAGCGGGAATTTCTCTTTCAGACGGCGATAGACGCCGATGCCGCCGATGCCCCAATCGATGATGCCGATGCGTCCCATAGGTTCAAGGATACGTGAGTTTTGCTTCAACGCCTCTCTCGATCGGGCCGCTGTCAAAGGCGAGGATCCGCGAGTTCCAGCCGATGTTCAGGATCTCTGCCTTTTGCCCGGGAAAACGGCTTTCGAGGTACCATTTCATTTCGTGCTCGGAACGTATCGGGTTGTATTCGACCATCTTCTGCCACGCGGGGTCCGCAACGAGGCGTTTTAGCGCATCCTCGTATCTTGCATCCGCGCGGCGGCGGGCGATCGTCTTTGCCTTGTCCAAAAACAGCTTTGGATATTCTCCGAATGCGACCGGGACGGTTACCATATCGACTATCAGAAACTTGCCGCCGGACTTTGTAACGCGCTTGATCTCGGCAAGCAGCGGATCCCAATCGAGGTATCGGAATGACATCATCGAGATGACGACGTCGAACTCGCCGTCTGCGAAAGGCAGTACGGGGCCGTCGATCTTTTTGAACTCAAGATCCGCGAATGCAGCGTTTCGCTTGCGCGCCTGCTCGATCATCGGCCCGGATTCATCAACGCCGACACCCGAAGCAATTCGAGGAGCAAGAGCGTTCAACAAGGCACCGTTGCCGCAGCCGATGTCGAGAACGCGAACTTTGGAATCGGGCAGGTGGCGTTCAAGCCATTGCCATTCGTCGCGTCGAACGCGTATGTCCTCAAAGACCGCGTCGTAGAGTTCGGCGACGTGATCGTAGCTCGTGTCGCCGTCGGGCGGTCTCGGCTCGAAACGCTTTATTTTTTCCGCGGACATCATACCGAGGCGCTTCTTTAATGCGGCAGCATAGCCGTGGGATTTTCGCCCCTTGCAGCCGATCGTATAAACCGGGGTGTCGTTCCGAGTACCTGCGGAGACGAATTTGTCCTTGCTTTTCGAGAACGTCGTGTACCAGAAAAAGCCTTGAGCGGGCACGTTCTGAGTCCTTGCGAAAAAGGGCGCGAACCAACGCGCCGAACGGCAACAATAGAACGAAGCGCTTCCATCCGCGGCGAACGGAATTTCCATCTGCTCCCATTCGTACGGCGAAAACTGTTCGGGAAATTTTACGGTGCCGAACATCGGGCCGTACATTCCCGAGTGTCCGACGAAGATGAATTCCTTTATCTTAGCGCCTTTCTCTTTGATCTCGGCGATGGCACCGAGAACATCACGCTTTGATTCGACGGCACGCGTTATGACCTCACAGCTTGCGTCCTCACGGCGCTTCTCGTCGGCGAGAGTCTCGGCAACGACGGGGAATTGCGATCCGCCGAGTCGGTACTGTGTGGTGTAAATGATGAGAGTAAAGAGGTTATCTTCCATTTCGAATCGTCCCCGGACGCTAGAGAAGCCCGCGGACCTTTACGCGAATATAAGATTCAAGAAGTTGGGTTGCAAGCGTCTGCGTCGTTACATCGAGGGCGAGGCCGCCGAGGGCTTCGACCTGAAGGAGCGCGGCGCCGCGTTGGACGAGAAGCTCCTCGGCCGCCGACTGCAGGAAAAGCTCTTTTTCATTCTTCGGCGGCGATGAGACAGCGGCATTCAGGTCGCGGTCGCCGATCGTTGCTACGAGCGGCAAGTGTCTCGGACGCAGAAGCGGCAAGGCTTCGAGCAGACGGCTCGAACTGTCCTTGTCGATCACATCGGTCAAGATCACTACGAAGGCTCGCTTTTTTGTGTTCGACGAGATGAATTGAAATGCCCTCGAGTATGAAGACTCGACTAGCTGCGGCTCGATATCGACGAGGGTTTCAAGCGCGGCGTCCATCTGGCCGACGCCGCGTTTGGGCGGAAGGTATCGGATTACGCGGCGGCCGAAAACCATTATCCCGCAGTTGTCGCCGGCGCGTGAGCAGGCCGACATAAGTGCGAGGCTTGCGTGCAGTGCCGTCTCGAATTTCGTTTCGTTATCGATGCGTCCGGTCATCAAACGGCCGGCGTCGAGCGCGATGATGACCGTCTGGTCACGTTCGATCTGATGCTGCACAGAAGTCAACTTCGACCGACGCGCCGTTGCCGTCCAGGAAATATTTCGCATCTCGTCGCCCGCGACATAATCCCGCAGAGACTCGAATTCACGGCCTTCGCCGCGGCGGACGGCTTTTCGCTGGATCGCAAGGAACGAGTGCGCGCCGAGGGCGCGAAGTTCGATCTCGCGAACGCGACGGATATTCGGATAGACTTTTATCGTCTCAGGCTTGCCGAGCGAAGCCTGACACCAGACAAGCCCGAACCGAGATAGATATCGCACGGCCGTTTCGCCAAAATCATAGAGTCCGCGTCGCGGCGGCGTCAGCGTATAACGGTAAGTTCCGACGCTGTTCGGCGCAAGCTGCATCGTCGCTTCGCGGCCCGCAAGCCCGAGCGCCATCTCGGCCGGAACCTCGTCCTTTACCTTTATGATCAACGTCCGCGCGCTCAGATTCGTAACGCTCAAACTTATTTCGGCTTCATCGCCGATCGCGGGCCTTTTTTGAAAAGTGCGGGTTACGTCGATCTCTCTTGCGACGCCGCGGCTTGTGAAATAGTCGCCGATCGCAGCGAGGATCAGCAGGATGTCGAAAGCGAGAACGAACCAACCGAGGCTCGCGAAAGCGAACGTTGCGAGCAGCAAGATCGCGGCGGCGATCAGGAGTATGTAAAAGCGATTAGAGAAGACGAATTTCACTTATTCGATCGGCGTTCCCGCGGCAAGTTCGAGCGGCTAAATTATACCATTTACCGAAAGATACGCCTCCGCACCGCTTGACAAAATTTAGAATTGGAATTATTCTAATTCAAGTTATGAAGTTCTCGGCGATCAGTGAAATGGGTTTAACACGGCAGCGTGAAGTGGTGCTGAAGGTCGTGCGCGAGGCGCACGGGCACTTGACCGCGAACGACGTCTTTGTCGCGGCGAAATCGAAGCTTTCGACCATTAGCTTTGCGACCGTGTATAACTCGCTTCGATATTTGAAAGATGCGGGACATATCGGCGAGATCCCGTTCGGCAACGGGGCGAGCCGGTTCGATAAGTTCACGCATCGCCACGATCACGCAATTTGCACCTCTTGCGGCAAGCTGGTCGATATCGAGATGGAACTTCCACCCGATCTCGTAAAACGAGCCGCGAAATATTCGAAATTCAAGGCCGAGACCCTGGAATTCACTTTGCGTGGATTGTGTCCCGACTGTGTAAAGAAATCTTAGAAGCTTTTCGCATTCCCAGTAATGGAGCAAAACAATAGCCGCTCAACAAGCGGCAAACATTTAGAAAAAGGAGAGAATTAAACAAAATGTCAACTGCAACTGGAACCGCAACGGAAAATATCGCGCGTGCACCGATCGCGAAGGTCGGCCAACCGGCACCCGATTTCAATATGCCCTCGACGAAGAATATCGACACCTTGGCGGAGAACGTCAAGCTCGCCGATTACAAGGGCAAATGGCTCATTCTGCTTTTCTACCCGCTCGATTTCACGTTCGTTTGCCCGACCGAGCTGATCCACTTCTCGGATCGTCTTGAAGAGTTCCATGGCATCGGAGCAGAGGTCGTCGGCGTTTCGACCGACTCGGTCCATTCGCACCGCGCATGGCTCAAGACTCCGCTCGACAAGAACGGCATCGAAGGCGTGAAGTACCCGATCGCTTCGGACACGGCGGGCAAACTCGCACGCCAATACAACATCCTCGTCGAGGATGCGAACATCGCTCTTCGCGGCCTTTTCATCGTCGATCCGGAAGGCGTACTTCAGTATTCGGTCGTCCAGAGCCTGAACATCGGACGCTCGGTAGATGAAACGCTTCGCGTACTTCAGGGATTGCAGACCGGCGGACTTTGCTCGGCTGACTGGAAGCCCGGCCAGGCGAACTTGAAGGTCTAAGAGTTTAAGACAAGATCGGCCGCAGATGGGCAAGAAGCTCACGTAGAGGGATATTCAAGGATTATCTGCGTGGATAGACCGTTCATCTGCGGCTGTGTTTTTGTGAGGTTATAAGAGAAAATGCCGATGAGAATTGGAGACCAGCGGCCTTCTTTTGAAGGCGCGACAGACTGGTTAAATGAATTGCAGGAAACGGCTGACGAATATGTCAACGGCCGACCGACGCTCGTCTATTTTTGGGCGACGAGCTGCGGTATCTGCAAGGATAATATGCCCAAATTGCAGCAGCTTAAGACAAAGTATAAGGACGCGGGCCTGCGTTCGGTCGCGATCCATATGCCGCGTTACGAAGCGGATACGAACATCGACGCGGTCAAGGAAACGATCGCGACGCATTGCATCGACGATGTTTGCGCAGTCGATAACGAGCACAAGCTCAAGGATGCGTTCCTGAACGAGCAAGGCTGGGTTCCGGTCTATTATCTGTTCGACGCGGAAGGCAAACTTAAGAGCCGCGCGGCCGGCGAATTCGGCATCGGTGTCCTGACAGGAGCACTCGAGAAGATGTTCCCTGAGGCACAGGCGGCAGAAGCCTAAAAGGTGGTAAATAACCCCGTCATTTATGGCGGGGTTTTTTCCAGTAGTGCGATCAGATGAGCGGTCGGCTTGTGAGTACCCAATACAAGATAAATCCGCTTGTGACGATCGATGCGACGAGCAGAAGAAGCAGTCCGCCTATCAAGCCAAATATGAATAGATAGTCGCTGCGTGTACCGTTGTCACGGCCGGTTGCGCGCGTGCGGATCAGCTCCATATTCTTCTTGTTCGACTTCCACACAAAATCGAACGCATCGCCGAGGAACGGGATCATCCCGACAAGATAGTCGATCGCGATATTTAACGCCATTCGAAGCAGCGTGATCTTCGGCACGCCGTAACGCACGCCGGAAAAAAGAATGTACATCGACGGCAGGAATGTAAGCGTGTCACCGATGCTCGGGATCAGGCCTATGAGAGCGTCGAGCCCGAAACGCCAACCCGTTCCGGGGATGCGAAAAAGCCCGTCGAGATAACGCGACAGATCGTCGAGACTCTTCTCGATCTCGATCTCTTTGCGTTGAAGAGCGTCGTCCATAGGTTTTCTGATGCGAGCTTTCTACTTCTCTACGATCTTCACATTCAAGATCTTGTCGCCTCGGACGATGCCGTCAACGACGTCCATTCCGGTGCCTTTCACGCGGCCAAAGACGGTGTAGCCGCCGTCAAGGTGCGGTTGCGGCGAGTGTGTTACGAACCACTGCGAACCGCCCGTGTCTTTGCCTGAGAGAGCCATTCCGACGGCACCGCGTTCGTACGGCTGCATATTAATCTCGCACCGGATCGACCAGCCGGGGCCGCCGTTGCCGTCGCCTCGCGGATCGCCGTCCTGCATTACGAAATTCGCGACAACACGGTGAACTTCGATCCCGTTGAAGTAGCCGCTGTTTGCAAGCTTAATGAAATTATCGACGGTGAGCGGTGCGTCTTCACCGAGGAGTTCGATCTCGAAAACGCCTTTTTCGGTCAGAAGGACTGCGGTCGCCGAGCCGTTCTTTCGCGAAAGAGCGCGAATGTAGTCGGCTCTCTTGTTAAGCAACTGGCCAAGTTTAGTG
>Ga0073904_10000112_pt1 | contig 49537 bp, 38 predicted proteins | sample KloWWTrecipitate_FD_66668 | JGI IMG/M metagenome (GOLD analysis project Ga0073904, IMG submission 66668) | Active sludge microbial communities from Klosterneuburg, Austria, studying microevolution and ecology of nitrifiers - Klosterneuburg... | ecosystem: Engineered > WWTP > Aerobic digester >... | reverse complement strand
ATTTCGAGGGGATTGGCCTCAAACTGCACAAGGCGAATTTCCTCAACGAATATGTCGAGCCGCTGCAGAAGGGCCCGGGCCTGTGCTGGAGTCTCGCGTTCCGCGATTTCGAGGGCAATCCGTGGACCTGCGACCTGTGGGGCTGGGAGCCGCTCGACTTCCAGATCCGGCTCAGCCGCGACGACATGCTGCGCGCCGACCTGAAGCGCGCCGATCGCGACCTGATCCTCAAGCTCAAGAACGAAGCCCGCGACCGGCCGGGCTATTATGGCGTCACAGTATCGAGCTACGACATCTACAACTTCGCCATCGCCCAGGCGGGTGATACGCTCGAAGAGCTCGAGAACTGGAAGCAGCAGGCCGCGGAGTAGGGGTCTTATGCCGTCATACATCTGCGCGACCTGCGGACAGGCCTACACGCCGTCCGATGATCCGCCGGCGCATTGCCGGATCTGCGAGGATGAGAGGCAATATGTGCGAGCGGGCGGCCAGGCCTGGACGACGCTCGTAGAGCTGCAGAAAACCCACCGCAACGAAATTCGCACGCTCGAACCCGGGCTCACCGGCATCGGCGCCATCCCGCAGATTGCCATCGGCCAGCGCGCGCTCCATATCGGCCAGCCCGGCGGCGGGGTGATGTGGGACTGCACGCCGCTCATCACGGACGAGGCGATCACGCAGCTGCAGATGCTCGGCGGGCTGCGCGCCATCGCCATTTCGCACCCGCACTACTATTCCTCGATGGTCGACTGGAGCGAGGCGTTTGGCGGGGTGCCGGTCTATATCCATGCCGACGATGTGCTGCACATCACCCGGCCCGACCCGGCAATCCGGCTGTGGGAGGGCGAGACGCTCGATCTGGGGCAGGGGGTTACCCTGATCCGGACCGGCGGACACTTTGCCGGCAGCGCCGTGCTGCACTGGGCCGCCGGCGCGGGTGGGCAGGGTGCGCTGCTGACCGGCGACACGATCACCGTGGTGCCCGACACGCGCTGGATGAGTTTCATGTACTCATACCCCAACCTCATCCCGCTTTCCGCCCGAAAGGTCCGCGATATTGCCGCGAAGGTCGCGCCCTATCCGTTCGAGCGCATGTACGCCGCCTGGTGGGACCGCGTGTGCGACCACGACGCCAAGGCGCGGCTGGCGGCGTCTGTAGAAAGATATATCGCGGCAATATCGTAGTGGGTTGCCGGCGGCCGGGTGCGTCCTCGTGTGGACCCCACCCGCAATCCGCCGCAAGGAGCAGGGAGGCCGACGCTCACCACCTCGCACGATATATCTTTCGCACACCCACTTGAACCCGCACTCGATGCGATCTACCTTCGGTCATGCAAAAATATATCGGAGAGGCAATTATGGCCGATCACAATTATGACGAACGCTGGGACCGTGGGTGGCGCAAGCTGGAGCGCATGGCGCGCCAGTGGGGCTCCAATATCGACGGGTTCAGCGGGAACTTCCGCATTGGGCGCATGCTCGCGAGTGGCGACCTGCGGCTCGTTGCGCTCTATCTCATCGAGCAGCAGCCGCGCCACGGCTACGACCTGATCAAGGCCGTCGAGGACAAGTCGCAGGGCTTTTACTCGCCGAGCCCGGGGATCGTGTATCCGGCGCTGACCTTCCTCGAGGAGGCGGGCTTCGTGACCTCGGAGGCCGACGGCAACCGCAAGCTCTACACCATCACCGACGCCGGCCGGCAGCACCTCGCGGACAATCGCGAGGCGATCCAGTCGACGCTCGATTTCCTCGGCAAGGCCGGGGCGAAGATGCAGGAGTTCCGTGAAATGGGCCGCGACGGCTGGCCGTTTACCGGTGAGCCGCAGCAGCAGGACGGTCCCGGCCGCCCGGATGAGCGTCCGTTTGGCGGCGAACATCGCGGTGGCCTGCGCCATCATGGCGGTCCGCGCCACGGCTACGGCCGGGGGCCCCGGCCCGATCGCGACATGGCCGACGTGATTCCCGAGGTCAACGAGGCGCGCCGCGAGTTGAAGGCGGCGCTGGCAGAAGCGGTCCGGCTGCGTCCGGAGGACCAGAAGTCCGTTGCTGACATCCTCCGCCGTGCGGCGGGCGAGATCCGGCAATCCGGCCGAAATCCGGGAGACGAGATCGACCTCTAGGGGACGGTTTCATCAACAGACTGAAAGGGCGGCCGCAGGGCCGCCCTCTTCGTTTGTGCCGCGTGCGCCGAACGATCCGGCGATCGGCCGCACTCCCATTGGCGCGGGAATGGGCATAGAACCGGTGCGTACAGACGGAGACGTGACGATGAACCAGATGGCGCCAATCCACGCGGACAAGCAGGCAGCCGGCCGCCGGGTCGCCGCGCGTCTCGAAGGCACCATCCGTCCCCACCGGATCATGACCGATCCGCTGATGACCTACGCCTATTCGGCCGACGCCAGTTCCTACCGGCTGATCCCTTCCGTCGTCGTCATCATCAATACCGAGGACGAAGTCCGCGCGGTGATCGCAGCGGCGCGCGCCGAGGGCCTGCCGTTGACCTTCCGTGCCGCCGGCACGTCGCTTTCGGGCCAGGCGATGACCGAGGGCGTGCTCGCGGTTCTGGGCGATGGCTGGAAGAAACTGCAGGTGGTTGATGGCGGCGAGCATGTGGTGCTCGGGCCGGCCAACATCGTCGCCAACGTCAACAAGGCGCTGAAACCGTTCAACAAGAAGCTGGGGCCCGATCCCGCTTCGCAGGCGACGTGCAAGATCGGCGGCGTCGTCAACAACAACTCGTCGGGCATGTGCTGCGGCGTCGCCTACAACACCTATCACACGATGGTGCGGCTCAGGCTGATGCTGGTCGACGGCACCATCCTCGACTCGGGCGATCCGGAGTCGGTCGCAAGCTTCAAGCGCACCCATGCCGCGATGCTCGAGCAGATCTCGGCGCTGCACCACGAGGTGATGGCCGACGCCGAACTCGTCGCGCTGATCCGCAAGAAGTACAAGATCAAGAACACGGTGGGCTATTCGATCAATGCGCTGATCGATTTCCACGACCCCATCGACATCCTCATTCACCTCGCCGTCGGTTCCGAAGGCACGCTCGGCTTTGTCTCCGAGGTGACCTATCGCACCATCGACGAGCATCCGTTCAAGGCGACGGACCTCATCGTCTTCCCCGATCCGTACTCCTGCGCCCGCGCCATCTCGAAACTCGCCAATGGCGGGGTGCAGACGACGACGGGCGTGGTGGCCGCCGAGTATATCGAGCGGCGCGCGCTGGCGACGGCGGAGAACCTGCCGATCATCCAGCGCTACATGCCGCACTTCACCGACAACTCCCCGGCGGTGCTGATCGATGTCGCGGCGCCCGATGAGGCGACGCTTGAGGTGGAGATCGCAAAGACCGTCGCGATCCTTGAAAGCGAGGGCGCGTTCAACATCAACTTCGAGGTCGACGCCAAAAAGTACGATGCGCTGTGGGACATGCGGAAGGGGTTCTTTGCCTCGGGCGGCGCGGCGCGGCCCAAGGGCACGACCTTCATGACCGAGGACGTGGCGGCGCCGGTCGACCGGCTCGCCGATTTCGTTATCGATCTGCGCAAGCTCCTCGATGAGCACGGCTATCACCAGGCCTCGATCATCGGGCATGCGCTTGCTGGCAACCTGCACTTCATGATGGCCGACGACTTCATGCAGCCGGGCTCGGCGGAAAAGTTCGACGTCTTCAACGTGGCGCTGAGCGAGCTGGTGTCGATCCGCTATGGCGGCAGCCTCAAGGCCGAGCACGGCACGGGCCGCGCCATCGCGCCGTTTGTCGAGGCCGAGTGGGGCAAGCGCGCCTACGAGATCATGCAGCGGATCAAGCCGATCTTCGATCCCGAGGGGCTGCTCAATCCGGGCGTGATGATCACACCGGATGACAAGACGCACATCAAGAACCTGAAGCTGATGCCGCTGGCCGATCCGATCATCGACCTCTGCATCGAATGCGGCTTCTGCGAGCCGGCCTGTCCGTCGGTGCAGCTCACCATGTCGCCGCGCCAGCGCATCGCCGTGACGCGCGAGCGGGCGCGGCTGCGCCAGACGGGCGAGGACCCGGTGCGCCTCGCGGCGATGGAAAAGAGCTTTGAATATGCCGGCATGGCGACCTGCGCGGCGGGCAATGTCTGCGCGCTGCGCTGCCCGGTCGGCATCGAAACCGGCACGATGATCCTCGGCGAGCGCGCGAAGCGGCGGACCGACGCGGACCGCAAGGTGGCGCACTGGGTGGCCGACCATACGAGGGCCGTCGAGCGCGGCATGCGGCTGGGCGTCGGGGCGCAGACGCTGAGCCGCACCATCATCGGCGACGGCGTCACCGATGCGCTGGCGGGCCTTGCCCGCAAGGTCAGCGGCGAGCGCGTGCCGCGTGTCAGCCGCGCGCTGCGCCCGGGGCCGGGTGCGCCGAAGCCGGTGGCGGCGAGTGAAGCGCCGAACGGCAATGTGGTCTACTTCCCCTCGTGTGCGACCCGCATGTTCGGCGCGGCGACGCGCGAGAACGGGCTATTGCCCACGACCGACGCGATGCTGGAACTGCTGAAGCGTGCGGGGTTCAGTCCGGTCGTGCCGGAAGGGCTCGAAGGCGAATGCTGCGGTCAGCCGTTCCAGTCGAAGGGCTTTCCGGAGGAAGCGGCGCGGGTCGGCGGGCGGCTGGAGCAAAAGCTCACGGCCTGTTCGCACGGACACGATCCGGTGGTCACCGACGCCTCGACCTGCACGAAACACATGCGCGAGCACCACAGCGATACGGCAGTGTTCGATTCGGCGGAGTTCCTGCTGGCCGAGGTGCTGCCGAAGCTGACGATCAACCGGCCTGTACCGGTGCTGGCAGTGCATCACAACTGCTCGGCGCAGCGGCTCAAGGAGCAGGACGCGATCAACGCGCTCGCCGCCGCGATGGCGACAAAGGTGATCGTGCTGTCGTCGTTCCAGTGCTGCGGCTATGGCGGCGACAAGGGCCTGTTCGTGCCCGAGCTCAACGAGTGGGCCACGCGCTTCGCCAAGGGGGAAGTGCCGGCGGATTGCACGCTCGGCATCTCGACCGTCTCCACCTGCGCCTCGGGGCTCAGCGAGCGTGTCGGCATCCCGTTCGTGTCGATCGTGAGCCTCCTCGAAATGGTCAGCCAGCCGAAGGCCTGATGGCGTCCGGCAGATTTCCTGCTAGTGACGGGCGCATGGTTGCGCTCACGAAAATCGAAAGTCTTGGTCAACGCGGCGAAGGTGTCGCCGATGTCGAGGGGCGGCGCGTCTTCGTGCCGTTCACCCTGCCGGGCGATATTGCCGAGGTGGAGGCCGAGGGCGACCGCGGCACGATGGTGTCGCTGGTCGAACCCGGGCCGGACCGGATCGAGCCGTTCTGCCCCTATTTCACCAAATGCGGCGGCTGCCTGCTGCAGCATGTCGGCCCCACGACCTATGCCGAGTTCAAGCGCGGGCTGGTGGAACAGGCGCTGCGCCATGGCGGCATCGATGCGCCGGTGCTGCCGGTGCTCGATGCGCGCGGCAATGGCCGCCGCCGTGCGACGCTGCATGCCACCACCAGTGGGGCCGGCTACATGCGCGCCCGCAGCCATGAGCTGCTGAGCATCGCGACCTGCCCGATCCTCGTCCCCGCGCTGCGCGAGGCCGCGCCGATGATCGCCCGGGCCGCCGGCGCGCTGATCGGGGACTGCGACGTGCTGTGCACCGCGACTGCCACCGGCATCGACGTTGCGGTGAAATCCGACAAGCGCGGGCTGAAGCCGGAAAAGCTGATCCCGCTGGCGCAGCGCTTCAACCTCGCGCGGCTGTCCTACAACGGCGAAACCATCGTGCAGGCGCGCCCGCCCACGGTGACGATGGGCCGGTCCACGGTCGAGCTACCGGCCACCAGTTTTCTGCAGGCCACTGCCGCGGCCGAAGAGACGCTGGCGCGGCTGGTGGTCGAAGGCATCGGCAAGGCGAAATCGGTGGCCGATCTCTTTTCCGGCGCCGGCCCGTTCGCGCTGCGCGTCGCCGAACAGGCCTCGGTCGCAGCCTTCGATTCCGACAAACCGGCGATCACCGCGCTGCAGAAGGCGGTGCGGTTCACGCGCGGGCTGAAGCCGGTGACGGCCGCGACGCGCGACCTGTTCCGCGATCCGCTGGCGCCCATCGAGCTCGAGCCGTTCGATGCCATCGTGTTCGATCCGCCCCGCGCCGGCGCTGAGGCGCAATCGCGCGAAATCGCGCGCTCGAAGGTGAAGACGGTGGTGGCTGTCTCCTGCGACCCCCGCAGCTTTACGCGTGACGCAACGATCCTCATGTCCGGCGGCTACAAGCTCGACGCCGTAACACCGGTCGACCAGTTCGCCTGGTCGCCGCATGTGGAACTGGTCGGGGTGTTCCGGAAGTGATCTCGCTAACTGCGAGCCCCCCTCATCCGGTGCTGCGCGCCACCTTCTCCCACGGAGGGGAGAAGGACCCGACTGAGAGCCTGCGGTTCATTGGCCTTCTCCCCTCCGTGGGAGAAGGTGCCCGAAGGGCGGATGAGGGGGGCTATCAGTGACCCCCTACAAACCCCGCACGGACCACGCCTCACTCGGCGACGGCTTCTTCGATCCCGTCCACGCCGCAAGCTTTCCCGAGCACATCCTGCGCTATCGCAACCAGCGGGCGGCGCAGTCGGTGGGGCTCGATACGCTCACGGATGCGGCGTGGGTCGAGCATTTTGGAAAATTCGCGCCGCTGCCCGGCAGCTTTGAGCAGCCGCTGGCGCTGCGCTATCACGGGCATCAGTTCCAGTCCTACAACCCCGATCTCGGCGATGGCCGGGGTTTCCTGTTCGCCCAGCTTGAGGATGAACGCGGGCGGCTGCTTGACCTTGGCACCAAGGGCTCGGGGCGGACGCCGTGGTCGCGCAGCGCCGATGGGCGGCTGACGCTGAAAGGCGGGGTGCGCGAGGTGCTGGCGACCTCGATGCTCGAGGCGCTCGGGGTCGATACGTCAAAGTCGTTCTCGTTGGTCGAGACGGGCGAGGAACTGGAGCGCGGCGACGAGCCGTCGCCGACGCGCGCTTCGGTGCTGGTGCGGCTGTCGCACAGCCATGTCCGGATCGGCACCTTCCAGCGGCTCAGCTACTTCAAGGACCAGGAGCGGCTGAAGCGGCTGCTCGATTACTCGCTGGCCACCTACTATCCGGGGCTTTCGCCGGAGGGCGACAACCAGCGGGCCGCGAAACTTCTCGGCGCGGTGGCCGAAAGCGTGGCGAAGACCGGGGCGCGATGGATCGCGGCGGGGTTCGTGCACGGGGTGCTCAACACCGACAACATCAACATCACCGGCGAGAGTTTTGACTACGGCCCGTGGCGCTTCCTGCCGCGCTACGATCCGGCCTTCACCGCGGCCTACTTTGACCAGACCGGGCTCTATGCCTTTGGGCGGCAGCCCGATGTGCTGGCGTGGAACCTGACGCGGCTCGCGGAGTGCCTGCTACCGCTCGGCACGCATGACGATCTTGAAGCGGCGCTCAACCGCTACTGGCCGGCCTTCCAGCAGGCGATCTGGGCGGCGCTGCTCAACCGGCTGGCGATCTCTTCGCTCGGCAGCGAAGCGGATGGCGACTTTGCCTCGGCGCTGTTCGCGTTCCTCTATGAAAGCCAGGCGCCCTACGAGCAGTTCTTCTTCGACTGGCGCGGCGGGCGGCTGAGCGCCGAACGCGCGGCGCGCAGCCCATCGGCGGCGCTCTATGCCGATGAGAGATTTGCGTCTCTCCGAGAGATGCTCGTCTCACGCGAGCCGCTGTCGACGCACAATCTCGATCACCCCTACTTCGCCCGGGAAAAGCCGCGCTCGATGCTGATCGATGAAATGGAAGCCATCTGGGCCCCGATCGCCGAGCGCGACGACTGGTCGGCGTTTCACACGGCGATGGATGAGATCGAGCAGATGCGGCAGGCTTACGCCCCCGCGATACCCTGAGTCACCCCGGCGCAGGCCGGGGTCCATCGTCAGTGTCAGGGCTGGATTCCGGCCTTCGCCGGAATGACCCCGGTGGGGTGGAGGTCTTGCGCAGAGAGGCCCGTGGCACGTGCCGAAAAATCCTCGGGACGGGTCGTGAGCGTCTCGTAGAACGCCGCAAGCCCCGGTTCCACTGCCTCGCACATGGCCGCGCAGCGCGCGATGCTGCCGCTGGCATCCCGGCCCTCGCGCAGCTCAACCAACGCCAGCCGGTGCTCCGTTTCGAGGGCGATGAACCCCGCTGACTTCGCCACCGCCGCGTCGCCGACGAGGATGTGGATATCGACTGGCAGCGCCTTGCCCTTCAGCGCAATGGCGCCCGCGCCGAGGCTGGCAAAATCGGGCGCGGCGGCGCGGGTTTCGGCGGTGACGACGATGTCGTAGGCGACGGTCTTGCACGCCCCCTCGACGCGCGAGGCGGTGTTCACCGTGTCGCCGATGCACGAGTAGTCGAAGCGCGTCTCGAGCCCCATATTGCCGACAAGGGCAGGGCCGGTGGCGATGCCGATGCCAATGGCGATAGCCTGCCGGTCCGTGCCCCCATCGCCGAGCCCGAAGCCATCGCGGGCGTTGAGATCGCGCAGTTCGGCGCGCATGCCGAGCGCCGCAAGGCAGGCGCGGCGCGCATGTTCGGGTACGTCCACCGGGGCATTCCAGAAGGCCATGATGGAATCGCCGATGAACTTGTCGATGGTGCCCATCTCGGTAACGATGCGCTTGCCCAGCGCGCTGAACAGGATGTTGAGCAGCGTCACGATGCTCTCGGGCGGCAGCCGTTCGCTGAGAGCGGTAAAGCCGCGGATATCGGAGAACATCACCGTGAGGTCGCGCGTTTCGCCGCCGAGCTTCAGCCTTCCGGCATTACGCTCGATCTCGGTCAGGAGCGACGGCGCGACGTAGTAACCGAAGGCGCGGCGGATCTGCCGCTTGTCGGCGTCGGCGATGAAGTACTGGAAGAAGGTCAACGCGGCGTAGGTGATCAGCAGCCCGAAGAGCGGAAAGCTCGGATCGATCATCAGGCCCCACTGGCGATAGGCGAACCACGAAAACGCGGTGAACCCGCCGAGCGCAATGGCGCCGGTGAGGAGCCCGGCGAGCGGCCCAAGCCGCAGCACGATCAGCACCAGCAGCACGCCGGTCAGCAGGAAGCCGACGATCTCGAGGCCCGACACCCAGTCGGTGCGGGTGAGGTAGGTGTTCGACAGGATCTGCTCGAGCGCTTCGGCATGGATCGACACGCCCGGCACGTTGTCGCCCAGCGTCGTGCCGTGGATATCGAGGAGGCCGCTCGCCGAGGTGCCGACGAAGACGATGTGTCCGGCAATCCGGTCGGCCAGCGCGGCATAGCCGTCACCGAGGATGTCGCGGGCGGAGACATAGAGGTTCGGGTCCGGCTCGCGGTAGTAGAGCCAGAGCTCGCCCCCCGGCATGGTGGGCACGGTGAACTCGCCCACCCGCACGGCCTCGACATAGGGCGCCCCGGTCTCGCCGAGGACGACGAGGTTCTGTGCCCCCAGCGCCACGCGCAGGGCTTCCACCGACAGCGTGGGAAAGAACTGCCTGCCGTCCGTCCACAGCAGTGGCAGGCGGCGCACGGTGGTCGCGAGTTCCCCGGTGTCGAGGCTGAGGCTGCCGAGGCCCGACGCCGCGTCGGCGAAGGCGGGAAGCGGCAGCACCGCGCCGCGCAGTTTTGGCACCGCACCGATCGGGTTGGTGCCGCTGATGGCGATGCCGGCTTTGGGGGCAGGCGGCAGCGCCGTGGTGCCAGCCGTATCGGAAAAGCCCATCACCACCGGCGCCCCGGCGATGGCCGCGGCGAACAGGGCATCCGTATCGGGCAGGGTTTTCGGGTCAAGGCCCGGCACACCCGCCGCGAGGCGGCTGGGCGACATGCGGTCGGGCTCGGGGAACAGCACGTCGAAGGCAACTGCGGCGGCGCCCAGTTCGGCGAGCCGGCTGGTCAGCAGCGCCAGCCGGTCGCGCGGCCAGGGCCACTGGCCGACATCGGCCAGCGAAGCCTCGTCGATATCGACGACGCGGATGGGGAAATCGTTGGGTTTTTCACGCGGGGCAAGGCGCTGGTAGAAGTCGAACGCCGTCTCGCGCGCAACTTCCACCGGATAGGGATCGGCCGCGCGCAGCAGCACGAGGGCAAGCACCAGCAGCAGGCCGAACAGCGAAGGTACGATCCGCTTCACGCATTGCCCCCGTGGCAGGCCTCACCGGCGCCGTGCCGCGCCGGTGTGTGGCTGCGCAAGCAGATCAGGGGCCCACGGAGTCGCGACCACAGGAGTAGTAATAGTCGCAACCGCCCTGCTGCGGCTGCTTCTGCTCGCCCTCATTGGGCGAACTCATCGAGTTGCCCTGAGGGGCGCTGGTGGCCTCACGCCTCAGGCAGCGCTCGGCGCCGGCGACGCGGAACTGGCGCATCAGGTCGCCCTGCGAGAAGGCGAGGCGGAACATCTCCTTGGCTTCGGCGCGCTGGTCGCCGGTGAGTTCGTCGGTGTGCTTCAGCACCTCGAACTTCTGGGGGTCGAGGATGCCCATCTGACAGGCCGACTCGAGCACCGCACAATCGTTGGGCGTGGCATTGGGGCAGTCGATGCTCGTGCCGTGCAGCTGCAGGATATAGGTGTTCTGCGGCGTGACGAAGAAGTCGAACGCCGTGCCACGCACGCCGATCGTGCCGGTGGGCGTCTCGATGGCATACTTGTTCTTGGCGGAGCCGCCGGTGATGAAGCGGAACGTGCCGCTCAGCGCGTTGATCGCCAGCTTGCCGCCGCGGCCGTTGTCGCGCAGCAGGTAGTCCTCGATCAGCAGCGCCGAGTGCGGCCCGACGACCAGCTTGGTGTCGTCGGAAAACATGATCTGCACCAGCCCCTTGGCGTCCGTCACGATACGGTCGCCGATGAAGACGTCGTCGCCCACGACCAGCGTGCGCGCCGCGCGGCTGGATTCGGTACGTGCATCAGGATCGACACCCAGGGCCTTGCCCGTGGGGTTGGCGGCAAGCGCCGGAACCGCCAGCGCCGTCAGCACGGCCAGAGCGGCAATACGCGTCACCAGGTTCAACATGTTCTCACCTTCCCAAGAGGCCCCGCGCCTCGCTCAAAATCCCGGTCCCCCAACCGGCTGCTGACGGACCGGAGGGCCGTCACTGATCGATTGTGGCACGTCCGGGGCGGCTCCGGCAGAGGGTCTGACACATTTCTCCGCCCCCGCGACGCGGAACGGGCGCAGCAGCGGGCCCTGCGACCGGGCAAGGCCGAACCAGGCGCCGGCCTTGTCCGCGGATGGCACGCGCGGGGACACGGCGACCCCGCCGGCCTTGATCACGCTGTAGTTGCACACCTTGGTCATGTTCTCGCACGCCCCGTTGCGCGAGCAGTTGATGGTCGCGCCATGCAGTTGGAGCACATGCGTCGCGGCCTTGGTGACATAGAGGTCGAAGGCCGTGCCGCGCACCCCGATCTGCCCGGTCGGGGTGGTGATCAGGTACTTTCCCTTGGCGGAATTGCCGGTGATGAAGCGGAACGTGCCGCTCAGCGCATTCACCGCCAGCCTGCCGGCCGAGCCGTCATCGCGCCGCAGGTAATCCTCGATCAGCAATGCCGAACCGGGCCCGACCACCAGCTTCGTTTTGTCATCGAAGATGATCTGCACAAGCCCGCGGGCATTGGTGACGATGCGGTCGCCGATGAAAATGTCGTCGCCCACCACCAGCGTGCGGGTGTTTTTGCCGCGGGCCTCGGCAGCCGGATCGACGCCGGCCGCGGTTCCCGCAGCGGCCGCCGCATGGCCACAGGTGGCCAGCAACAGCAAAAGGATGGCGGCATGCAGAGTCAGCTTCTGCATCACAATTCTCCGGCACGTTACGCTGCCCCGCGCGGCTTTAAGGATCGGCCAACTTTTCTGAACTCTGGCTGAATGGCGTGCAGGGCACGGCGCCATCAAATAGCGTCGGCAGGGGTTGCCTCGTCATCCAAGGACTGTAAGCATGGCGTGAGGGGGACGAGGGCCGGTTGCCGGGCAGACGGCGCCGCAGCAACGGCTACGCATTCCCGTAGCCAAGGGGCCGCAGGCGATGCTTGGACTGTTCTTCATCCTGTTCGTTGGCCTCGAGATCAAGCACTGCATCGCCGACTACTTCCTGCAACCGGCGTGGATGCTGGTGGGCAAGGGCGATCTGCGACATCCCGGCGGCTACGCGCATGCGGCCGTGCATGCGGGGCTCTCCGCCATCGTGCTGCTGATTGCCGGCACGGCGCTGCCGGTGCTCCTGGCGCTCGTCGCGGCCGAAGCTGTCGTCCACTACATCCTCGACTACGCCAAGATCCAGTACTCGAAGGGCGTCCATATCGATGGCAACCCGCGGCGCTTCTGGGGGTTGCACGGCATCGATCAGCTGACGCACCAGCTCACCTATGCGGCGATGATCTACATCGTGGCGATGTCGATGTTGGGTGGCTGACGGCGCGCTGCCCGAACGCTACTTCTTGCGGCGGGGCTTGCCTTCGGGCTTCTGCACCAGCTGGGCGAGAATGCGATCGACGAGGTCGAGGTCTTCGCGTTTGCCGGCCGCCTGCTGCTGCAGGTCCACGAGATACGAGGTGGTGTAGTAGAGCCGCCGCGCCAGCAGCGAGGCGACCTCGATGGCGATGGCCGGATCGCTCATCAGGAACTTGATGGCGTCGTCGATGACATAGGCCTTGGTGTCGGCCAGCGCCTTCACCGTCGCCGAGAACGGCATGTCGAGCAGCAGGCTCATCTCGCCGAAGATCGAGCCGGGCTCGTCGATATAGCTGACCTGGGTGTCCTTGCGCATGACCTCGACCTGGCCGTCGATCAGCACATAGAGCTTGCCGTCCTGCCCGCCTTCGCGGATCAGGATGTCACCCGGCTTGAAGCTCCTCGCCTCGCGCCCCTGGCAGAATTCAAGAATATCCGGCATCCGGCCCTCGCGCGCATTCCCCGATCGGATAGTGCGTCATCGGACCCATGCTCGTCAAACGCACGGGATGGCCGGGCATTGCGCCCGGCCACGCCGGTCTCGTCAGTGGTTGTCGCGCGGCAGGCCCTGGGTCTGGGCGACGCGCTGGTACTTCACCGCCGGCTTCAGCACCATGCCGTTGCCCAGCTGGTCGACGATGCCGCGCTGGATTTCCTGCCACGGGGTCTGGCTCGGCGGGATGGCGAAGCCGCCCTTGGCGTCGAGTTCGGCCCGGCGCTTGGCCAGTTCCTCGTTCGAGATGAGGATATTGGCCTCACCCTTGTTGAGGTCAACGCGCACCATATCGCCGGTCCTGATCAGGGCGAGGCCGCCGCCGGCCGCCGCTTCCGGCGAGGCGTTGAGGATCGAGGGCGAGCCCGACGTGCCCGACTGGCGACCGTCGCCGATGCAGGGCAGCGAGAGGATGCCGCGCTTGATGAGGGCAGCCGGCGGCTGCATGTTCACCACTTCGGCAGCGCCCGGGTAGCCGATCGGCCCCACGCCGCGGATGAACAGGATGCAGTGCTCGTCGATGTTCATCGCCGGGTCGTCGAGGCGGTGATGATAGTCCTCCGGCCCCTCGAAGACGATGGCGCGGCCTTCGAAGGCCTCCGGATCCTTGGGGTTCGACAGGTAGCGGTCGCGGAATTCCTTGGAGATCACCGAGGTCTTCATGATCGCGTTGTCGAACAGGTTGCCGCGCAGCACGATGAAGCCCGCATCCTTGACCAGCGGGTTGTCGACGGTACGGATCACGTCCGGCAGCTCGATGTCGCGGCCGCGGCAGTTCTCGCCTATGGTCTTGCCGTTGACCGTCATGGCGTTCTCGCGGATCAGGCCGTGCTTCATCAGCTCGTTGATGACGGCGGGCACGCCGCCGGCATGCTGGAAGTCCTCGCCGAGATACTTGCCGGCGGGCTGCATGTTCACGATCAGCGGCACCTTGTGGCCGATCTCCTGCCAGTCATCGACCGAGATCGGGATATTGAGGTGGCGCGCGATGGCATTGATATGGACCGGCGCATTGGTCGAGCCGCCGATCGCCGAATTGACGATGATGGCGTTTTCGATCGACGCGCGGGTGATGACGTCGGAGGGTTTCAGGTCTTCCCAGACCATCTCGACGGCGCGCTTGCCGGTCTCGTAGGCCATCTGCTGGCGCTCGCGATAGGGCGCCGGGATGGCGGCGCCGCCCGGCAGTTCCATGCCCAGCGCCTCGGCGAGGCTGTTCATGGTCGAGGCGGTGCCCATGGTGTTGCAGTAGCCCGTCGACGGAGCCGACGAAGCCACGATTTCCATGAACTCTTCGTAGTTGATCTCGCCGGCGGCGAGGCGCTGGCGGCTCTCCCACACGACGGTGCCCGAGCCGGTCCGCTCGCCCTTCCACCAGCCGTTCAGCATCGGGCCGACGCTGAGCGCGATGGCCGGAAGGTTGGCGGTTGCGGCGGCCATGAGGCAGGCCGGGGTGGTCTTGTCGCAGCCGATGGTCAGCACCACGCCGTCGATCGGGTAGCCGTAGAGCAGTTCGACAAGGCCGAGATAGGCGAGGTTGCGGTCGATCGCGGCGGTCGGGCGCTTGCCGGTTTCCTGGATCGGGTGAACCGGGAATTCCATGGCGATGCCGCCGGCCTCGCGGATGCCTTCGCGCACGCGCTGGGCCAGCACCAGATGGTGGCGGTTGCACGGGGAAAGGTCCGAGCCGGTCTGGGCGATGCCGATGATCGGCTTGCCCGACTGCAGTTCCTTGCGGGTCAGGCCGTAGTTGAGATAGCGCTCCAGGTAGAGCGCGGTCATGCCCGGATTGTCGGGATTGTCGAACCACTGCTGTGAACGCAGTTTCCGCGACTTGTCGGCCGCACCCATCGTCTTCTCCTCAAGAGCGTGTTCGGTGATTGGCGCCTGTTCTAGCCGCATTTCGCGAAAAAGTGCAGGTCGCGCCCGGCGCTTTTCGTCCTGCTGCAGGCAAATCAGACAAGTTTGCCGATGGTCCGCGCCAGTTCGATGTCCCTGCCGGTGACGCCGCCCGCCGAATGGGTCGAAAGCGCGATATCGACGCGGTCATAGACATTGGACCACTCGGGGTGGTGGTCCGCCTTCTCGGCTTCGAGCGCGACGCGCGTCATGAACGCGAAGGCCTCGCTGAAACTGCCGAAGCGGAACGAGCGCCGCAGGGCCCGTGTGGCGGGGTCGTAGGTCCATCCCGTCAGGCCGGCAAGTGCAGCGGCTATGGCCTTGTCGTCCAGCAGGTCAGTCATCGCATCGGCTCCTCTGGCGCTCCGAAACAGATGAGTACGCGCAAACCTGGTAGATCCACTTAAGACCTCCTTCACCAGGCGCAGAGCAATGTCGCCGCCGGCTCGCCGCCCGCAGCGCCGTTCAATCGATATTAACGCTGTTGGGCTTTGATCGACAAAGCAAATCCCGAGGCCCGCTTGTTCACATCAGCCCGCAAGTCGATGCCTGCCATCGACTACGTGTCCATCGTCAAGTCCGTTTACACGGACCGGCGCGCTATGGTCATGGGCTCGATGGCGTGCATCGTGGGTGCCAGCGTCACCGCATTCATGACCGGCTCACCGGCTCTGTGGGCCATTGCCGCCGGCTTCGTCCTCGTCACCATTTTCCGCTATTTCGACATGGCGCGGTTTGCGCGCGCCAACATCGCGCCGACCGACGTAGAAGCTGCGGCGCACTGGGAAATCCGGGTCACCTTCAGCTCGGGCATGTTTGCGTTCCTGTGCGGCGCCTGGTGTTTCGCCAGTGCGGTGTTCGCCAGCGACCCCTTCGCCCTGACCATCAGCCTCGTCGTCACGGTGAGCTGCATGGTCGGCATCGTGACCCGCAATTTCGGGCTCGACCGGCTGCTGACCATCCAGCTCCTCATCGCGCTGTCGCTGATGGCGGGTGGCCTGATCCTGGGCGGCGGCGGTTACCACTGGTTCCTCGCCTTCGTGATGCTCATCATCCTAGTGTCCTACCGCAAGCTGGCGGCGGACGTCCGGGCGGTGCTGCTCAACGCCGTGCACAGCCGGGTCGAGGCCAGCAGGCTGGCCATCGAGCTCGACACGGCGATGGATACGATGCAGCACGGGTTGTGCATGCTCGATGCCAACGGCCTCATCGCCGTTGCCAATGACAAGGCGGAGCTGGTGTTTTCCGGTTTCGTTGACGGCAACTGGACCGGCCGGCCGTTTTCGGCGCTGATCGCGGCGGCCGCGGCGCGCGGCACCGTTCCGCAGCGCGCCGCCGAACGGCTGATGGATACGGTGCGCGCCCGCGGCGGCGGCAAGGTCGTGCTGCGCCTGCCCGATACGCGCTATGTCGAAGTCACCGTGTCCTCCCGTCAGGACCGGACGGTGCTCCTGTTTGAAGACATTACCGACCGGGTGAAATCCGAAGAGCGCATCAATTTCATGGCGCACTACGATTCCCTGACCGGGCTGCCGAACCGCGCCTACTTTACCGAGCAGGTCGAGGCCGACCTGGAGCGCCGGCGTCAGGGCCGGCTGGGCGACACGTCGGTGCTGATGATCGTCGATATCGACGATTTCAAGCACGTCAACGACACGATGGGCCACCTCATCGGCGATCGCGTGCTGGTCGAAACCTCGCAGCGCCTGCGCGAGTCGCTTGGCCGGGATTGCCTCGTCGCCCGGCTCGGCGGCGACGAATTCGTCATCTATCGCAGCGGCGTGCTGAGCCGGGCCGAGTCCACGGCCGACGCGGCGGCCATCCTCGCGGCGTTCCAGCCGGCCATCGAAGTCATGGGCGAAGTGCTGTCGGCCAACGTGTCCATCGGCCTCGTCGCCTCGCGCGATCTCGCCGACGATCTCGATGCCCTGATGATCAAGGCCGACCTGGCGCTCTACAAGGCCAAGAGCAACGGCAAACAGCAGGTGCAGGCGTTCCACGACGAGATGGACACCGACTACCGCTATCGTCAGCGGCTTAAGGCCGACCTGCGCGTGACCGTCGCCGAAGGCGGCCTGGGGCTGGTCTATCAGCCGATCGTCGATCTCAAGACGCGCCGGGTTGTCGGCTGCGAGGCGCTGGCGCGCTGGCATCATCCCGAGCTTGGGGCCATTCCGCCGTCGCTGTTCATCCCGCTGGCCGAGGAAACGGGCCTCATTTCCGAGATCAGCCGCTGGGTTCTCGCCTCGGCCACCACCGAATGCCGCAACTGGCCTGAGGATGTGTCGGTCTCGGTGAACATCTCGGCGCGGGATTTTCGGGATGCCGATGTCGGCGGTATGGTGCGCGAAGCGCTGCAGCAAAGCGGGCTCGCGCCGCACCGGCTCGAGATCGAAGTCACGGAAACCGCGTTCATCGACGAGCGCCAGGCCGCCACCACCATCCTGTCGGCGCTCGCCGCGCAGGGCATCGGCATCGCCCTCGACGACTTCGGCACCGGCTATTCGTCGCTGAGCTACCTGCAGGCGCTGCCGTTCAGCAAGCTGAAGATCGACCGCAGCTTCGTCATGGATATCGGCACCAACCCGCGTTCGCTGCGGCTGCTGTCGAACGTCGCCCAGCTTGGCAAGGACATCAACCTGCAGGTGACTGCCGAAGGCGTCGAGACCGAAGAGCAGCTGACCCTGATCAGCGCGCACACCAAGGTCGACCAGATCCAGGGTTACCTTTTCGGCGTCCCGTTGCCGGCCCGCGACACCGCCGAACTGGTGAAACGCATGGGCTCCACCTCGCCCGGCGGAGCGAATCGCAAAACTGGTTAACGGCGCATAAAGCGCTGATTTTAATCAAATTTTAACGATCCCTAACAGTATATTAACCATATTTCGCCCCCGACCCAGGGCGCCCCGGTCACTTTTCCGAGTACTGGCGTGGTGAATAGGGAGTAAACGTTGCTCATCGAGTTCCCGACTATGAGTAGTCTTGATGAGTGTTATGGACATCGAGCGTCCCCCCGTTTCGCGTTTCGCCGGGACCCTGATTGATCTGCTGGACCGCGTCGAATACCGGCGGGTGACTGTCACGGATCAGCTCGATCCAGTGTATCGGTTGCGCTACGAGGCATACCGGCGCGAAGAGTTCGTTCCCATCAGTTCGCAGGAAGTGGTGCGCGACGAGTTCGACGACCTGCCGAACGTCTACAGCTTTGGCGTCTATATTGACGGCCAGCTGGTCAGTTCAGTCCGCTTCCATCATCTGACGCCCGAGTTTCGCCGCTCGCCGAGTCACTCGGTATTTGGCGATATCCTCGATCCGCTGCTCGATCAGGGCATGACCATCCTGGATCCGGGCCGCTTTACCGCCGATCATGAAGCGAGCCTCGCCTATCCGGCGCTGCCGTATCTGACGCTGCGTATCCCGACCATTGCGGTGCAGCATTTTGGGGCAAAATACTGCCTCAACTCGGTGCGCCCGGAACACGGCGCATTCTACCGGCGGGTCTACCGTTCGGTCGCCATGAGCGAGCCGCGCTACTATCACGGGCTGTCGTTCCCGATGGTGCTCTACGCCTGCGACCTGCTGCCGATGTATGACGACCTGCTGCGGCGCTATCCGTTCTTTGCCTCGACGCCCGAAGAGCGCGAGGCGATGTTCGGCCCGATCAGCCAGTCCGTACCGGCAATCCGTCCCTCGGCGCGCTGGGCGCGTCGCGTCGCCGAACAGGCAACGGCCGCGATCGCTGCCACCACCTGATCCGGGCAAAGCATCGCCCCGCTCCGGAACCCGGAACGGGGCGCTAGGCATCAGTCAGATGAAATCGCTCAGGCGGCGTGCCGCTGGCCGGTCTGTGCAGCATGCAGCGCCGCGTCCACAATCCTGCGCCCCGCAGGCTTCAACTCGACGCCGAGGGCCTCGGCGAGGGCACGCTGCAACAGCTTCTCGATCTCGCGCTTGCGCATGTTTTCGATCTCCTGCGTGGACGGCCGAGCCGTCATTGGCACAGGAAACGTCGCTTCCGGCCTGCCGGTTGCGTTCACGAAGATAAGTCAATCGTGATGGAACTGGCGTCAGGCGTCGCTTTCCTGCTCAAGCACCGTCGCCAGCCTGAGGGTTTCCTCGTCACTGAGCGGCGCCCGGGCGTCCTTGACCTCACCGACCCGGCGGGTGAGTTCGGAGAACGGCCGCGGATGGCCGGCGAACGAGGTTGAATTGGCGATCCTGAGCAGCCGGATCGGGAAGCTGATTGCTTCCAGATTGGCCGGCGACAGATAGCGTTCGGCGCCTTCCGCCACTGATTGTTCGGCGCGGGCCAGCGCGGTGTCGACTTCGCCGGCGTTGAGCAGGCCCTTCTGCTTCAGCGCCTCGGTCATGGCGGCAATCGCCATATAGAGCCCCTCAAGCTGCAGGTTGGCCGTATTCATGGGCATGCCTCCTCGCATTGCTCCGGTGTAACGCCGCATCGGCGCGGCGGATGCGTTTGCCGCGGGTGCCGGTCGCCGGTCTATGCTAGCAAGCGGCGCAGTTCGTGACCAACAACAGGATTCCCCGTGCGCCAGTTCGACGTTGTCATCGCAGGAGCCGGAGCCGCCGGCATGATGGCCGCCATCGAGGCGGGCAAGCGCGGCCGCTCGGTGCTGATCTTCGATCACGCCCGCGATCCGGGCGAAAAGATCCGCATTTCCGGCGGCGGGCGGTGCAATTTCACCAATACGGGCACCAAGCCCGACCGCTTCATTTCCGGCAACAAGCGCTTCGCCATCTCGGCGCTGGCCCGCTACACGCCCGCCCATTTCATCAAGCTGGTCGAAAGCTACGGCATCGCCTACCACGAAAAGGCGCTGGGCCAGCTGTTCTGCGACGGCTCGAGCCAGCAGGTCATCAACCTGCTTACCGCCGAAATGGGCAGAGCGGGGGTGACGCTCGAACTGCAGGAGACGCTGGAAAGCGTCGAAAAGACCGATACGGGCTTTACCGTCCGTCTCGCCTCGGGCGAGATCGCCTGTACCTCCTTCATCGTCGCGACGGGCGGCAAGTCGATCCCCAAGATGGGCGCGACCGGGCTCGGCTACCGGCTGGCCGAGCAGTTCGGCCTCGCCGTCGCCGAAACGCGCCCGGCGCTGGTGCCGCTGATGTTCGAGCCCGGCATCCTGTCGCGGCTTTCCCCGCTCGCCGGGATCAGCGCCGATGTAGCGGCGACCGGCGGCGGCAAGTCGTTCCGCGAGGCGCTGCTGTTCACACATCGCGGCCTGTCGGGCCCGGCGATCCTGCAGATTTCGAGCTACTGGCGCGAAGGCGAGCCGATCAGCATCGATTTCGCCCCCGAAACCGATATCGCCGACCTGTTCCGCACCGCGCGCCAGACAACGCCGAAGCTGATGCTGCAGACGGTGCTGTCGCAGTTCCTCTCCAAGCGCCTCGCGCAGATGCTGGCCGAGGATATCGCCATGCCGGGCATCGTCGGCGATTTCTCCGACGCCAAGATCGCGAAAATCGCCGCTGGCCTGAAGCAGTGGAGTGTCAAACCCACCGGCACCGAAGGCTACCGCACCGCCGAAGTGACGCTGGGCGGCGTCGATACCGCCGGGCTCGACTCCACCACGATGGCAGCCCGCAGCGTGCCGGGCCTCTACTTCATCGGCGAATGCGTCGATGTCACCGGGTGGCTGGGCGGCTACAACTTCCAGTGGGCCTGGGCGTCGGGCTGGGCGGCGGGGCAGGTGGCCTGAGCCGCCGCGAGGGCGGTTGCAGACATGCAACAGGCCGCCGCAGGGGAGCCCGCGAGGCAACAAATCCCTTTGCGGAAAGGCGATTAGCGGGCACAATGATGCCGTTCGAACACAAGTTGGGGCCTACATGAAGATCCGTCTGGCACTCGCGACAGCTGCGACATGCGCCGCGTTTGCGTCCACCGGCGCGAGCGCCGCCGACCTTTCGCCCACGCTCTTCGCACCCGAGATCGCCGCGGACCTCACGGCCCCACAGTATTTCGAGGGCCTCTATGCCGGCGTGCTGTTCGGCATGTCGGGCGCCGACCACGGCAATTTCTTCCCCACCGGCGGGATCGATCGCTACGGCATCGGCGCGGTGGTTGGCTACAACACCTATCTCGCGCCCGGCGTGATCGCGGGCGCCGAGATCCAGGGCCACCTCGATTCCGATTTCGCCGGCACCTACAACACCGCCGTCCTCGGCTTCGGCAAACTCGGTTTTGAGACTGCCGACAATTTCCAGGTCTACCTGCTCGGCGGCGGCGGCCTGTTCGACAACGTCCCCGCCTGGGCCTTTGGCCTCGGCCTCGAATGGGGCGTCTACGAAAACATGTCGCTGCGCGCCGACATCATCACCATCGGGCAGGCGGCAGCGGCCAACGGCAAGAACATCCCCGGCATCACCGCCTGGATCATCAAGGGCGGCCCGGTCTGGCACTTCGGCGAGGGCGCCTCGTCAAAACCCGGCTTCCACGCTTTCTCGCCCGCACCTCAGCCCGTCACCGATTTCGACGGCGCCTATGCCGGTATCGGCTACGGCATGCACTACAACGCGCTGGGCAATTTCTTCCCCGATGTCGGCTTTGACGCGCACATCACCCGCGGCAATCTGGGTGTCTTCGGCGGCTACAACTTCAGGCTTCTCGACGGCGGCATCGGCATCGTCGCGGGCGTCGAAGCGCAGGGCGATTTCCTGTTCGACACCTCGGGCGATACGGGCGTCTCGGCGCTCGCGCTTGCGCGCCTCGGTGTCGTACCGGTCGATGGACTCATGATCTATGGCGCGGCCGGCGCCGGCAGCGTCAACGGCAAGACGGCCTATGCCGTCGGCGGCGGCGCCGAATATGCGCTGTGGGGCAACGCCTCGCTGCGCGCCGAATACCTCGCGCTGTCCGAGACCAACCCCGCGCCCGGTGCGTCGGGCTTCACCGGTCACAAGGGCACGATCGGCGCCGTCTGGCACTTCGACTGACGCCGGAAACCCGCTGCAGTACAGGTGCCGGCATGACCTTCGAGATCCGGCCGATGCACCTGTCCGATCTCGAAACCGCGCTCGGCTGGGCGCGCGACGAGGGCTGGAACCCCGGCCTCGATGATGCCGCCGCCTTCCATGCGGCCGATCCCTCCGGCTTCCTCATGGGCTTTGCCGATGGCGTGCCGGTCGCCTGCATTTCCCTCGTCAAATATGACGCGCACTTTGCCTTTCTCGGCCTCTACATCGTGCGCCCGTCGCATCGCGGCCTCGGGCTCGGCAAGACCATCTGGGACGCCGCGATGGCAAGCGCCGGGTCGTGCACCGTGGCGCTCGACGGGGTTCCGGACCAGCAGGAGAACTACCGCAAATCCGGCTTTGTCCTCGCCCATGCCAGCGCCCGCTGGGGCGGTGTCCCCATGCTCGACGCAGGGCGGCGGCCGGATGTCCGCGCCATCGCCGCAGCCGACTGGCCGACGGTCATCGCCTATGACGCGCAGTGCTTTCCCGCCGCGCGCCAGCCGTTCCTGAACCACTGGCTCCAGCCGTCCACCGGCCGCTGGACGCAGGGCTTCTTCGACGGCACCCGGTTGCGCGGCTATGGCACCATCCGGCGCGCCGTCGATGGCTTCAAGCTCGGCCCGCTGTTTGCCGATGATGCGGCGGTGGCCGAGGCGCTCCTCGGCTCACTTCTCACCCACGCTGGCGGCGCTCCCATCTACATCGATATTCCCGCCCCCAACGCGGCGGGCGTCGCGCTGGCAACGCGACTCGGCCCTCACGCCGACCTTCGAGACCGCCCGTATGTATCGCGGCGCCGACCCCGGCCTGCCGGTCGAGCGCATCTTCTCGATCACGACGCTCGAGCTCGGCTGAGCAACATGAACATGGAATGAAGCGTTCACCAATTATTGGGTGACCGGCAAAGTTTTGGCGGTTGCGCCACTCTCTCGATTCTCCGAAAAAAGCCGCAAACCTATCGTGGCTTGGTCCCGCAAGGGGCATATTTTGAGGGATTTCGAACATGCGGCTTCTTAGGTCGGCTGGCTGGCTGGTTGCGCTCGTCATGGCTTTTGGCTTCTCGCCCGCAATGGCGCAGGACCGTAGCTACGAAACTCTCCCGGATACCGACCTGCCCGGCTTCGATTACGCGATCGAAAAGGACGTGACGCTGAAGGCGTGCCAGACCGCCTGCGTCGGCGACCGCATGTGCAGCGCCTTCACCTACAACAGCAAATCAAAGTGGTGCTTCCTCAAGGGCGCGGCCGGCGAGCCCGTCGCCTTCAAGGGCGCCACCTCCGGCACCATCAAGCAGTCGCAGGCGAGCGTCGAGGAGCGCCTCGCCGAACTGCCGTTCCCGGCGCAGGACATCGTCAACGGCGCCCGCGGCTTCGCCAAGGACCTCGCCGCCTCCGATCCGGCCCCCAAGGGCATCGCCTTTGCCGATCTCGTCGCCGCGGGCGATGAGGCGGTGGCGCAGCAGAACCCGGCCGGCGCGCTTGTCTCCTACCGGCAGGCGCTCGGCATCAACGGCAACGATCCCTCGCTGTGGATGAAGCTCGCCGACCTGACGCTGACCCGCGCCGAGGAAGAGGCGAAGAACAACAATTCCTCGCAGGCCTACGATTTCGGCGTCACCGGCACCTATGCGGCCATGAACGCCTTCCTCGGCAGCCAGAGCGTCGATGAGCGCGCCACCGCGCTTGCCGCTCTCGCCCGCGGGCTGGAACGCCGCGAGATGTGGCGCGAGTCGATCGCCACCTATCGCACCAGCCTCGCGCTGGTCGACAACGCCGAGCTCGCGCAGCGGCTCGATGATGTTGTGGCCCAGCACGGCTTCCGCATCACCTCGAACGAGGTCGATTCCGAAGCCGCCACGCCGCGCATCTGCGTCGTCTTCTCCGACCCGCTCGCCGCCGACACCGATTTCTCCAACTACGTCGTGGTGCGCGATGCGCCGACCGTGTCGATCGAACCCGAATCTAACCAGGTCTGCCTGACCGGCGTCGAGCACGGCCGCCGCTATGCGGTGACCGTTCGCTCGGGCCTGCCCTCGCAGAACGGCGAAGAGCTGCGTAACGATGCCGATCTCAGCATCTATGTGCCAGATCGCTCGCCCTTTGTCGGCTTTGCCAACAACGCCTATGTCATGCCCGCCGGCCTCGGCGGCGGCCTGCCGATCACCTCGATCAACGCCGAAGCCGCCGATCTCGTCATCTACCGCATCGGCGATCGCTCGATTGCCACCGCGGTGCGCAACGGCCTGTTCCAGCGCACGCTCGACCAGTACTCGGCCGAGGACGTCGCCAACCAGAACGGCGAAAAGATCTGGGAAGGCCAGGTCGACCTGACGCAGACGACCCCCAACGAGATGTCGACCACCGCCATCCCGGTCAGCGATGTCCTCACCGACCTGCAGCCGGGCGCCTATGTCATCACAGCAAAGGTGTCCGACGAGCCGCAGCAGGAATACTGGCAGGAGATGGCCACGCAGTGGTTCATCGTCACCGATCTTGGCCTCACCACCGTGTCGGGTTCCGATGGCGTGCATGTCTTTGCCCGCGGCCTCGATGATGCGCAGCCGGTTGCCGATGTGCATCTCAAACTCGTCGCCGTGAACAACGAAATCCTCGGCGAAGCCACCACCGATGCCAACGGGCAGGCGACCTTCGCGCCGGGCCTCGCGCGCGGCGCAGGCGGCCGGGCCCCGCAGGTCGTCACCGCCGAAACGGCCGATGGCGACTATGCCTTCCTCGATGTGACCAAGCCCGCCTTCGATCTCACCGATCGCGGCGTCGAGGGCCGTCCGTCGCCGGGTCCGCTTGATCTCTTCGCCACCACCGAACGCGGCGTCTACCGGCCGGGCGAGACGGTGTTCGTCACCGCGCTCCTGCGCGACGCCAAGGCGAACGCCGTGACCGATCTGCCGCTGACCATGGAAGTCGAGCGGCCGGATGGCGTCGTCGCCACCCGCGAAGTGCTGAGCGACAAGGGGGCAGGCGGCTATTACGCTCCGGTGCCGCTGGTCAGCGAAGCGATGCGCGGCTCGTGGACCATCCGCTTTTACGCCAACCCCAAGGAAGCGCCGCTCACCAACACCACCTTCCTCGTCGAGGACTTTGAGCCCGAACGGCTCGCCTTCGAGATCAGCGCTGCCGAAACGCCGGTGACGCTCGATGAGGTCAGCACCATCGATGTGGCGGCCAAGTACCTCTATGGCGCCACCGCGCCCGACCTCAATGTCGAGGCCGATGTGGTGCTGCGTCCCTCGACCAGCCTTGCCGATCATCCGGGCTATACGTTCGGGCGGCAGGACGATCCGTTCCAGACCTACTTCCAGCCGCTCGGCTCGGTGGGCGTCACCGATGCCGACGGCAATGTCGCGGCCGAAGTGACGGTGCCCTCGCCGGGCACGACCACCAAGCCGCTCACCGCGCAGTTCTTCGTGCGTCTGGTCGATACCAATGGCCGCCCGGTGCAGCGCACCCTGACGCGGCCGGTGCTGGCCGATGTGAACCGCATCGGCATCAAGCCGCAGTTCGACTCCGGCATCGAAGAGGGCAGCAATGCCGGCTTCGACATCATCACCGTCGCGCCCGAAGGCGGGCTCGTCGCTGAGACCGGCCTGACCTGGACGCTGTCGCGCATCGAGACCAACTACCAGTGGTATCGCGACGGCAGCGCCTGGAAGTGGGAAGCCATCACCACGACGCGCGAAGTCGCCAACGGCACGGTCGATACCGAGGCCGATGGTCCGGCGACGGTTGCCGCCCCGGTGCAGTGGGGCCGTTACGTGCTCGATATCGAGAGCGGCGGCGAAGGCGCAACCTCGTCCAGCTACGAGTTCTACGCCGGCTACTATTATGCGGAAGCCGGGTCGAACACTCCCGACACGCTGCAGGTGGCGCTCGACAAGCCGGCCTATCGCGTCGGCGAGAACGCGGTGCTGAAGCTCGATCCGCAGTTCGCCGGCACCGCGCTGGTGATGGTGGTCGATGACCGCATCATCGCCATGCAGGCGGTTGACGTTCCGGCCGACGGCACGTCGGTGTCGCTGCCGGTCACCGAGGAGTGGGGTCCGGGCGCCTATGTCACGGCCGTGCTCTATCGCCCGTCCAGCGCCGCCGAAAAGCGGATGCCGGCGCGGGCGCTCGGCCTCGCCTTTGCCGATGTCGATCCGGGCGACCGCAAGCTCGACGTTACACTCGAGGTGGCCAAGGAAATGCAGCCGCGCGCCCCGATGAGCGTCACCGTCAAGGTGCCGAACGCGAAGGCGGGTGAGACCGCCTACGTCGCCGTCGCGGCGGTTGACCTCGGCATTCTCAACCTCACCAGCTTCAAGACTCCGGATCCGGATGGCTGGTTCTTCGGCCAGCGCCAGCTCGGCATGGAGGTGCGCGACCTTTACGGCCAGCTCATCGACCCCACGCAGGGCAATCCGGGCGCCATCCGCTCCGGTGGTGACGGCGAGTCGCCGTCACGCCTCGGCACGCCGCCGCCCACCACCGTGCTCGTCGCCCAGCATTCGGGCGTCGTCACGGTCGGCGCCGATGGCACCGCCACCGTCACCTTCGACATGCCCGATTTCGCGGGCACGGTGCGGCTGATGGCGATGGCCTGGACGGCCAGCGGCGTGGGCCATGCCCAGGCCGACGTGATCGTCCGCGATCCGGTTGTCGTCACCATGAGCCCGCCGCGGTTCCTGCGTGTCGATGACACCTCGCGCCTGCTCGTCGAGATCAACAACGTCGCCGGTGCCGCGGGTGCCTACAAGGTCGAACTCGCGACCGAGGAGGGCCTTTCCACCGATGCACCGCTCACCAATCTCGAGCTAGCGGCCGGCGCCCGAACGGCGCTCGATCTCAAGCTCACCGGCAAGCTGATCGGCGACTGGGGCCTCAAGCTCATCGTCACCGATCCGAGCGGCAAGACCTTGGTGAAGGACCTCACCCTCGGCGTGCGCGCTCACAGCGGGCCGCAGACCACCAGCGAACTCATTGCGCTGAAGCCGGGTGATAGTCTCACGCTCGACAAGTCGCGCTTTGCCGATCTCATCCCGGCATCGGGTACGCTGGTCGTCTCGGTCGGGCCGATCGCCCGGCTCGATGTCCCCGGCGTGCTGCTGGCGCTCGACCGCTACCCCTATGGTTGCGCCGAGCAGATCACCAGCCGCGCCATGCCGCTGCTCTACCTCAACCAGGTGGCCGAAATGATCGGTCTCGGCGCCGACGAGGCGATCGAGCAGCGAGTCAGGGACGCCATCGCGAACGTCCTCAGCAAGCAGACCTCTTCGGGCGGCTTCGGCCTCTGGGGACCGAGCTCGTCGTCGGACCTGTGGCTCGACTCCTATGTCACGGAGTTCCTGCTGCGCGCCAAGGCCGAGGGCCATGAGGTACCCGAACTCGCCATGACCATGGCGCTCGACAACCTCGCCAACCAGGTCGCCTACTACTCCGACTTCGAAAAGGGCGGCGAAGACCTCGCCTATGCGCTCTACGACCTGGCGCGCGCCGGCCGTGCCGCCATCGGTGACCTTCGCTACTATGTCGAGGCGCGTCTCGAGCGCTTCGGCTCGCCGCTCGCCAAGGCCCAGCTCGGTGCCGCGCTCTCGCTCTACGGCGATCGCGGCCGGGCGGCCCAGGCCTTCGAGTCCGCACTCGAAGACTTCGGCATGCGCGACGACCGTTACCGCTACCGGCCCGACTATGGCAGCCGGCTGCGCGACACCGCCGCCATCCTCGCGCTCGCCGCCGAGTTCAAGCCCTCGGGCATTGATCTCGCGGACCTGACCGCCGACCTCGCGGATCTCCGCGATGAGGCAAAGTGGACCTCGACGCAGGAAGATGCGTGGACGCTGCTCGCGGCGTCGGCCCTCGGCCGCAGCGCCGGGGTGAGCGATGTCACCATCGATGGCGAAAACGTCGGCGAGAACCCCTACCGCCGCTATTGGCAGGAGACGTTCGACAGCGAGACCGTCACCATCGCCAATAACGGCAATCAGCCGACCGAGGTGAAGGTGTCTGTCACCGGCATTCCGGCGGTCCCGCCGCCGGCCGGTGGCAACGAGTTCACCATCAGCCGCGCCTACTACCTGCCCGACGGCACGCCGGTCGAGGACATCTCCGAAGTCGCCCAGAATGAGCGCTTCGTCGTCGTCCTCACCATGAGTGCCGCGATGCAGGGTTCGGGCCAGTATCTCGTTGCCGATCCGCTCCCGGGCGGCTTCGAGATCGAGAACTCCGACCTCTCGCAGGGGGCTGGCCTGTCTGACCTCTCGTGGCTGAAGGTTGACCCGGCGCAGCATGTCGAAGCCCGCACCGACCAGTTCGTCGCGGCCTTCCGCAACGTGTCGGACTTCAAGAACTTCACCACTGCGTACATGGTCCGCGCCGTGTCGCCGGGCAGCTTCGTGCTCCCGGGCGCGACGGTCGAGGACATGTACCGGCCCGAGCTGCGCGCCAATACCGACGCCGGCCGGATCGAAGTCCTGCCGGCCGGAAGGTGACCACGGCTCACACACACACTCGTCCCCCGCACATGTTGCGGGGGATGCTGACCGCAGCGGCGGTGGTGCTCGGCCTCATCGGGCTCGGCGCCACCAGCTACGGGCTCGCCATTGTGCGCGATATCCGCACCGCGCTGCCAGTGACGCCCGACGCCGCGACGCTGCCGGTCTCGACCGCAGTGGTCGATCGCAACGGCCAACTGCTCCGTCCCTTCACCACGGCCGATGGCCGCTGGCGCCTGCCGGTCACGGCGGGCGAGGTCGACAAGAATTTCATCGGCATGCTCCTCGCCTACGAGGACCAGAATTTTCAGAGCCACCACGGCATCGACTGGGGCGCCATGTTGCGCGCCTCGGGCCAGTACGCCGCGGCGGGCCGCATCGTCTCGGGCGGCTCGACGCTGACCATGCAGGTCGCGCGCCTCATCGAGGGCGAGCCGACGCGCAACCTCTTCGGCAAGCTCCGCCAGATCGTCCACGCCGATGCGCTCGAAGGCCAGCTCAGCAAGGCGCAGATCCTCGATCTCTACCTCACGCTCGCGCCCTATGGCGGCAACATCGAAGGGGTTCGCGCGGCAAGTCTGGCCTACTTTGGCAAGGAGCCGGTGCGGCTGACCACGGCCGAAGCAGCGCTGCTCGTGGCGCTCCCGCAATCGCCCGAAGCCCGCCGCCCCGATCGCGACCCGAAAGCCGCTGAATTCGCCCGCAACACCGTGCTCGACCGCATGGTGAGCGAGGGCGTCATCGCCGAGGAAGAGGCCGTCGCCGCCCGGCGCGAGCCCATCCCCACCGCCCGCAAGGCCTTCCCGATGCTTGCCGCGCATCTCTCAGAAGAAGCGGTGCGCGCCCAGCCCGGGCAGCGCGAACTCGAACTCACCATCGACCGCCGCCTGCAGGGCGCACTGGAACGCCTCACCGCCTCGCGCGCCACGCAGATGGGCGAGCGGGTGTCCGTCGCCATCGTCGTCGCCGACGAAGAGAGCGGCGACATCCTCGCCTCGGTCGGCTCGGCCGGCCTGTTCCAGGCCGAGAGCGATGGCTATGTCGACATGACCAAGGCCGTGCGCTCGCCCGGCTCGACGCTGAAGCCGCTGATCTACGGGCTCGCCTTCGAGCTCGGCCTCGCGCATCCGGAATCGCTGATCGAGGACCGCCCGACCGCTTTCCGCAACTACATCCCCGTCAACTTCGACGGTTTTAACCGCGGCACCGTGACCGTCCGACAGGCGCTCACCGAGTCCCTCAACATCCCTGCCATCGTCGTGCTCGACGCGGTGGGCACGCCGCGGCTCGTCTCCCGCATGAAGCGCGCCCATGCCGAGCCAAAACTGCCCGCCGGCAGCACGCCCGGACTCGCCATCGGGCTGGGCGGCGTCGGCGTCACGCTGCGCGAACTGGTGTCGCTCTATACCGCCGTGGCTCGAGGCGGCACACCGGTGACGCTGAACGACGGCGTCCGGCCCGTAATGCAGGATGCGAACGCCGCCCCGGTGCTCGATCCGACCGCGTCCTGGTATGTCTCCAACATCCTCAGCGACGTGCCGCCGCCGCTCAACGGCTCGCCCGGCCGCATCGCCTACAAGACCGGCACGTCCTACGGCTACCGCGACGCCTGGGCCATCGGCTATGACGGCAAGACCGTCATCGGCGTCTGGGTCGGCCGCCCCGATGGCGCGCCGGTCCCCGGCATCTCCGGCGTCAAGGCCGCGGCCCCGATCCTGTTTGAAAGCTTTGACCGCCTCGGCACCGTCCGTACGCCGCTGCGCGCGCCACCAAAAGGCGTGCTGATCGCCTCGAGCAACTCGCAACTGCCGCAGCCGCTAAAGCGTTTCCGCCACCCCAATGACGACATGGTGGCCCGCGACGCCGCGCCCGAAATCGCCTTCCCCACCGATGGCGTCGACGTCGATCTCGGCCTCGCCTCGGGCGCCCCGGGCGCGCTCATCGTCAAGGTGCGCAACGGCGTGCCGCCCTTCACCTTCTTTGCCAACGGCGCCCCCTTCGGCCGCTCCAACTTCGCCCGCCAGAACACCTGGACCCCGGACGGCCCCGGCTACGTCACCCTGTCAGTGGTCGACGCCGAAGGCCGCTCGGATGTGGCCACGGTGTTCGTGGAGTAGGGGGATCGGTGCCACGCCTCGGTGGCTCGACAAGCTCACCACGAAGGCTGCAGAAAACTCCGCGATGCTGAGAGCCTCTTGAGTTCTTCATGGTGAGCCTGTCGAACCACGAAGAACGGGCATTCCCAAAGGCCCCGAACCCTTACCCAATCACCGTCTGATACCGCTCATTGAACCACGTGCCGGGTAGGATCCGCGCTTTGCGTGCCTTCTTGTCCTCGGCTTCGACCGATGCGTCGATCACCGGCGCATGGCCGTCCTTCGGCTTGTAGCCGAGCACCTTTCGCGTGTGCTTCAGGTCCCAGCGCATCTGCGGGTTGTTGCTCACGAGATTGACGATGGCGAAAGGCACGTCCTCGGCTTCGATCGAGCGCACCAGCGCATGCATCATGTCACGGTTGGAGAGCCACATCGACTGGCCCCACACCCCGATCGCCATGTGCGGGCCGGGCAGATTCTCGCCGCGCTGGAAGTAGCCGATGCGCAGCGCGATGAATGAGATGCCCGTCTCACCGGCAAAGGCGCGACCCATTTCCTCGCCCATCAGCTTGGAGATGCCATATGGGCTCAGCGGCTTGGGCGGCAGGTCAGTGGTGACGCTGGTGACCGCCTCGTCGAAGCGATAGCCGAGCACCACCTGGTTGGTGCTGGCGAACACCACGCGGCGCACCTTTGCGTCGCGCGCCGCGCGCAGCATGTTCTGGGTGGCGGCGATATTGGCGCCCATCACCATGTCCCAGGTCGAGCTGCCCGAGGGCGAGGCCGCGAAATGCAGCACTGTGTCGACGCCCTTGAACTGCTTCGCCCACTTCTTGTCCCACACGGCAAGATCGGCCGCCAAGATGCCCTCGCCGCCGTCGCGGTCGAGCAGCACGAGTTCGTAGCCGGCCTTTCTGGCATGGGCGGCGAACTTGGCGCCGATGTTGCCGGCGGCGCCGGTGATGAGAATCTTGCGGGTCATGGTGTCTCTCGAAATTGGCGTCGCGCCGGAGGAGGGTGTCTCCCAAGGCATACCCGCAGCAAAGGTCGCCTTGGAAGCCCGCTCGCAAGTCATCAGACAAATTCGGCAAAGTCGTATGTTGACATGACTGGCCCCGTTGCTACGTTCCGTGTCGGGAGGAGCTTCGGCTCAAATTCATCCGGCATCGCGTTTCAACCTGCCTTCGGGCGGGGCCGGAATCCTGTGACCGAACGTCTGAACAAGAGGGAGGAACCAGATGCTTCAGATGTCGAAACTTGCGGCGGGCGCTCTGCTTGCGGCTGCACTGATGGTTGGTACGGCGAGCGCGCAGACGGTGCTGCGGTCGTCCGACACGCATCCCGACGGTTATCCGACCGTCGAGGCGGTAAAGTACTTCGGCCAGCTCATCGATGAGCGGACGCAAGGCCGCTACAAGGTCGAGGTCTATTTCGGCGCCCAGCTCGGGCAGGAAGCCGATACGATCGAACAGGTCCGCTCAGGCGTGATCGATCTCAACCGCGTTTCGATGGCGCCGTGGAACAGTCTCGTGCCGCTGACGCTGATCCCGTCGCTGCCGTATCTCTTCCGTTCGCCCGAACATGCCCGTGCCGTGATGGCTGGTCCGATCGGCGACGAGATTGCCGCCGGTTTCGACCAGCACGGTGTGGTGGTGCTCGGCTATTACGATGGCGGGGCGCGCTCGTTCTACAACTCGAAGAAGCCGATCAACACAGTGGCCGATCTTGCCGGCCAGAAGTACCGCGTCATCCAGTCCGACGTGTTCGTCGACATGGTCGCCGCGCTCGGCGCTTCGGCCACGCCCATGCCCTATGGCGAAGTCTACTCGGCCATCGAGACCGGCGTTATCGACGGCGCCGAGAACAACTTCCCCAGCTACGAGTCGGCCAAGCACTTCGAAGTGGCCAAGCACTACTCGCTCGATGAGCACACCATCGTGCCCGAAGTGTTCGTCATGTCGAAGGCCAGTTGGGACAAGCTGACCCCCGAGGACCAGGCGATCTTCAAGCAGGCCGCCAAGGACTCGATGATCAAGCAGTACGAGTTGTGGGATGCCCGCGTCGCGGAATCGCGCAAGATCGTCGAGGCTGCCGGATCGCAGATCACGACCCCGGAAAAGCAGCCATTCATCGACGCGATGAAGCCGGTCTACGACAAGTACGTGAACACCCCCGAACTCAAGGACCTCGTCGCCCGCATCCAGGCGACCGAGGGCTGATGAACCTGGGTGGGACCGCGCTAGCGGCCCCACCCTCATCCGCCCTTCGGGCACCTTCTCCCCTTGAGGGAGAAGGCGACGAAACCGAAAGCCCTCAGTCACGCCTTCTCCCTTGGTGGGAGAAGGTGGCCGCGGCGAAGCCGGGGACGGATGAGGGTGGAGCCCGCGCACAGAACTGGGGAATACCTGATGTCTGAACCGATCAGCATTGGCGACGCGCCGCCGGCGGTGGTGCACCCGCGGCTTGTGGCCGTGGGCCGCGTGCTCGGGTTCCTGTCCAACGCCGCGCTCTACATCGCCGGTGCCGGGCTCGTGGTGATGAGCGTGGTCGTCCTCTGGCAGGTGATCGTCCGCTTCATCCTCAACTGGAACAATTCGTGGACCGAGCTCACAGCCATCATGATCATGAGCTGGTTCATCTTCCTCGGCGCGGCGGTGGGCGTGCGCGAAAATTACCACCTCGGTTTCGACGTGCTGCTCTACGTGCTGCCCAAGGGTTCGAAGAAAATCCTCCGCACCATTTCCGATGTCGTGGTCACCGCCTTTGCCATCGGCATGATCGTCTACGGCATCGACCTGATGAAGCTGCAATGGGCGGAGAAGATGCCCTCGCTCGGCATTTCCGGAGCCTTCCGCTACCTGCCGCTGATGGCGGGCGGGGTGCTCATCGTGCTGTTCTCGGTCGAGCGCATGGTGCTCCGCTGGGCCGGCGTCGATGTCGACAAGGACCTGCATGAGCGCGACGACGAAATCCCCTCCGTCGCCGATGTGAAGGAGGTCTGAGACATGGCCACGGCAATCCTCTTCGGCGTATTCACCCTGCTCATGCTGATCGGCACGCCGATCGCCTTCTGCCTCGGCATCGCCAGCTTCGCCGCCATCATCTACATGGGTCTGCCGCCGCTGGTCATCTTCCAGCAGATGAACTCGGGCATGAACGTCTTCACGCTGCTCGCCATTCCATTCTTCATCTATTCGGGCGACCTGATGGTGCGCGGCGGCATCGCGCAGCGCATCGTCTCGTTCGCCGGATCGCTCGTCGGGCACCTGCGCGGCGGGCTTGGCCAGGTCAACATCGCCGCCTCCACCCTGTTCGGCGGCATTTCCGGCTCGGCCGTCGCGGAAGCGGCGGCGGTCGGCGGGCTGATGATCCCGCAGATGAAGGCGCGGGGCTATGGTGCCGACTATGCGGTGAATGTCACCTCGATGGCGGCGCTGATCGCGCTGCTGCTGCCGCCCAGCCACAACATGATCATCTATTCCATCTCGGCGGGCGGCAAGATCTCGATTGCCGACCTGTTCACCGCCGGCATCATTCCGGGCCTGCTGCTCGCGCTCTCGCTGATGGTCACGGCCTATTTCGTGGCCCGCAAGCGCGGCTATCCCACTGAGCCGTTCCCCGGCCTGCGCAAGGTCGGTTACTTCTTCGTTGTCGCGCTGCCGGGCCTGCTGCTCATCGCCATCATATTCGGCGGCGTGCGCTCGGGCATTTTCACCGCGACGGAAAGCTCGTGCATCGCGGTGTTCTATGCGCTGCTCGTAACCCTCGTCGTCTACCGGCAACTGACCTGGAAGAATTTCGTCGCGGCGACGCTCGGCGCGGTGCGCACCACCGCCATGGTGCTGCTCATCATCGGCACCGCGGCGGCCTTCTCGTGGATCATGGCCTACCTCAAGGTGCCGGCCCAGCTCATCGATCTGCTCAACAACATCTCGCAGGATCCGCTGACCATCCTGCTCCTCATCAACGTGCTGCTGCTGCTGCTCGGCACCTTCATGGACATGGGGCCGACGATCATCATCTGCACGCCGATTTTCCTGCCGGTCGCCGTGCACTACGGCGTCGATCCGGTGCACTTTGGCGTCATCCTCATCCTCAACCTCGGCATCGGGCTCAACACGCCGCCGGTGGGCGCAGTGCAGTTCGTCGCCTGCGCCGTGGGCAAGATCACCGTGTGGGAAGCGATGCGCTCGATCTGGCCGTTCTATGCGGCCGGCATCGTGGTGCTTGGGCTCGTTACCTACATACCCGCGCTCTCGCTCTGGCTTCCCGCCGTCTTCAGGGGACACTGACCATGCCTTCCGACGCCGCCACCGTCCGCAGCACACCGCGGCCGAAACTCTCCGCCATGGTGGTCGAGGCGCTGCGGGCGCAACTGCTCAACGGCGAGATAAGGGCCGAGGCGCGCCTCCCCACCGAAGCCAGCCTGACGCGCACTTTCGGCGTGTCGCGCACCGTGGTGCGCGAGGCGCTTGCCGTGCTGGCGGCCGACGGACTGGTCGAGGCGCGGCAGGGGGCGGGCGTCTTCGCCATGCGTCGGCCGACGTCCGCCTTCGGCTCCCTCGCCGCCGAAATGGGCAGCCGCGTGTCGAGCGCCCTCCACGTGCTCGAAGTCCGGCTCGCCATCGAGGTCGAAAGCGCCGCGCTCGCCGCGCAGCGCTGCAGCCCGCCGCAGGAAGCCGCGATCCAGGAGGCATTCTTCGAGTTCGAGCGCATGGTGCGGCTCGGCCGTCCCACCGGCTCCGCCGATCTCGCCTTCCACCGCGCCATCGCCGCCGCGACGGGCAATCCGCACTACGCCGAAATCCTCGCCTCGCTCGGCGAAAAGGCCATTCCGTGCGATGTCACCTCGCCGTGGTCGACCGAGCACACCCAAAGCGCCGCCTATCAGCAGCAGTTGATGGCCGAGCACCTCGCCATCCTCAACGCCATCGTCGCGCGCGACGCGGACGGTGCGCGCACCGCGATGCGCCAGCACCTCGGCTCGAGCTACGAGCGTTACCGCGGCCGGCTGTCCGGTCGCGCCACCGCCACCGAAACACGTGCAGGAGCCCGGCCATGAGCCATATCGACTATGACATCAGCTGGGCCATTGATCCCGAAGCCGCCGCCGCCATGGGCACCGAGGAACTGCGCGACAATTTCCTCGTCGAGGAGCTTTTCGTTCCCGGCCGCATCCACCTGACCTACACCCACTACGACCGCATGATCGTCGGCGGCGCCACGCCCACCGATACGCCCCTCGTGCTCGAAGCCATCAAGCCCATCGGCACTGCGTCATTCCTCGAGCGGCGCGAGCTGATCGCCGTCAATATCGGCGGTCCCGGCACGGTGACCTGCGGCGGCGACAGCTTTGCGGCCAACACCCGCGATATGGTCTATCTCGGCATGGGCGCGGGCGAGGCGTCCTTCGCCAGCGCCGATCCGGCGAACCCGGCAAAGTTCTACCTCCTCAGCGCTCCCGCCCATGCAAGCCATCCGAGCAAGCTGATCCGCATCGACGATGCGATAAGGCTCGATCTCGGCGCGTCCGAAACCTCCAACAAGCGCTCGATCTTCCGGTTCATCCATGCCGATGGCGCGCGCACCTGCCAGCTCGTCGTCGGCATGACCATGTTCGCCCCCGGCTCGAACTGGAACACCATGCCCCCGCACGTCCACGACCGGCGCATGGAGGCCTATCTCTATTTCGACTTGCCGGAGGAGGCGCGGGTCGTCCACCTCATGGGCGAGCCGCACGAGACGCGGCACCTGATGGTCGCCAACGAGCAGGCGGTGATCTCGCCCGCCTGGTCGATCCATGCCGGCGTCGGCACCGCCGCCTACACCTTCATCTGGGCGATGGCCGGCGACAATGTTGACTACTCCGATGTCGATCCGGTCGCCGTGAGTGACCTGCGATGACCGATCTCTCCGCCTTCTCGCTTGCGGGCAAAACCATCCTCGTCACCGGCGCCAACACCGGCATCGGGCAGGGCATCGCCATCGCCGCCGCCCGCGCCGGCGGCCGCGTCCTCGGCGTAGGCCGCTCCGACATGAGCGAAACCGCCGCCGCCATTCCGCGCAACCAGTTCGTGCCGTTCACTGCCGATCTCTCCGACACCGCCGCGGCCACCGCCATGCTGGCCGATGCGTGGGAGCGCCACGGCCCCATCGACGGTCTCGTCAACAATGCCGGCATCATCCGCCGCGCCGATGCTGTCGAGCACTCCGAGGCCGATTGGGACGACGTGCTGCAGGTGAACCTGAAGACCGTGTTCTTTCTCTGCCAGTCCTTCGCAACCCGCGTCTTTGCCGCACAGCGCAGCGCGCACATCGTCAATGTCGCGTCGCTCCTCAGCTTTCAGGGCGGCATCCGCGTGGCCGCCTATACCGCGAGCAAGCACGGCGTCGCCGGGGTGACGCAGGCGCTGTCCAACGAATGGGCGGCGCGCGGCATCAACGTCAACGCCATCGCGCCCGGCTATGTCGAGTCCAACAACACCACCGCGCTGCGCGCCGACCCGGACCGCTCGCAGGCCATCCTCGCCCGCATCCCCGCCGGACGCTGGGGCCAGCCGGGCGATATCGGCGACGTGGCCGTGTTCCTCCTCGCCGATGCCTCGCGCTACATGCACGGCGCGGTGGTTCCTGTGGATGGCGGCTGGCTCGGCCGGTAAAATCCCCACACGACCCGCAGCCCGCTATTGTGCCCGCCGCCGCGACATGATGATCTCCGCACCCACGAGCAGGAAGACCAGCGGTGCGGGGGCGTCGGGAGGGTTGACCTGCGGGTCAACCGCTGGACACTAGTATGACTGATACGACGACGCTTCACCCCCGGCCGCGCCTGACGCGCGACCGCTGGTTCGATCTCAACGGCCCCTGGCAGTTCGCCCATGACGATGCCGATGCCGGCCTCATGGCCCGCTGGCAGGTCGAGGGCCCGTTCGAGCGCACCATCACCGTGCCCTTCGCCCCCGAGACCGAGCTCTCCGGCATCCACGAGACGGGCTTCCACCCGGTCCTGTGGTATCGCCGCACGTTCGAGACGCCCGCGCTGCTGCCGGGCGAGCACCTGCTCATCCATTTCGGCGCCGTCGATTACCGCGCCCGCGTCTGGGTCAACGGCGATCTCGTCGCCATGCACGAGGGCGGTAACACGCCGTTCAGCGCCGACATTACCGCCAGCCTCCGGCCGGATGGCGAGCAGGTGGTCGTGGTCCGCGCCGAGGACAGCCCGACCGATATCATGCAGCCGCGCGGCAAGCAGGACTGGCTGCCCGATCCGCACAACATCTGGTACCACCGCACCAGCGGCATCTGGCAGTCGGTGTGGCTCGAGCCGGTCCCGGCCGTCCACATCACCGAATTCCAGCTCACCCCCGATATCGCGACGAACAGCGTCAAGGTCGAGGCGATGCTGTCGGGCGCGCTCTCGGGGTCGCTGTGGATCGTCCTGTCGCTGCGCGGCCAGCGTCTCGCCGCCCAGCAGGTGGCCATCGAAGGCTCGGCCTTCGAGACCACCATCGCCATCCCGGCCGCCCAGAACGGCGTGCATCGCAACGATCTTTACTGGACGCCGGAACGGCCGAACCTGATCGACGTCAACGCCTCGCTGCTCGATGCGACGGGCGCCGTGGTTGATCACGTCGACAGCTACTTCGGCCTGCGCACCGCGGCCGTCGCGCATGGCCGGTTCCTCCTCAACGACAAGCCCTACTACGTCCGTTCGGTGCTGGAGCAGGGCTACTGGCCGCAGTCGAACCTCACCGCGCCCACGCCCGACGCGCTGCGCCGCGAGGTCGAGCTCATCAAGTCGCTCGGCTTCAACGCCGTGCGCATCCACCAGAAGGTCGAGGACCCGCGCTTCCACTACTGGGCAGATCACCTCGGCCTGCTCGTCTGGGGCGAGATGGCGAATGCCTACGGCTTCAGCCCCGATGCGGTGGCCCGCTTCACGCGCGAATGGCTCGATGTGGTGAAGCGCGATCGCAGCCATCCGTGCGTCGTCACCTGGGTGCCGCTCAACGAAAGCTGGGGCGTCTCCGACATCGCGCTGCGCGCCGACCAGCAGGACTACGCGCGGGCCCTCTACCGCCTCACCAAGGCGCTCGATCCCTCGCGCCCGGTGGTCTCGAACGATGGCTGGGAACTGGTCAGCTCCGACATCTGGGCCATCCACGACTACACGCACTATCCCGAGCAGATCATCGAACGCTTCGGCAGCAAGGAGGCCGTCGCCGCAACGCTGCGCGGCGTCGATCCGCTGCGCCGCCGCGTCGTGCTCGACACCGGCCACATCGCCGACCAACCGGTGATGATCACCGAATTCGGCGGCCTGTCGCTCGCCCCCAAGGCTGGCGAAGCCTGGCACGGCTACGCCACCGCGTCCGATGCCGACGAGTACTTCCAGATGGTGAAGGGCCTGTTCGACGCGATCTACGCGTGTCCCGAAGTCTCCGGCTTCTGCTACACGCAGATCACCGACACGCTGCAGGAAACCAACGGCCTGCTCGATGCCAACCGCGAGCCAAAACTCCCGGTCGAAAAGCTCCGCGAAGTCATCGGCCAGCTGAGCCGCGCGATACCATCGGAAGCCAACGAAGCCGCCCGCAAAAAGGGCGTCCAGCAAAGCGGCGGCCAGAAGGTCGAATAGCTGTTACGGGACCCCCGTCCCGAAACAAGATGGCAGTCTCTCCCTTACCCTCCCCCTTGCGGGGGAGGGTAGCGCCGCTAGGGCCAAAGGCCAGTAGCAGAGCTAGGGTGGGGGTGCCTCTGGGCACAATCTCGCCCCCACCTCACCCCCCACCAAGCTCCGCCAGGTCGCTCCGCTCCCGGCTCCGCTACCTCCCCCGCAAGGGGGGAGGTGTGGATGGAGCGGCAATGCTGGAGGCTGCTGAAGCTTCGGCAAGATGTGGGCTTGCCGAGGACTTCGTGGAGAGCCTGTCGAACCACGCAGTCCGGGCTCCCAAATCGCCGCTACTCCACCACCACGAACCGCGCCCTGCCCAGCCCTGCCCCCGCCAGCCGCGCCTCGGCCGCTCCGCCATTGGTGATCACGACATCCACCCGGTCCAGTGTCGTCACCACATGCGGCGCGCGGCGGCCGAACTTTTCGTCATGCGCTACCAGGATCACCGTCCGCGATTGCGCCAGCACATCGCGCACGAGATCGACCTCCATCGGGTCGAACTCCAGCACCGATCCCTCATCGTCGATGGCGCTGGCGCCGATGATCGCCACGTCGAACTTGAAGCGCCGCCGGCTCTCATCGCTCAGCGTCAGCACCGAGGAATCCTTGTTCCGCACATAGCCGCCATAGACGTACACCGTCGCGTCGGTCTTCAGCGCGCACGTATAGGCGACGGTCAGGTTGGGCGTGGCGATCAACAGGCCCGGATGGCGCTCCACCACCTCGTGCAACGCATCGAATGTGGTCCCGAGCCCGACGAAGATCGTGGCGTCGGGCGTCAGAAACTCCTCGAGCGCCTGCATCAGCCGGCGCTTCACCCCGACCAGCGTGCCGTGCCGCTCATCGTGGCCGTGCCGGGCGACACCGGGCGCCGCAAAGGCAGCGCCAAAGCCCTTCTGCAACAGGCCCTGGTCCTGCAACGCGCGCAGGTCGCGGCGGATGGTCTGGTGGGTCACGTCGAACTGCGTGGCGAGGTTCGCCACCGATACCGCGCCCTGCAGCCGAACGGCATCGAGAATCTGTGCCTGCCGCGCGGTGACACGCGGCCGCCCGGCCTCGGCGGAAGCCCCGGGGCGCGCATTGCTGCCGGTCATTTCAGGTGCACGCCAAGATAGGTTCGATCGTCCGTGAGCTGGGCGGGCGTCGTGCCCTTGGTGCTGATATAGCGGTCGATCTTGTGCGGGTCTGCCGTTTCGACGTCCCGGAACGCGGTTTCCCACATCTCGACGCCAAACCCCTTGCCCGGCTCGAAGTAGCCATCGGAATAGAGTTCGAGCGTCGTGACATCGGCCGCCGCGTAGCTGCGGTGTTCGACATAGCGGTCGGGCACCGCAAAACCGTCGAGCCCGCCATAGCCGAGCGCCTTGTCGGTGACATTCTGGTATTCGCCCTGGCCGTGGGCGATGCCGTTGTCGATGAGGTGCAGCATCTCACTGTCGGGCAGGCCGGGCAGGCGCTCGTGGCAGGCCGCGAGGGCGCGCTTGCGGATTTCGCCAATCACCTGCTGGTCCGCCGTTTCCGAGCCTGCCGGCTGGTTGCGTGTGCCCAGCCATGTCATCGATGCGGCCAGCCGGTCGCATTCGGCAGCCGACAGGCCGCGCGCCTCAAAGAAGCGCCAGGTCTCGCGGCGCAGCAGGCCGGTGACATCATCGAGCGGCTTCAGCACCTGCAGCAGGTCGGTGCCGTTGACGCGGATACCGCTGTCGCCCACCGCCACCACTTCGATGCGCTCGCCGACATGTATTGCCGCCATCACGGTGCAGCCGGCGCGCGCCTTCCAGTCGTCCTCCACCGCTTCGAGCACGCCCTCGGCAATGTAGGCGTCGCGGATGGCCGCGGTAAGATAGTCGATAAAGGCGCGCGGACCGCGCCAGGCAAACTCGGGCGCCACGCGCGGCGCCTGCTGTTCGCAAAGGAACCGCTCGGTGGCGCGCTTGACGGTGCGCGAGGCGAACTGGCCGGACAGCATCCCGGCATAGCGGGTGCCGTTGCGGTCGGTCACGCCATCGATCACCGCATAGCCCGCACCGGGGATGGCGACGAAGCTGTCTTCGTTTGCTTCGGGGTGGCCGAACTTCTTGCCCAGCGAGAACGCTTCGATACGCATGGTTCCGGGTGTCCGGGGAATGAGGACGCGAGGGCGCCGCAGCGTCCTCGCGATCAGATGGAGCGGCGAGGCTTACTCGCCGATGGCGGCGCGCCACTTGGCGAGGACAGCTTCCGAGCCGCCGAACTCGCTCAGCGGCTTCACCGTCACAAGCTTCATGTCGGCAAGGTTGGGCGTGCCGGCCGGGCCGGCGACGTCGGTGCGCACCGAGCGGCGGCCGATTTCCGTGGCCAGCGTCTCCTGGGTCGACTTCGACATCGCCCAGTCGATGAACTTCTTGCCGCCATCCGGGTTCGGTCCGCCCTTCACCAGCGCCACGCCGTCGGGCGTCGCAGCGGTGCCGTCCGTGAGATGGACGATGGAGATCGGGGCGCCGCCATGTACGTATTCGAGCGCGTTGTCCTCGAGCGTGAGGCCCATCGGCGTCTCGCCGTCCGCCACGAAGCGCGGCACGGCGCCCGAGGAGTCGGTGAACACGAAGTTGGCGGCGATTTCCTTGTACTTGTCCCAGCCCTGGTCGCCGAAGACGGTCAGCACCGTCTGGAGCTGCTGCATGGCCGAGCCCGATCCGTCGGCGCGGGCCGAGGCGATCTTGCCCTTCCACTGCGGATCGGCCAGTTCGGCCCAGGTCTTCGGCGCCGTATCGAGCGGCTGCAGGTCGGTGTTGACCGCCAGCACGTAGACCACCGCCGTATACGGGGTCCAGGCCGGGTCCTTGATGAACTGCGGATCGATCTTGTCGAACTCAGGCGGCGTATAGGGCTCGAGCAGCGCCGCGAGCTCGGTCAGCGAACTGCCCGAGATCGACCAGATGACGTCGGCCGCAGGCGCGGCAGACTCGGCCTGCACGCGCTTCATGATATCGCCCGAGCCGAGCTTCACCACTTCGGCCTTGAGCCCGGTTTCCTTCTCGAAGATCGGCAGCAGCGTGTCGACGATGGATGATTTGTGCGCCGTGTAGATGGTCACGGCCTTGTCCTGTGCGAGGACAGGGCTGAGGGCCGTTGCTGCGGCGAGGCCGGCAGCGAAGGCCAGGAATGTGCGTTTGCGAATGTACATTGGCGTCCTCCCGCTCGTTTTAGATCATTGTGATGATCGTTTTGATACTCGCGCGCCAAATTCCATGTTGCAATACGAAAATTTGGCTGCTCATCTACACCTCCGAGGATGAGGAGATGGGTGGGGGATGAGCTATCTGGCGGTTGAGAATGCCCTGAAGCGCTTCGGGCCGAACTTTACGGCGCTGGATGGCGTCTCGATTTCCGTGGAGCGCGGCGAGTTCTTCACGCTGCTCGGGCCCTCGGGTTGCGGCAAGACCACGCTGCTGCGCGCCATCGCCGGCTTCAATGACCTGACCTCCGGTTCGATCCGGCTCGACGGCGCCGATCTGCGCGCCATCGCCCCGCACAAGCGCGACATCGGCATGGTGTTTCAGGACTATGCCGTTTTCCCGCACCTCTCGGTCTTCGACAACGTCGCCTTCGGCCTCAAGGCGCGGAAGGTTTCGAAGGACGAGATTCGCACCCGCGTCATGGAAGCGCTCGCCGCCGTCCGCCTCGACAAAATGGCGGAGCGCCTGCCTGCCGCCATGTCGGGCGGCCAGCAGCAGCGCATCGGCCTCGCCCGCGCCATGGTCATCAACCCGCGCCTCCTGCTCATGGATGAGCCGCTCAGCAATCTCGACGCAAAACTGCGCATCGAACTGCGCGAGGAAATCCGCGATATCCAGAAGCAGGTCGGCATCGCCACCATCTACGTCACGCACGACCAGGAGGAGGCGCTCGCCATCTCCGACCGCATCTGCGTGATGAGCGCGGGCAAGATCGAGCAGATCGGCACCCCGCCCGAAATCTACGGCGACCCGCAGACCCGCTTCGTCGCTGGCTTCGTCGGCACGCTCAACACCCTCTCGCCCGGCCCCGAGACCGACCATCTGGTCGCCGCCCTCGGCCACACCCCGTCTCCCGACACGACGTGGGTCGTGCGCCCCGAAAACCTCGATCTCGCCAGCGGCGGCATCGCCGGCGAGCAGCTGCGCGGCACGGTGAAAAAATTCACCTATCTCGGCCGCGAAGCGCACCTGCAGGTCGCGACCCCGGTGGGCGATCTCGTCGCCCAGATCAGCAACCCCTCGCGCGCCATCGTGCTCGAAACCGGCTCCGAGGCCACCGTCGTCGTGCCGCGCGACAGCCTCATGGCCTTCGGCGCCGACGGCCGCCGCATCACGGGGCGCTGACCATGTTCGCGCGCCCCAACTTCTGGACCCTCGTCGCGATCTTCACCTGGGCGCTACTGATCCTCTTGCTGTTCCTGCCGGTCGGCGCCGTGTTGATGTCGAGCCTTTACGACAACGGCCAGTTCAGCCTCGCCAACTACGCCAAATTCTTCTCCGAGACGCGGTTTTACACCGCCTTCCTCAACACCCTGATCGTCGGCTTCGGCGGCCTCGTCGGTGCGCTCGTCCTCGGCTCGATCATGGGCTTCTGCATCTCGCGCTTCGAGATCGCCGGCTCGCGTTTCGTGTCGCTGCTGGCCATCCTCGCACTGGTCTCGCCGCCGTTCATCGGCGCGTACTCTTGGATCGTGCTGTTCGGCGCCGGTGGCGTGGTGCGCAACTTCTTCCGCGATCTCGGCATCACCATCCCGCCGATCTACGGGCTCTCCGGCATCCTCATCGTCTTCTCGCTGAAGTTCTATCCCTACGTTTACCTGCTGGTCTCCGGCGCGCTCTCCAACGTCAACCGCTCGCTTGAGGAAGCCGCGGAGGGCCTCGGGCTGACGCCGCTGCAGCGCACCATGCAGATTTCGTTCCCGCTGATCCTGCCGGCGCTGTCGGCGGGCGGCCTGCTCGCGCTGATCCACGCCATCGCCGATTTCGGCACGCCGCGCCTCCTCGGCCGGGGCTTCTCGACCCTCGCCACCGAGGCCTATGCGGCGTACTCCGCCGAGGTTGGCAGCAACATGGCGATGGGCACGACGATCAGCGTCATCCTCATCTGCGTGTCGATGATTTTCGTCCTGCTGCAGCGCTACATGTCGCGCCGCAACGTCTACCACGGCAACCTCATCCACAAGCCGATCAAGATCAAACTGCGCGGCTGGAAGAACGTCCTCGCGCATTTCGCCGTCTACTTCATCGGCCTCTGCGGTGCGCTGCCGGTGATCATCTCCGTCATCTTCTCCTTCCGCCGCACCTCCGGCCCGGTGTTCAAGGATGGCTTTGCGCTGCAGAGCTACGAGCGCATCATCTTCGGCCTCGGCGATGTGGTGCGCAATTCGCTGACCTTCTCGACCGCCTCGGTGCTGCTGATCATCGTCATCGGCACGCTGATCGGCTGCCTCGTTGCCCGCCGCACCACGATCTCCACCTCGCTGCTCGATGGCGCCTTCATGATCCCCTATGTCATGCCCGGCATCGTCATCGGCATCGCCTATATCGCGGCCTTCAACACCGGCATGGTCGTGCTCACCGGCACCGCCGCGATCATCGTGTTGTCGATCTTCATCCGGCGGCTGCCCTACATGGTGCGCACCACGTCCTCGGCGCTGCGCCAGATTTCGCCGAGCATGGAGGAAGCCGCGGTGTCGCTCGGCTATTCGCCGCTCCAGGCCTTCCTCAAGGTCACGGTGCCGCTGATCGTGCCGGGCATCATCGCCGGCGGCATGCTGAGCTTCGTCACCGCCATCAACGAACTGTCCTCGACGCTGGTGCTCTATGTCGGCAGCACCATGACCATGCCGGTGCGCATTTACCTGCTCATCCTCGATGGCGATTTCGGCGTCGCGGCGGCGCTGGCGACCATCCTGCTCGCCATCAGCGGCCTCGCCGTCTACATCGCCTTCCGCTTCCTCGGCCGCAACGAGCAGGCGCTGCTCTAGCGCCTGCCGGAAAACCGTTTGACCCGGCCGCGCATCTGCCCCTAGCTTGGCGCATGTCGAACCCATGAGGCGACTGCCTCTGCCGACGCCGACACGCCGGGGGGCCCGCCGTATGAGTGCGTTCGAACCGCTGCTGGTCCTCAAGGACATCCGCAAGAACTACGGCGCCATCGAAGCGCTGAAGGGCATCAGCTTCTCCATCGGCAAGGGCGAGGTCGTGGCGCTGCTCGGCGACAATGGCGCCGGCAAGTCGACGCTGGTGAAGATCATTTCCGGCGGGCTCGAGCCCAGTTCCGGCACCATGCAGTTCGAGGGCCGCGAGTTTCTCGCGAAATCCCCTTCGGAGGCCAAGGCCGCCGGCATCGAGACGGTCTACCAGGATCTCTCGCTGTGCACGAATGTCGATGTCGTAGCCAATTTCTTCATGGGGCGTGAACTGACCCGCAAGGTCATGGGCATCCCCATCCTCGATGAGAAGGCGATGGAGAGCGTGGTGGAAAAGGCGCTCGCCAGCGCCGGCACGCGCATCCCCTCGCTCCGCACCAAGGTCGAGCACCTGTCGGGCGGCCAGCGGCAGGCCATCGAGCTCAACCGTTTCGTGCACTGGGGCGGCAAGCTGGTGCTGCTCGATGAGCCCTTCGCGGCGCTTGGCGTCGAGCAGACGCGCCGTGGTCTCGACATGATCCGCGCCGTCGCCCGGCAGGGCATTGGCGTCGTCATCATCACCCACATCATGCAGCAGGCCTTCCAGGTCGCCGACCGCATCGTGGTCATCCGCCACGGCGTCGTCGCGGGCGATGTGCCGCGCTCAGCAACAAGCCCCGATGCGGTGGTCGGCATGATCACCGGGGAAACCGCCGCCGGCGCCGGACCGGCAGGCTGAGGGGCACGAGGTTCCGGTAACAGGAGAGAACGACATGAAGCGAATCCTTCTATCCGTCCTCGGCATCGTGGCGCTGGCAGCAGCTTTGCTGTCGCCCGCCTATGCCCAGAGCAAGGGCAAGGTCATGTACCTCGTCCCGACGCTCCTCGATGAATTCCAGACCGGCTCGGTGTCGGCGCTCGAAACCTTCCTCAAGCAGGTTGGCTACGAGATGCAGACGCTCAACGCCGACAACAAGACCGATGTGCAGCAGAGCCAGATGAACGACGCTATCGCGCTGAAACCCGCGGCGATCATCCTTGCCGCCGTCGATTTCAATGCGCTGAAGCCCTCGGTCGAAGCGGCAATGGCGGCGGGCATTCCGGTGGTCCAGTTCGATCGCCAGATCACCACCACGCCCTCGTCCTTCACCTCGGTCGCCGGCACCATCGAGATCGGTCACATCGCTGCCGAGCAGGCGCAGAAACTGCTCACCGCCAAGCACGGCTCGGTGAAGGGCAAGGTGCTGCAGATCCTCGGCGATCCGGGCGATCCGTACACGCTCGATATCCAGAAGGGCTTCGAGGAAAAGATGGCGGCCTTCCCGGAGGTGAAAATCATCTCCGTGCCCGCCATGCAGTGGGAAGCGAGCAATGCCGGCACCATCGCCGCCGACCAGCTCGTCGCCAACCCCGACATCGACCTTATCTTCTCGCACGCCGCGCACCTGTCGGTGGCGGTGGTTGCGGCGCTTGAATCCGCCGGCAAGAAGCCGGGCGACATCATGCTGATGAGCTCGAACGGCGCGCCGGTCGGCCTCGATCTCATCCGCAAGGGCTGGCTCAATGTCGAAGTCGAACAGCCGCTTTATGCGCAGGCCGCGGCCGTCGCCATGTTCATGGACAAGATCGTGGCCAAGGCCGAGATCAAGCCGGGCGAGGTTGACGTCATCGGCCTGACGGGCACCGTCACCAACGAGACCTGGGGCCCCAATATCAAGCTGCCGGGCGCCGCCATCGACAAGTCCAACGTCGATGACCCGCGCTTCTGGGGCAACCTGAAGCCGCCGACGGACACCATCACCGCCGTGCAGTAGCAAAACCGGGGTGGGGGCGCCTCTCGCGTCCTCACCCGCTTCCCCCGATCGGGCGACCCGCACCCATGACCCCACGCACCCGCCGCACCCTCGAGATTGTTCTCGATAACCTCGTCTGGTTCATGCTGCTGGCCGTGCTGGCGGTGTTCTCGCTCTTCATTCCCAACTATTTCCAGCCCGGCATTTTCGCCAACATCATCGAGGCATCCTCGGTGCTGGGCGTGATGTCGATCGGGCTGGCCCTCGTCATCATCGCCGGACACATGGACCTGTCGGTCGAATCCGTCGCCGCGCTCAGCGCCATGGCCGTCGGCATCGTGTTCTGCTCGGCCGGCATCGGCATGGGCGTGCAACTGACGCCCGACTGGCTGGCGGTGCCTGTGTCGCTGCTCATCTCGCTCGCCGTCGGCTGCGCCATCGGGCTCATCAATGGCCTCCTCATCGTCAAGCTCAGGATGAACGCCTTCATCGTGACGCTCGCGTCCTACATCTGGGTGCGCGGCCTCGTGCTGGCGCTCTCGGGCGGTCGCTCCGCGCAGGATCTCGCGCCCGCCATCCGCTGGTTCGGCGTGCAGCGGCTGCTCGGCCTGCCGCTCACCGCCTGGCTCGCCATTTCGTGCTTCATCGTCTTCAGCTTCATCATGGCCAAGACCCCGTTCGGCCGGCACCTCATCATGATCGGCGGCAACCAGAACGCCACCTTCCGCGCCGGCATCAAGGTGGACCGGATGCTGATCATCACCTTCGCGCTCGCCGGGGCCATCGCGGCGCTCGCCGGCTGGCTGCTCGCCATCCGCACCTCTGGCGCCACCGCCAATCTCGGCACCGGCATGCTGTTCAATGCGTTTGCCGCAGTGGTCATCGGCGGCGTCAGCCTCAAGGGCGGCGTCGGCGCGCTGCCCGGCGTCTATGCCGGCGTGCTGCTGCTCTCGGCCATCAACACCGCCATCAACCTCATGGGCCTGCCCGCCACCTCCACGCAGGTCATTCATGGCCTGCTGGTGCTGGCGGCGGTCCTGCTCGACACATTCAAACAGACACTCAGGCAAAGGTTGGCATGACTGGACGGCTCGAAGGCAAGGTTGCGATCGTCACCGGCGCGGCGCGCGGCATCGGCAAAGGCATTGCCGCACGCTTCATCGAAGAAGGGGCGCAACTCGTCATCGCCGATATCGACCCGCGGGTCGAGGCAACGGCGAAGGAACTCGGGGCGCAGCACATCCTCGCCGATGTGTCGAAAGCCGCCGATGCCGAAGCCGTTGTGGCGCTGGCGCTCAAGACCCATGGCCGGCTCGACATCCTCGTGCAGAACGCCGGCATCTTCCCTTGGCAACTGCTCGAAGACACGACGGCCGACGACTGGGACCGCGTCATGGCAGTGAACCTGCGCGGCTGCTTCCTCGCCGCCCGCGCTGCCCTCGTGCCGATGAAGGCGCAGGGCTTTGGCCGCATCCTCTTTACCTCCTCGATCACCGGCCCGCATGTGACCAGCCCCGGGCACGGCCACTATTCGGCGACCAAGGCCGGCATCAACGGGCTGATCCGCGCCGCGGCGCTCGAATGGTCGGGCTACGGCATCACCGTCAACGGCGTCGAACCGGGCAATATCCTGACCGAATCCGTGCAGGAGCAGCGTTCGCCCGCGTTCATCAAGTCGATGGAGGACGCCATTCCGCTCGGCCGTCTCGGCAGCACGCGCGATGTCGCCAACGCCTTCCTGTTCCTCGCCTCCGACGACGCGGCCTACATCACCGGCACCACCATCGTCGTCGATGGCGGTCAGCTTCTCCCCGAAGGCAACAATTTCCGCATCACGCCGAACGGCTGACGGTCGGTCGCGCTAAAGTTCGGCGACCATGAACACGCTGCTTGCCGGCAGGCTCGCGTGCTCCAGCCGCCGCATGCCCATCGCCTCATAAAAGCGCAGCGCACCAGAGTTCTTCGGGCTCACCTGCAGGTGCAGTCCCGGCACGCCCGTCTCGCGCAGCCGCTCCATCAGAAATCGCATGATACGGCTGCCGATGCGCCGTCCGCGTGTTTCTTCGAGCAGGTCGATATGGCCATGCGCGGGGTAGGGGGTGAGCCCCTCGGCAAAGACGAAACGCGGATGGTGGATAAACCGCCGCGCCCAGTCGCTGCCCGTCCACGCCGCCTCATCCGGGCCAGGGTCGCGCAGCCGCGCCGCCAGCGGCGGAAACCAGTCGCGTCGCACGGTCTCGTAAAAGGCCGCAGAATCCGGCGCCCCCAGCACATAGCCGCAGACCCCGCCCGGCCCCTCGACCACGAAGGCAAAATCCGGCGCATGGACCTGATAGGGGATCGCATAGATCAGCCCGAGCAGTGTCGGGTCGTCCTCGCGCGCCGTAGCGTCGCGCCCCGCATCGCCGGTTCTGAGACAGATGCTCGACAGCGCCGCATGGTCGCCGCTCACCGCCGCGCGCAACCCATAGCCGTCCCCAAGTTCCAGCAGCACGCCACATCGC
>Ga0073904_10000106_pt1 | contig 50799 bp, 52 predicted proteins | sample KloWWTrecipitate_FD_66668 | JGI IMG/M metagenome (GOLD analysis project Ga0073904, IMG submission 66668) | Active sludge microbial communities from Klosterneuburg, Austria, studying microevolution and ecology of nitrifiers - Klosterneuburg... | ecosystem: Engineered > WWTP > Aerobic digester >... | reverse complement strand
CGCAGCTACGCCGAGAAGAGCGGCATGTACTACATCAACGAGCGTTGGCTCGGTGGCATGCTCACCAACTTCGAGACCATCTCCAAGCGCGTCGCCAAGATGCAGGAGTACGAGCGCATGAAGGTCGCGGGCGAGTTCGAGGCAATGCCGAAGAAAGAAGCATTGCTGCTGTCGCGCGAACTCGAGAAGCTGCAGAAGAACCTCGGCGGCATCCGCCACATGGCCAAGCGTCCCGACTGCATCTTCATCCTCGACACGAAGAAGGAGCACATCGCGGTCACCGAAGCCAACAAGCTGAAGATCCCCGTTGTTGCTGTGGTCGACACCAACGTCGACCCCGACGTCATCCAGTTTCCCATTCCCGGCAACGACGATGCCATCCGTGCCAACGCGCTGATGTGCCATGTCATCGCCGAGGCAATCCTCGAAGGTCGTTACATCGCCAACAAGCGCAACCCGCAGGCGGCCCCCGCCAAGCGCAGCGCCGAAGACGAGGCTGCATTCGCCGATGCTCAGGCAGAGGCTCGCCGCCAGGCGGCCGCCGCTCAGGCAGAGCGCGATGCCCGTGTCGCTGCGGCCGTCGAAGAGACCGTCGTCGAGGAGGCCGTCGTCGAGGAGGCCGTCATCGAGCCGGCCGTCGAGGAAGTGGCTGTCGAGGAAGTGGTGGCAGAAGTCGCCGCCGACGCAGCCGTGACCGAAGAAGTAGAGGGCTGATCAAGAATGGCATTCACCGCCAAGGACGTGCAGGCGCTGCGTCAAGCCACCGGCGCCGGAATGATGGACGCCAAGAAGGCCCTCGAGGCCAACGACGGCGATGCCGAGGCCGCCAAGCAGTGGCTGCGTGAGAAGGGTCTCGCTGCCAGCGCCAAGCGCGACGACCGCGAGAACACCCAGGGCCTCGTTGCGTTGGAGATCGTCGGCAACGTCGGCGCCATCGTCAAGCTCAAGTCGGAGACCGACTTCGTGGCCAGTAGCGACCTGTTCAAGGCAGAGGCCGCGGCGCTGGTCGCACTCGTCATCGACAAGGGTGAGGCCGCAGTGGCCGAGCGCTCCTCGATCCTCGACGACCTGCGCATCACGCTGAAGGAGAAGATCGAGCTCGGCGAGGTGGTCCGCATCGAGGCCGCACCCGGCAACGTCATCGACAGCTACCTGCACATGCAGGGTGGTCGTGGTGTGAATGCCGTGTTGGTCGAGATGGCCGATGCCACGCAAGAACTCGCTCACGACGTTGCCGTGCACGTGGGTTTCGCTCGTCCGAAGTACCTGAGCAAGGACGACGTACCCGCCGATGTCGTGGCGCACGAGCGTGCCACACTCGAAACGGTCAGCCGCAACGAGGGCAAGCCGGAAGCGGCCCTGCCCAAGATTGTGGAAGGTCGCGTCCAGGGCTTCTTCAAGGATGTGGCGTTGCTCGAGCAGCCCTACGCCAAGGACGACAGCAAGTCGATCAAACAGTTCATCGGCTCGGCCACCATCGTGCGGTACGCACAGGTCGAGATCGGCTGAAACCCATCATGAAGGGCATGCCATGACCTCTCCCCGCTGGAAGCGAATTGTTTTCAAGCCGTCGGGAGAGGCAATGGCAGGCCCGTCGGGCCAAGGCCTCGACGGCGACACGCTCGACCTCACTGCCCGCGAGATCATCGCCGTGCGCGAGATGGGTGTCGATGTGGTGGTCGTCGTCGGTGGCGGCAACTTCTGGCGTGGCCGCCAAGGTGCCATGACAGGAATGGACGCCACCCAGAGCGACCACATCGGCATGCTGGGCACGGTCATGAACGCCTTGGCGCTGCAAGACGCACTCGAGCGCGCCGGTCAGCCCACTCGGGTGCAGAGCGCCATCGAGATGCCCCGTATCGCGGAGCCGTACATTCGCCGCCGCGCCATGCGGCACCTGGAGAAGGGCCGCGTCGTCATCTTCGCAGCAGGTACCGGCAACCCGTACTTCACCACTGACACGGCGGCCGCCCTTCGTGCCGCCGAGATCGACGCTGATGCGTTGCTGAAGGGCACGCACAGCGGCGTCGACGGTGTATATGACGCCGATCCCCGCCTTGTGCCCACGGCAACCAAGTACGAAGAAGTCAGCTACATCGAAGTGATGACGAAGGACTTGAAGGTGATGGACGCGACCGCGATCGCGTTCTGCCGCGACAACAAGATCCCGATCGTCGTGTTCGACATGTCCGCCCCCGGTGCGCTGCAGGCGATTCTTCGTGGCGACTCGGTCGGCACCATCGTCCACGATCGTCCGGTCTGACTACTCGCTGCGCACCGTGTGCACGCTGGCCGCGGCGGCCCATGCGCCGCGGGCACGCTCCAGGATCGGTACGATGGCAGTGTGACTGAAGAAACGATCCTCGAAGCGCTCGAGAAGATGGAAAAAGCCGTCGAGCATGTCCAGGTGCAGTTCACGACTGTACGCACCGGTCGGGCGACACCAGCGTTGGTCGAGCGCCTGCTGGTCGAGTACTACGGCTCCACCGTTCCGTTGCAGCAGCTCGCCGGTTTCCAGGTGCCCGAGGCGCGTCAGTTGCTGATCAAGCCGCATGACCGCTCGACGCTTGCCGCCATCGAGAAGGCCGTCCGCGACAGCGATCTTGGCGTCAACCCCAGCAACGACGGCGTCGTGATTCGAATCAACTTTCCGGCGCTGACAGAAGAGCGCCGTAAGGAGTACGTGAAGGTCGTCAAAAACATGGCCGAGGATGGCCGTGTCACCATTCGTGGTCTGCGCCGCGATGCGCGCAAGCACTTGGAAGCCGCAGAGAAGGCGAGCGCAATCTCCGCCGATGATCTCGAGCGCGCAGAGAAGGAAATGGACAAGATCACGCACGACCACGTCGAACTGATCGACAAGGCCGTTGGTCGTAAAGAACAAGAACTGCTCGACGTCTAAATTGAGCACATTCGAGGAGGCTTCGGTATGACTGACGATGCGTGGCGCCGGCGGCGCGAGGAAGAGAGCGATTTCGGACCGCCGCTGTTCGGCGACGATCCCTCGGGGTCGGATGGTTCGGGCGGCATCTCGTTCGGCGATTCCGATACCGGGCCGCTGCCGCACTGGACCGACCCGCCCACCGGCGAGATTCCGCGTGAGCTCTCGGGCAAGGGTGCGGCACCCGATCCCACCGACGATCTCGACGTGTGGTCGTCGTTCTCCGGCTCCAGTCAGCAGCCAGGTTGGCGTGAAGGAACCGGCGTCGATCCAGCGGGCGATCTCGGCGACATCACCGGTCTCTCGCCGGTGTTCGAACAGTCGGCAGCCGACGAGTACGCAGACCCGGCACCGACCGTGCGTGACGAGTCAGCGCCCGTCCGACGCGAACAGGGCCGCATCACCATCGGCACCGATCCAACCGATGGTGCCGCCTCGCGGCCAAGTTCCGCTGGTCGGCGCGCGCGCCCCGGCGACGCCACGGCCCGCAACCGCAGCGGTGCCCGCCCGACATCCAGTAGCCGCACCACCACCGCATCCAAGTCGACGGCCGGCACGGGTGGCCGAGACATGCCCACCGCCATTGCGGTCGGCCTTGGTATTGCCGCCGTCTTCATCGCTGCGCTGAAGTTCAAGCCGTGGGCCGTCGCTGTCATCGTCATCCTGGTTCTGGGCCTGGCCGCCGTCGAGTACTTCGACCGGGTGCGTGAGAAGGGGTATCAACCGGCGTTCTTCCCGGGCATCGTGGCCTGCGTCGCTGCACCGCTGGCCGTGTACAACTACGGCACCGGCGCGCTACCGCTGGTCGTCTTCCTGGCGTTCGTCGCCGTGGCATTCACGTTCATCGGTGCCACCAGCCTGGAGTCGAACCCAATGCCGAACATGGCCATCACCACGCTGGGTATCACCTGGATCGGTGTGCTGGGCTCGTTCGGTGCTGGCATCGTCGCGCTGTCCAATCTCGGTGGTGGCAACCACATCGGCACCGACACACTGTGTCTCTTGGCCATCGGCGTGGTTGCCAATGATGTCGGTGCCCTGTTCGTCGGCAGCGCGGTCGGCAAGACACCGCTGCGGCATTGGATCAGTCCCAACAAGAGCTTCGAGGGCTTCCTCGGTGGCACGGTGCTCACCCTTGGTGCAATGTTCCTGATCGGCGTCGCCGACAAGAGCAGTACCTGGGCCAGCACCGGCGATCTGCTGCTGTTGGGCCTGGTCATCTCGATCATGGCGCCCATCGGCGACCTCACCGAGAGCATGTTCAAGCGCAACCTGGACGTGAAGGACTTCGGCTCCATCATCAAGGGTCATGGCGGCGTGCTCGACCGCTTCGACGGTTTCCTGTTCGTCATGCCCGCTGTCTACTTCCTCACCATCTACCTGCAGCCCTGGGCCAACTAGCCGCACATACTGCTCGTATGACGGGTCCGCGGTGTATCGGCGCGCCGTGCCTGCGAGACTTCGACCTGTCATGACTGCAGTTCGTGTTGCCATCGCCGGTAGCTCCGGTTCCATCGGAACGCAGACCCTCGACGTCGTACGTGCCGAAGCTGGTCGCTACGAGGTCGTCGCGCTCGGGGTCGGTTCGTCGATCGCCGTGCTCATCGAGCAGGCGCTCGAGTTCCGGCCCAAGGTCGTCGCTGTCGCAGACCCGTCCAAGCGCGCAGAGGTCGCCGCGGCCTTGCCGTTCGCAGAGGTCGTGGCCGACTTCGCCGACCTCGTCGACGCTGCCGATGTCGTGGTCAACGGTGTCGTCGGGTTTGCGGGGCTGCAGGTGACGGTGCGTACCCTGGCCGCCGGCAAACGCCTGGCGCTGGCCAACAAGGAGAGCCTGATCGCGGGAGCTCCGGTGGTACAGCCGCTACGGGCCACGCCCGGCGCAGAACTGGTGCCGGTGGACAGCGAGCACTGTGCGGTGCACCAATGCCTGCGTTCGTCGGCATTCAACGACCGTGAGGTCAGTCGCATCGTGCTGACGGCCAGCGGCGGTCCGTTCCGTGGTCGCACACCCGCCGAGCTGGCCAACGTCGGCGTCGATGAGGCGCTGGCACATCCCACGTGGAAGATGGGGCCGAAGATCACTATCGACTCGAGCACCCTGATGAACAAGGGCCTCGAGGTCATCGAGGCGCACGAGTTGTTCGGCACCCCGTACGACGCCATCGAGGTCGTGGTGCACCCGCAGAGCGTGGTGCATTCGATGGCCGAGTTCACCGACGGCAGCACCATCGCCCAGCTCTCGATGCCCGACATGCGGCTGCCCATCGGCTACGCGCTGGCCTACCCGGCGCGCATCGGTACGCCGTTCGGCCGCATCGACTGGGCGCAGCTGGGCCGCCTCGATTTCGAGGCCCCCGACACAGCGACATTCCGCTGCCTCTCACTTGCCTACGAGGCCGGGCGCATCGGCAGCACCGCCCCGGCGTGGCTCAGCGCTGCCAACGAGGTGGCGGTCGAGGCCTTTCTCGCAGGCCGTCTGCGCTGGCACCAGATCGCAGAGGTCAACGACGCCGCGCTCCAGAGATACGAGCCGAGTGCCGATCACACCATCGACGACATAATCGCCGCCGACGCCCGCGCGCGTCAGGTCGCCCAGGAGATCCTTCACGTATGAGCAGCGACACGAGCAACGACACGAGCAACGACACGAGCAACGGCACGACCGATGTGACAGCAACGCACGACGGTCGCCCCAGCCGGTTCGACCGGATGAAGGTGGAGGTCGTCTCCGGTGGCACGCAGGCGCCCGAGGAAGTGCCGAAGGCAACTCTGCAGACCACGCTTCTCGGTGCGCTTGCATGGCTGGCGCTGTTCGTACTGCTTTTCATCAGTAGTCCGTGGCAGCTCGTCTTCGTCGTTGGACTGTTGATCTCGGTGATGCTGCACGAACTGGGTCACTACTGGACGGCACGCAAGAGCGGGATGAAGGTGACGCAGTACTTCATCGGGTTCGGCCCCCGGCTGTGGAGCGTGACCAGGGATGGGGTCGAGTACGGCGTACGCGCCTATCCGCTCGGTGGTTTTGTGAAGATCATCGGCATGACCAATGTCGACGAGGTTGCACCTGAGGACGAGCCGTACACCTACCGGCAAGGCACGTATGCCCGTCGCATGTGGGTGATCACCGCCGGCTCGGCGATGCACGCGATCATTGCGCTCGCCCTCGTCATCGGCGTGTACGCAACCGCTGGTCAACTGGGCCAGTCCGGCAAGGTGACCATCAACGCGATCACCGCGGGCTCTCCGGCCCAGCTTGCCGGAATGCAGGCCGGCGATGTGTTGCTGTCGGTGGACAACACGCCAGTGACCAAGGAAGCAGACGTCGCCGACGCCCTCACCATCGGACACACACCCGGTGACCAGGTAGAGCTCTCGATCCTGCGCGATGGTCAGGCGCTCACGCTGCAGGCAACCCTGGCGCAGAACACCAACGCTCCCGAGGGTGTGGTGAAGGCCTTCCTCGGCATCCAGTACTCCTCGGTCAGCCTGGTTCCTATGTCGCTCGGCTCAGCGGTCGTCGAAGGTCCCAAGGATCTCGCCGTGGGTATCGGACAAGCGACGGTGGCCATCGCCAAGGTGATCAACCCGGTCAATGTGTACGGCCATCTCGTCGGCACGAACACCGACCCGGCCACCCGACCGGGCACGATCGTGGGCGCGACGAGCGTCAGTTCCGATGTCGGCCACTTCGATGGCTGGGCAGGCATGCTGGTGTTCCTCGCCAACATCAACCTGGTGCTCGGTGTGATCAACATGTTCCCGCTGCTGCCGCTCGATGGCGGCCACGCTGCGATCGCGACCTACGAGCGGCTGCGGTCGCGCAAGGGCCGCCGCTACTACGCCGATGTCAACAAGCTGATGCCGGTCGCTGCCGTGTGCCTGGCGCTGCTGGCCTTCATGTTCCTCACCGGCCTCTACCTGGACATCGCCAAGAGCTAGTGCTGAGACCCGCTGGCCAGGCAATCCATTCCTCACCGCACTGGAATTCACCGCCCTCGGGGGCACTCTCGCGGCAGATCTGTGCTGGCAAGCGGTTCAGCTGAACCGCACACTTCGGCAGTTCGGCGTCGACGAGAGCAGGACGGGGTCATGATCTCGCCCGGCGGCAACCGTTGTTGTCGCCGCGACAACCACCGTTGTCGTTTCGTGAACGCGAAGTGCCGCCAATGCGCCCAGAGCGCGGCAGAGAGGGCGCGGGAGTCGCCGACCCGCACTGACCCGATCACCGGAACAACCGGAGTGCGGCCGGTCGATTACCGGAATAACCACAACTATGCGCTGTCGGAGCGGTTCAGCTGAACCGCTCACTTCGGCAGTTCCGGTTGGTGGGTCAGCTCGCTTCGAGGAGTTGGTGGACACGCTGGTGCGACAGGCCGAGCAGTTCGGCGGCGTCGCGCCTGCTGAGTCCGAGGTCTGTGAGTGATTTGACGGCTTCGATGGTCTGCTGTTGTGCCTTTGCTCCCGCACGCTCGGCAGCGCTACGTGCGCGGACGACGTCATCGGCGACCGAGGCCAGCGCTGCCGGGAACTGGTCACGAACGCGCAGCTGCGCAGAGTCCATGTCGAGCCACAGCGCGAGCGCTTCACGGATGCGGCTCTGAGCCTGGCGGATGCTGCGCCCGTAGGTCTGGCAACCGGCGAGTCCCTTGATGCGTACGTTCCAGGCGTTGTCGTCAGCGTCGTGGTCGTAGATCGCGGTGTACGTCTTGGATGAGGTCATCGAAGCCATCCTTTCCCGAGGCAGGGTTCGAGAGCTCGTTCAATCGACCGGAGCGTGCCGGTCGGGATGTCCTGCTCTCGGTGAACTGGGATCACGGTCTGGCATCCGCCAGGACACCGGATCATGACATGAGAGCCACGCTGGCGAAGTTGCACGCAGTCTGCGCGCTCCACCAGTCGAAGAACGTCTCTTCCTGCCACGTGTCTACTGTACTAGACAGATCGAGCAACCTGCTACCCGCACCTAGTGCCCGCCCTGTGCGCATTATGCAAGCCACCCATCCGCACAGAACATTCGCGATCTGGGCCATTCCGCCTACCGCCGGCTACTCGTCGGCAGCAACGATGCGAACGTTGACGGACACGGCACTAGTTCGCCGAGATGCGGGAGAGCTTCTCGGGGTTCATCACCAACCGGATCGCTTCGATGCGATCGTTGCGGATTTCGAAGACCATCACCAGCGTGGTGTGGTCTCCGCGGGTGAACACCAGACCGGGTTCGCCGTTGACCTCATGGTGTGCGATCAACGAATCCGTTGGTATTCGACCAGTGAGGTTGCGCAGCAGCCGGCTGACACGATCGAAGCCGACCACCGGCCGCCGGGCCGCATGCAGATCGCGACCGCCATCGCTGACCAGCACGACATCGGCACCGAGCACACGCCGAAGGTCATCCACTTGGCCGAACGCGCATGCCGCCAGGAATGCGTCGAGTAGGTCATCGCGCCGCGCCGCTGCCGGCTGGAACAGCTGACGCTCTTCGCGCACACGGCGACGTGCGCGCGATGCGATCTGCCGGCACGCTTCCTCGCTGCGGTCAACGACAGGCGCAATCGCCGAATACGGCTCGGCAAAGACATCGGCGAGCAGGAACACCGCCCGCTCCACCGGCGCCAGGCGCTCGAGCACAGCTAGAAACCCGATGGTCAGCGACTCGGCGAGCTCGGCTGCCAGCGCCGGGTCACCATCGGTGAGTATCGGCTCGGGCAACCACGGACCGACGTACTCCTCGCGTTGGCGTTGGGCGGCCTTCAGCTTGTCGAGCGCCAGCCGGGAGGCAACGGTTGTCAACCACGCAGCGGGTCGGCCCACTTCGGCTCGACCCGCGATACCGAGGCCATCCCAGCGCAGCCACGCTTCCTGCACCACATCCTCGGCGTCAGCGATCGAGCCGAGCATTCGATAGGCAAGCGCCTGCAGCCTGGCGCGTTCAGCAGCGAACGGATCCGGCATCTCGGCACCCTCTGGTCGGTTGGTAGTCAACGGCCCAACAGTGTTGCAGCGGCAGTAGCCGCATCATGTGCGCTGGCGAGCGAGGCATCCACAAGATGTCCTCGCGGACCCACCCAATCGCCGGCGAGGAAGACTGCGGGCAGGCCGGTGTCGCTGATCGTCGGGCGTCCGCGAAGACCGCCGAGCTCGGCCGTTGCCAGCGCCGCGACCACCGTCATGCGATGCAGGTAACGCTGCTCGACGATGCGATCCTCGGTCAACCCAACGCGCGCTGCCCACGCCAGCAGCTCCGCCTTCTGCTCCGCCGGCTCCGTTCGTTCGCCCGGGGCGAGATAGCGGGCAACGTGCACCATTGATCGACCGCTCGGCGCGAGCCGGGCAGGGGGGCAGTGGTTCGACAGGTACAACGGCCGATCGATGCCGAGCAAGAGCCCGGGCTCGGAGGGCACCGACGTTCCGAGGTCGAGGCACGCAGCTTCGACGGGCGGGCCAACGGCAAACGACGCACGACCGAGCATTCTGGCGGTCATCTCCGGCGTGCCGGCTGCTATCACCGCACACTTCGCGACCACTGTCGTTCCTTCGGCGCTCTCCACCGACACCCCACCGCCTTCGGAGTGCACTCGTAACGCCGTCAGCCGGTGCACATCCAGGCCGGTGGCGAGCGCATCGACCATCGACTGCCAGCCATCATTCACGTACCGAACACCGCCCGCAACGGCCAGTTGCAGCTGGCACACGATCAGGTCGGCCGCGGCGGTCTCCGGGGCGTTCGCGTAGGTCGATATCCGCGCGATCGCCTCCACCATCTGGCGCGCATCGACAGGCAGATGCTGTTCGTCCAGCCAACTCGCGAACGAGACACCCCCGAGCTCGGCGGTGTCGACCTTCGCCACCCCCGTCATCAGCCTGGCCAGAGCCAGCTTTCCTCGCACGCCCAGCAGCGACGTCCGCACGAGCGCAGTTGCACCGAGCGGCAGCGCGCCCATTCGGTCGCCGACCGATCCCTTCCCACCAGTGCTCGGTGGTCCGCCCTCCGGATTCACACCGAGTCGCGCGAGCACCTTGAACCCTTCGCCGGCCAGGTACAGGGCGTGAGGACCGCGGTTGAACACGAAGCCGCCACGCCGATCGCTACGGGCACGCCCACCGAGCGGTTGCGGGTCGAGCACCACCGTTGCCACACCTACCCGGCGCAGTAGTTGCGCGGCAGCAAGCCCCGCCATGCCGCCGCCAACGACCACTGCATCGGTCTGCACTGTCGTGGTCATCGGGCTTGTCACGTCGCTCATACTTCTCCGACGATCGGGCGACGCCAAACGTGACAGGTTCAGTGCGTGTCCGTCTGACCACGACGTCCCAGACCAGTTCGGTCAGCGTTCGAGCGCTGAGTTCGCCGGATTGGCGGGGTCGTAGTACACGACGACCGGTGCACCCGATGGGTAGCGCGCAACCGTGTTGGAGGCACTGCTGTCGGCATCAGCGAGATGAACGCGACTCGGGTCGTCCGTGACGCGCACACGATGCCCTTGGAACATCTGACCGTCGACCTGATAGGCGTAGAGCACCAACGGCGCTTCCTGGCGGGTGGTGCCGCGTTGGGCCACCTGCACCGTTGCGCTCAGCACCGTTCCCATCGTCTGCGGCCAGGCAACCGCTCGTGAGCGCGAGGGCCAACCCTTGCGAAACCGCGCAAAGAAGAAGGCACCCATGCTCGCGAGCGCTACAACCGGTAGCGCTGTGGCGAGGATGTCTGTGTCGAATCCACCCATGAACCCGTCCAACCCTTTTGGTCAACCCCCGGGCAGGACGTTAGTGCGTGCGCGAGGGCCGCTTTTCCACGACCGCGTGCGGGCACTAGCCGAGTAGGTCGCGGACCACGTCGAGCCAGAGGTTGGTGGTCAGGCGCAGGCTCTCGACGTCGACGCGCTCGTCGTGGCCGTGGAACCGACGGCCGAAGTCAGCCGCATCGAGGTCTGGACTGAACAGGCCGGCGCCGTACGCCACGGCTCCCATCTGACGGTAGATGCGCGAGTCGGTGAAACCGACCATCAGCTGCGGCGTGAGCTGCGCAGTGGGGAACGGTTTGGCGATGCTGCGCGCCAAGGAATCCCACAGTGGCGTACCGCTGCGGCTGATCGAGGTTGCATCGTTCATGACGATCTCCACCTCCACCCGGTCGTACAGGTCGCCGAGCGCGGCACGCAGGTGCGCGTCGACATCCTCGGAGTGCTCTCCGGGCAGCGTGCGCACGTCGACACCGATGTCGACACAATCCGGGATCACGTTGGTCTTCATCGGCGTGGCACCGTCGGCACTGTCGCCGCCGGGTCCGATGGTGTTGCACGAGAAGGTGGTGTGCGTGCATGCGTGCAGAAACGCCCCGGGGCCACCGCCCGGCAGGTCATCGAGGAACGTGTCGATGCTGTCGACGTCGAGCAGTTGGCGCTGGACCTCGTCGGACACGCCCAGCGTCTCCACCTGGATGCGCCACAGTTCGTGAAAGCGCGGCGCCGGCCGGTACTCGCCGATGCGCTGCACCACGGCGGCGGCAGTCATCAGCGCATTGTTCGCCTTGTACGGAGTGCTGCCGTGGCCGGGCGTGCCGCGCACACGAAGGCGGCGCCAAGCGACACCCTTCTCACCGACGTTGATACCCACGTACGGCTGCTCGTGAGGGCCACTGTGCAGCCCGCCATTCTCGGTGAGGACATAGTCGGCGCGAATCGAGTCGGCCTCGTTGTCAGCCATCCAGCGCATCCCGTGCGCGCTGCCCGACTCTTCGTCCGCCACCGCGAAGTAGATCAGGTCGCCCTTGGGTCGGAAGCCAGTCATCGCGAGGTGACGAAACGCAACGGCCATCGACGAGGTCAGGTTCAACATGTCGACCGCGCCGCGACCCCACACTTCGGGCCCCGTCGGACCGTCGATCAACTCGCCGCCGAACGGGTCGCGCGTCCAGCCGGCGGCGTTCACCGGCACCACGTCGGTGTGACCCATCAGGCACAGGCTCGGCGCGTCGGGGTCACTGCCTTCGATGCGCGCCACCAACGATTGGCGTTGCGCCGATGGACCTGTCTGGTGAAGGTCCAGTCCGGTGCCGCCGAGGAACTGCGCCAGTACATCGGCGTTGCGAGATTCGTGACCGGAGGTGGCCGTGCCGTCGTTGACACACTGGTTGCGGATGAGCGTCTGCAACAGCTCGACGGTCTGCCCGGTCAGTTCGTTGCTCATTGCGTGGCATCCAGTCGCGCCTGACGCAGCGCGGTGCGGCGCACCTTGCCGGCATCGTCGCGCAACGGTTCGGACACGAACTCGAACGTGCGCGGCACCTTGTAGATGACCAGTCGCTCGGCGAGGAACGCTTTTAGCTCTGCCTCGTCGATCTCCGCGGGGTCGGCCTCGATGATCGCGTGGACGGAGTTGCCGCGGTCCTCGTCGGGCAGCCCGATGACTGCGCACGAGTGCACCCCGGCATGCTCCTGCAGCGCTGCCTCGATCTCGGCCGGATAGATGTTCGCTCCGCCGGAGAGAATCATGTCGGCGGCCCTGTCACCCAGGTAGAGGTAGTCGTCGGCGTCCAGGTAGCCGTGGTCGCCCAGCGATTCCCAGCCACCTTCACGCGTGCGAGCGGCCGCACCGAGATAGCGATAGGTGGGGGTGTCGCGCGAACTACGCAACCACACCTCCCCCATCTCACCGGCGGGCAGCGGGTTGCCGTCGTCGTCGGTGATCAGCACCGTGCCCGGCTGTGCGCGGCCCACTGAACCCTGGTGCGCGAGCCACTCCGCACCGGTGATGACGGTCGCGGTCTGCGCTTCGGTGCCGGCGTAGAGCTCAAAGATTCGATCGGCACCGAGCCAGTCGATCCACACCTGCTTGAGCCACACGGGGCACGGCTCGGCCAGGTGCCACACCACCTGCAGGCTGGAGAGATCGAACGACTCACGCACGTCCGACGGGAGGCGCCAGATGCGCTTCATCATCGTGGGCACCGTGTAGAGCACGGTGCCCGCATGTTCCTGGATGGCCGCAAGGGTGGCTTCCGCGTCGAACTTCGCCAACAGCGAGATGTGGTTACCGGCCAGCAGTGCCTGGCAGCTCCACACGCCGGGACCGTTGTGATAGAGCGGTCCGGGCATCACCAGGCAGCCGTCGTTGCCGAGCAGCAACGGTGCCGGTGCTTCGGTGTCGATGGCTGCCGGGTCGCCCGAGACGATCAGCTTGGGTCGGCCGGTACTGCCACCCGAGGTCGGCGCCTTCCATGCGGGCGAGATGAGGTCGGGAAGGTGAGAGGCATCGGCATACGGCGCGCGGAAACCGAAGGGCACACAGCAGCGGCCTTCGATGGAGCCCTCCTCGGCGCCGACGACCGCGCTCGGATCAGCCAGTTCGAGGATGGCTTCGAACTCTCGCTGGGGCAGCCGCCACGAGATCGGCTGCGGGATGGCGCCCAGCCGCCAGGTCGCGAGGTAGGCAACGAACCAGTCGATGCTGTTGGGTACCGCGATGGTGACCATGTCGCCCTCGCGCACGCCGTGCTCGCTGAGGTAGACGGCGAGGTCGTCGCCGCGCTGCACCAGTTCGCTGCGGGTGATGGTCTCACCGGCGCAGGTGATGGCAGCCCGATCCGGCTGGGCTTCGGAGAGTTCGCGGAGACGACGACTGAACGAAATGACGGCCATCACCGAACCCTACGCGGCGTAGCGCACCCCGATACGGCTGAGGCCGTGGAACAACAGGCCGGCGCTGAGCCCCCAGAACGGAGCACTGATACCGAACGCCGTCATGCCTGACGCGCTGACGACCAGTGTGATCACGGCGGCGTCACGCATGACAGGGTCGGCCATTGCGGCAGCCAACGCCCCCGCCAGAGCGCCGAGGAGCGCGAGCCCGGCCACCGCTTCGATCAGGATCGGTGGGGCAGACGCCACCAACGCGGTCGCCACGCCGGCAAGGAGCCCCATGACGACGTAGGACACGCCGCAGGAGAACGCGGCCACCCAACGACGATCCGGTTCCGGGTCTGCGTCCGGCCCCGCCACGAGCGCTGCCGTGAGGGCGGCAAGGTTGATGCCGTGCGCGCCGAACGGGGCGCCGACCGCAGTCGTCGCGCCGGTCGCGATCAGCAGCGGTTGCAGTCTCGGTGTGAAGCCGAAGCTGCGCAGCACCGCCATGCCGGCGACGTTCTGCGAGGCCATCGTCACGATGAAGAGTGGGATGCCGAGCCCGACGATGGCGCCGATCTCGAAACCTGGCGTGTTGAACGTGAGATGCGGCCAACTGGGTACGAACGCCGCTGCCGAGTCCGACCGCCCGACCGCGATCGAGATCACCGCCGCGACCAACGCACCCGGCACGGCCCAGCGCCGGGCGAAGCGCATCAGCACGGCCCACACGATGATCACCGGTGCGGTCATCCACGGTTCGGCCACCATCGACTTCGCCGGCGAGAAGCACACCGGCAGCAACACACCCGCCAGCAGGGCACTCGCCAGTGGGCCGGGAATCATGCCGATCCAGCGTGCCAACGTACGCCAGAGTCCCGCGATGACGGTCAGCACACCGGCGACCACGAAGGCCCCCAATGCAGCCCGATAGCCACCTTCGATCGCGCCTGACGACACGAGGAGCGCAGCACCCGGCGTCGACCACGCAATGCTGATCGGGAGCTTCTGGCTCCAACTGGCCCACATGCCGACCACGCCCATCGACACCGACAACACCAGTAGCCCCGACGACGCCTGGTTGTCGGTCGCTCCGACCGCGACGAGGCCGGCGAGCACGATCGTGAACGAACTGGAGAAGCCGACCAGCGCGGCGATGACGCCGGCAACGACAGGCTGCGAACGGTTCACAGAGGGCACGAGTGGCGAAGCTACAGCAGTCAGGTCGCCGTTCGGGGATGAGAAAGCAGGAAGGCAACGATCTCGTAGCTCGAGTCCAGGCCCTGATACGCAGGCGATGCGGTCGGATTGGATGGCACGTGTCCCATCCACGAGTGGGCGGCGCCGGCGACGGCCACGAACTTCACTTCGGTGGCGCCCGCGCATCCTGACCACGTGTCGACGGTCAGGTCGGTGTTGGCTGCGTCGCCAGTCACTGTCGGGTCGGCGGCGCATCCGTCTGCGACGGCGAACGTCTGCACCGCCAGCCGGGGCGACGTGAAGGCGACGCCTGCAGCGCTGTCCGCACCCACTCCCCCGTCGATCGGCAGGTTGGTGTCAGCCGTCCCGTGGATGTGGAGCAGCGACACAGGTCTGGTGGGTGAACAGTCGTCGATGCCGAGCGTGCCCGACTGCAGACCGACGGCAACGATGCGATCGGACAGTTCGCAGGCCAACCGGTAGCTGAGGATGCCGCCGTTCGAGTGACCGGCAGCGAACACTCGGTTCGTGTCGATGTCGTAGTCGGCTTCCAACGTATCCAGCAGTTGGGCCACGAAGCCGACGTCGTCGACGTTCTTGCGAGCAGCCGCGCCGCAGCAGTCGCCGCCATTCCACGTGCGATTGGTCGTCTCGTCGGCTCCAGCTCCGATGCCATCGGGGTACACGACGAGGAAGCCGTTCGCCTCGGCGAGCTCGTCGAAGCCGGAGTTGCGCTCGAACTGCTTGCCGAAGCCGGTGCCACCATGAAAGGCGAGCAACAGCGGCACGGGACCTTCGGGAAGGTGTGAGGGCACGTAGATGCGGTACACGCGAGTGCGGCCATCAGCCGTGACGAGCGTGCTGTCGATGACCTGACCGGTCGCGGCGATACCGGGGAGGGCCACGGTCGTCTCAGGAACCGTGGTCGTCTCAGGAACAGAGGTGGTCTCAGGAACCGTGGTCGTCTCAGGAACAGAGGTGGTCGAGGTCGAGGTCGTGGTCGAGGTCGTGGTCGAGGTCGGGTCCGTGGGGCCGGTGGCAGCCGGCGAGGAGCACGCCGCGACCAGCACGACAGCCAGGACCATGGTCATTCGAAACGTCTTCATTGCTCGCATCCTGCACGACAGGTGTGAGGAAATCGTGATGCTGCGTTACCGTCGCGGACATGACGGACTGGCTGGGACCGCGCGGGCGAAACGGTGGCATCGACACCATCCCGCTGCCGCGGTCGGCCGGCGGTCTCTCCCTGTGCGGCAAGCACGCGATCGGCCCGGACCATGCAGCGGCAATGGCGCAATGCGGCGCCACCACCGCTGTCTGCCTCGTCGAGGCCCACGAGCTCGAGGACCGCTACCCCGCCTACCTCGCGTGGCTGCGCGCACACGACGGCGGCACTGCCGTGTGGTTCCCCATCCACGATCTGCACGCTCCGGGCTTGGCTGGCACCGAGCCGTTCATCGCCGAACTCGTGCGACGCCTCGACAATGGCGAGCACCTGCTCATGCATTGCGCCGCCGGCATCGGCCGCGCCGGCACCATGGCCGTGTGCGTGCTGATGGAACTGGGCATGTCACTGCCCGACGCGCTCACACACATCGCACTGCACCGTCCGATGGCCGGCCCGGAGGTAGGCGCGCAGCGCGACCTCGTCGACGCGTGGGCGGCCCTGCATCCCTAAAGACGCTGGCTCAGGTGAGCGGCTTGGCCAGGCGTACGTTCTTCAGGTTCTCCGGCGCGGCGAGGGCGATCATCGCCACCTCGTAGTCGGGTAGTGAGTACACACCGCCGTCGTCGTTGATCATGATGAACCGGTCGAACTTGGCCAGGAACGTGCGGTCGTGACTGACCGCGATGACTGTTCCCTGGAAGCCGTCGAGCGCCAGTTCCAGCGACTCGCTGGACTCGATGTCGAGGTTGTCGGTGGGCTCGTCGAGCAGCAGCACGTTGTGCCCGTCGAGCTCCAGGCACAGGATCTCGAGCCGTGCCTTCTGGCCACCGGACAGCGTCTGGAACTCTTGTCGGGCATTGTTGACCAGGCCGTAGCGGGCCAGCGAACGCATGCACTTCTCGTCGTCGTGCAGGCGTTGGCGGATGATGTCGAGGATCTGCTTACCGCGCCATTCGGGCCGATCGTTGACCTGGTTGAACATGCCGACGGACGTGCGCGGGCCGAACTGAATGGTGCCCTTCACCTCGGTGGCGGTGCCGTGCAACGCCGACAGCAGGTGCGTCTTGCCGGTGCCATTGGGGCCGATCAGGCCAAGGCGTTCGGCGAAGTGGACCTCGTCGCTGAACGGCAGGAACAGGCTGCCCACCGACACGTCGTCCATCTTCACGACCCGTCGCGCCGAGTCGGCGCCGCGCAGCGAGACATAGATCTGCTGGTCGGGCACCGGCGGCGGTGGTGGCCCGGCCGCCACGAACTTCTCCCACCGCGTTTCGGCCGCGTTGGCCTTGGTGGCGTTCTTGAAGTTCTGCGCCGCCCTGGTCTTCATGATCTTCATGTGCTCGTGCAGGCGGCGTTCCTCCACCGTCCACCGCTTGAGCGCGTCGCCGAGCAGTTCCTGCCGCTTGGCACGGGCGTCGGGGAAGGTGGCGTACGAGCCGCCGTGCACCCACGCGCCCGAGCCTTCGATCACGATGATCTTGTTGGCCACACGCTCGAGCAGCGTGCGGTCGTGACTGACCATCAAGATGGTGCTCTTGCACGCCTTGATCTGCTCTTCCAGCCAGACGCGGGTGGGGATGTCGAGGTAGTTGTCCGGCTCGTCGAGCAGCAGGATGTCGGCGTTGCTGGTGAGCAGCAGATCGAGCACCAGCCGTTTACGTTCGCCACCACTGAGTTCGCTGACCAGTCGGGTGTGGAAGTCCGCCACCGGCGTCTTCACGCTGCGCCGGGCCGCGGCCGCCCATTGCGATTCCAGTTCGTAGCCACCCATGTCGCCCCAGTGGGTGATGGCGTCGGCGAACAACATGCCGTCGTCGCTGCCGTCCATCATCGCCTTCTCAGCGGCCACCATCGCCCGGCCGGCATTCCGCAGTTCGCGCGGCGCCACCTCGATGAGCATCTCGCGCAAAGTGTCGGTGGGGCGCGACATCCCAACGTCCTGCGTCATGGTGAGCACGGTGCCGCCGAGCGCGAACTCGCCCTCGTCTGCCTGCAGTTCGCCGGAGAGAATGCGCAAAATGGTGCTCTTGCCGACCCCGTTGGCACCGACCAGCGCCGCGTGCTCGCCAGGCGCCACACCGAAGCCGACGTCGAAGAACAACGAGTCGGCTCCCGGTGGTGCATATTCCAGTTCAGAGACGACGATGCTGCTCACGGCCGACAATCCTGCCTGATCGAAGGCCTCGTCCCTCCTTCTTTGCGTCAGCCTGTTGCGACTTCAAGGCTCGATGCCCACGAAAAGAAAGGTTCTGAGGCACCCCACCTTCGAACGTACTTCTGTGGTGTGCCATAGACCGTTGGGGCCGCAGCTCTACCCACTTGAAACGCCCGCTGCGGGCGCGTTCGGCAAGGACTTCCCAGCTACGTACGATCCGTTAGCGTCGACCGAATGTGGCTCGGCACGCGGCGAAGCAATGACTGACCTGCGGCTCATTGGCCGAGGCCGAGCTGCCGACGTGTTCGACTCCGGGAACGGTCGCGTGGTGCGCCGGTACCGGACGCCGCACCCCGGTCTCGTCGAACGCGAGGCCGTCGCGATGCGACACCTGCGTGCGCACGGCGCGCCCGTCCCCGAGGTGTACTCGGCCAGCGGCGACGAGATCGTGATGGAGCGCATCCACGGCCGCTCACTGATGGACGTGCTGACCTCACAACCGTGGCGGGCCGCGGCCATCGGCCGCCAACTCGCTGAAGTGCAACGACGGATACACGAGGTGCCGGTCGGGGCTCTCGACCTACCGAGATTCAGCGCCGGCAATTCGATACTCCACTTCGACCTGCACCCCGACAATGTCATGCTCACCGACAGCGGGCCGGTGGTGATCGACTGGAGCAATGTCGCGATCGGCGATCCTCTCGCCGACGTGATGTTCAGTTGGATGTTGATGACCACCGGCGAGCCCGATTCGGTTCCATTCCTGCTGCGACCCGTTACCCGCCTCGTCCGACAACGGCTGGTCGCAGGCTTCATCGAGGGCACCGCAATCGACGACCAGGCCGCTGCGTGGGTGAGCGTGACGTGCGACCGTCGCCTCGCCGACCCCAATACGACAGAGGTGGAGAAACGAAACATCCACACATTCGCCGCGAGAATGAGCATGCCGAGAGCATGCTAGATTCATGCCATGAGCAACCTGCAGGTGAAGAACGTCGAGCCTGAAGTACACGATCAGCTGCGTCGCCGCGCGGCTGCCGCAGGCTCCACCATCAGCGACTACGTGCTCGAGCTCATCCGCAAGGACCTCCGCCGGCCCGCGCACAGCGAATGGCTGGCGGCGGCCGCGCAGTTGCCACGCCACGGGTTCAGCCGGGACGACATCACGGCGGCGATCGACGCCGAGCGCGCCCGCCGATGAAGGTGGTTGATGCCTCGGCCATGATCGACGTGCTGACGGGAAGCCCACGAGCAGATCAGCTGCTTGCGGTGTTCGACGACGACCTGTTCGCCCCCGACCTGCTGATACCCGAAGTGCTCGCCTTCCTTCGGCGAACAGCGGCGTCCGGGGCGCTGCACGACGCCGACCGGTTGGCCACCGCATTGCAGCAGGCGCCGATCGAATACCTGCACACCTGGCCGTACACCGAGCAGATGTGGAGCTGGCGACACAACATGACGCCGTACGACGCCAGCTACGTCGCGCTCGCCGAGGACCTCCGCGCCGCCCTGGTCACGAGCGACCTACGACTTGCCAAGGCCGCAACTGGGCTTGTCACCGTCATCTCCTTCTGACAGTCGAAGCAGGCGGTTCAGCTGAACCGTTTTGGGTCATGGAAACTGTGTCAGACCCTTTCCGTACTGTTCGATCATGGACACCATTTCTGCGACGAGCGACCTTGCCGATGTGCCGTTGGAGCGTCTGGAGGCCGAGTTGTGCACCTGGTCGGCCAACCTCGCCGCAGCCGAATACCGCTGGTTCGCCCTGCTTGCCGAGTTCGACCGGCGACTGGGTTGGCAGCAATGGGAATGCCAATCCTGCGTGGCTTGGATGGCATGGCAGTTGGGTCTCGACGCCCGCACCGCACGCGAGAAACTCCGCGTCGCCCACGCCCTCGCCGTGTCACCGCTGATCGCGCAACAGATGCAACTCGGTCGACTCTCGTATTCGAAAGTGCGCGCCATCACCCGCATCGTCGAGCCCGCCAACGAAGCCGGCCTCGTCGACATCGCCCTCGCGGGCACCACCGCCCAGGTCGAACGCGTCGTGGCCGGCTACCGACGGGCACTGCCACCCGACGACCACGCCAGCGACGACGTTCAATGGGCAAAACGCGGGCTGCACGTGCGCCACAACGACGACCGCACCATCACGCTCACCATCACCCTTCCCGCCCCGGTGGGCATGGAAGTCCTCTCCGCCATCGACCATCTCACGCCAAAGGCCGGGCCGCAACCCGACGGCGAACGACCCACACTGGCCGCTCGACGCGCCGACGCAATCGTTGCCATGGCCGGCGCCGCGCTCGCCGCCACCGACGACCAACTCACCACCAACCGTCCCCGGTACCTGGTTCACCTGCACACCGGCGACGACCAGCAAGAGGCCCACGCCGACGGGCGCGACGACACCACGGTCGTCGGCATCAGCGACGACACAGCCCAACGCCCTGTGGTGCGACGCCGACCACGAAACCGTCACCCACGGCACCCACGACACGCACGGCAACGATGTCACTCACGGCAACGATGTCATTGCGGTGTCGAATCGCAGCAGCGTCATCCGCGGCCGCCTACGACGCCTCGTACAACTACGCGACCGCACATGTCGGGTACCAGGCTGCGACCACCGCGCCCGCCGCGAGATCCACCACCTGCACCACCGCGGTCACGGCGGAACCGATCACATCGACAACCTGCTACTCGTCTGCGCCTACCACCACCATCGCCTCCACGAAGGCCACTGGCACGCCACACGACTCCCCGACGGCACCATCGAATTCACCCTCCCCAACGGCCGGACGCTCCCGGCAACCGTCGTCACACAACGCGGCAACCCCGACAATGTCCACGCCCACGCCCGCCAGGCCGCCGACGGTCGCTGCCAGTGGCAAGGCGACCACCTCGACCTCGACTGGACCCTCATGACCCTGTTCTCCAACACCCCGTGGCACGACCCCTGGCGAACCGCCTGGAACCAGCGACAGCGGTTCAGCTGAACCGTTGCAACCACTCAGAGCACTCCCGATACCTCACAGCACCAACGTGCTACTCCTGCAGGGCGATGAGGCCGGCGTTGGTCGGGCGAAAGCCGCAGGCGTCGAAGTAGAACGATCGCAGGTGGTCGTCGAAATCGACGTGCAGCCATTCGCAACCCGCAGCTCTTGCGTGCTCGCGCGCGACCGCCACGACACCCGAGCCAACGTCATTGCCACGAGTCGCGACGGCAACCATCGTGTCCTGCAGCCAGGCGTGCACCGCGCCATCCCATGGCACGTTCACAAACCCGACCAGCTGCCCATCGCTGCGAGCAGTCACCCATCCGAGGCTGTTCTTGACCGTCTGGCGCACCGAGTCACACTCAGCTGCAGTGAACACGCGGGTCTCGAACGCTTCAGCATGCAGCACGTTGAGTTCCTGATTGCTGAACGACCCACGCCACTCGCACACAACGCTCACGGCTCGATCGCCGGTTGTTGTTGGGTGATGCAGTGGATGCCACCGCCGGCGGCGAAGATGTCGCGGGCGTCGTGCAGCACGATCTCACGACCCGGGTAGACGCCTTCCAGGATCGACGCGGCGGCTTCGTCGTTCGGGTCGTCGAAGCTGCACAGGATCACCGCACCGTTACAGATGTAGTGGTTGAGGTAGCTCCAGTCGACCAACTCACCGTCGGCATCGCGGGTCTGCACAGGGGCCGGCACCTCGATCACTTCCAGCTCACGACCCTTGGCATCGGTCGACCCACGCAGCAGCTCGATGTACTCGTTGGTCACCTCGAAGTCGGGGTGCGATGGGTCGGTCTGGCGGTGGGCCAGCAGCACACCCGGCCGCACGAAACAGGCACAGATGTCGACATGCCCGCGAGTGCCGAAACGGTCGTAGTCCCTGGTGAGCCCACGCGGCAGCCAGATGATCGAGCTGACACCGAGGTACGCCTTGACCTCGGTCTCCACCGACTCGGCGTTCATCGTCGGGTTGCGACCGGGGTCGAGCTGCACGGTGGTGGTGCACAGCACGGTGCCCTCGCCATCGACGTGGATGCCGCCGCCCTCGTTGACCATCGGCGAGCTGAACAGTTCGGCCCCCGCAAGGCCCGCCATGAAGGCACCGACGTGCTGCTCGTCGGTCCAGTCGGAGAAGCCGGCATCGCCCCAACCGTTGAACTTCCAATGGGTCGCGCCCAACCGCCCGTCAGGGTGCGTCAGGAACGTGGGGCCGCTGTCGCGAGCCCACGAGTCACCGATCGGCGTCTCATGGATCTCGATCGACTCGTCGACCAATGTGCGTGCAACGGAACCATCGCCGAGGTTGCACACCAGCGACACCGGTTCGAAACGGTTGATGGTGTTGGCCACGCTGGCCCACACCTCCCGAACAGTGCCCAACAGTCCATCGCTGCCGTCGCCGAAGCCCTCATTGGCGGGCGGGAACTCCATCCAGGTGCGCTCGTGCGGCGCCCACTCGGGAGGCATCGAGAAGCCGGCGAGGCGAGGCGTGGTCATGTGAGGAGACTCCTTGCGCGATCAGAGGAAGTAGAGGCGGCTGAGTGACACGGACTCCGACGGCGCCGAGTAGACGCGTTCGCCGTCGAACGACACCATGCCTGTCGTCGCGTCGACGTCGACGGTGCCCAGCCTGTTGTTCAGCACCATGTCGGCCGGGCCGATGTTGCGCGTGCCCTTCACGGCGACACGGCGGCGGCGCGTGGTCATGTGGTCGTCGCCGGCATCGATGGCAGCCTGACTGACGAAGGCCACCGAGAGGTCGGCCGCGGTCGAGCCGTACGAACCGAACTGCGGGCCCATCACCAGTGGCTGGCACGAATCGGTGGTGGCGTTGGGATCGCCGGTGACGCCGTACGCGGGGAAGCCGGCCTTGAGCACCAGCTGCGGCTTGGCACCGAAGTGGTCTGGTCGCCAGAGCACGATGTCGGCCAGCTTGCCCACGTCGAGCGAACCGATCTCGTGCGACAAGCCGTGTGCGATCGCTGGGTTGATGGTGAGCTTGGCCATGTACTGGCGCACGCGATCGTTGTCGTGCACCGTCGGCTCGGTCAGCAGGTCCTGCTTGTTCTTCGCTGCCAACTGGAACGTACGCCGGACGGTCTCACCGGCACGCCCCATCCCCTGCGCATCGCTGGACGTGATGCCGATGACACCGAGATCGTGCAGCACACCCTCTGCTCCCATTGTTCCGTTGCGGATGCGATCGGTGACCATCGCATGGTCGGAATGCGAGTGGTGGTTCAGACCGTGAGCAGCGAAGATCATCTCGTAGTGCTCGTCGAGCGCATCGCGTCCGAACGGCAGCGTGGGGTTGGTGGACGAACCGATCACGTTCGCCACGCCGGCCAGCTTCAACACGTCGGGCACGTGCCCGCCGCCGCAGCCCTCGATGTGAAAGGCGTGGATGGTGCGTCCGGCCAACACGCTCAACGTGTCCTCCACCGAGAGGCACTCGTTGAGGCCGTCTGTGTGCAGCGCGACCTGTACGTCGAACGCTTCCGCCACATTCAGAGCGGTGTCGAGTGCGCGAGTGTGCGCGCCCATGTCCTCGTGCACCTTGAAGCCGCAGGCACCGCCTTCGACGAGCGCCTCGATCAGCGGCGCATCGTTCGACGACGAGCCGCGACCCAGGAAGCCGATGTTGACGGGCCACTGATCGAAGCTGTTGAACGCGTGCCGCAAGGCCCACGGCGAGTTGACACCCACGCCCCACACCGGCCCGAACTCCTGCCCGATGATCGAGGTGACACCCGATGCGAGCGACGCCTCCATGATGCGAGGCGACATCAGATGCACGTGCGTGTCGATCGCGCCGGCGGTGGCGATCAGACCCTCGCCGCTGATGATGGTGGTGCCGGTACCGACAACGACGTCGACTCCGTCTTGCATGTCGGGGTTGCCAGCACGACCGACACTGCAGATGCGACCCTCGCGAATGCCGATACTGACCTTGCCGATACGACGGGTGGCATCGATGATGACGACGTTGGAGATGACCACGTCGCAGGTATCACGAACGGCAGCCGCCTTCAACAGCAAGCCGTCGCGGGCGGTCTTGCCGAAGCCGGCGAGGAACTCGTTGCCGCGCTGCTGCGCGTCGTACTCGATCTGGATCACCAGACCGGTGTCGCCGAGGCGCACCCTGTCGCCGACGGTGGGACCGTGGATGGCGGCGTACGCGTCGGGCAGGATCTCATCTGTGTGAACGTGACTGTGTGGCACCGCACCGTCGTCGTGGCTGTGCTCGAACTCGCCGTGCGAATGGCGCTGCCCGTGTGAGTGGCCGTGATCGTGTGAGTGGCCGTGACCGTGTGAGTGGCCGTGATCGTGCGAGTCCGAGCCGCTCATGATGCCGCCCCCAGGTAGCCCTGTTCGGTGGCACGAGCGAGTGCGGCTTGCTTGGCCCCGGGCGCGTCCAGCGGCCCATCGACCAGGCCTGCGAACCCGATGGCGATCCGAGCACCGCCGATCGGCACCAGCGGCGCCTGCGTCGGCTCGCCGGGCTCGAACCGCTTCGCCGCCCCGGCGGGAATCGCCAGTCGCATCCCGTACGCCAGGCTCCGGTCGAACGACAACCGCGGGTTGACCTCGAAGAAGTGGAAGTGCGACGTGATGCTGACCGGCACGTCCGACGTGTTGGTGACGGTCAGGTACACAAGACCCGACAGCTCGACCGACTCGCGGGCCGCGACGAGCACAGCTCCGGGCGCGTCCGACCCCATCCCGGCACCCTCGCCGAACGGGTTGCGTACCACCACCATCCGCGTGCCGTCGTCGAACACGGCCTCCACCTTCACCTCGGTCACGATGTCCGCGACCCCCGGCAGCACATCAGCCTCGGTGAGCACGCTGGCACCCATGGCCGCAGCCTCCATCAACCGCACACCATCACGAGCCGCCTCGCACACGGTGTCGGCTATCAGGGCGGTTGCCTCTGGCACATTGAGCTGCAGGCCGCGCGCCCGTCGCGCACGCGCCAGTTCAGCCGCCGTGAAGATCAGCAGCCGGTCGCGGTCGGTCGGCGTGAGTCGCATGACGGCGAGACTATTCGCTGTAGCCACCTCCGCATCGATGGCACGGTCCTGCACGTCCTCGACGGTTGACGGAACGCAGCGTCCGAAAACATCCAAGATCGTTCGCATTGCTAAGGATATGATCCAACCGTGCCGCTCGCCCCCGAAATCGACCTCGCCGGCGAGCTGCGGTTGGGCAGCATGCGGCTCGCTCGCCGTTTGCGGGTGGAGCGCGGCTCCACCGACCTGACCCTCAGCCAGTTGGCAGCGCTCGGTTCACTCGAGCTGCACGGCGAGTTGACCGTCGGCGAGCTGGCGCACATCGAACGAGTGAAACCGCCCTCCATGACCCGCATCACGAACTCGCTGGCCGACGCCGGGCTGCTGGTGCGCAGACCACACGACGTCGACGGGCGCCAGGTCGTGGTCGACCTCACGGATGCTGCGCGGGAACTGCTGATCGACAACCGGCGTCGTCGCACTGCGTGGCTCGCGATCCGCCTGGCTGAACTCACCCCTGACGAACGCGAAGTACTTCGCGACGCTGCACCTCTGCTCAACCGGCTGGCACTGTCATGAGCGGCAGAAGCTCCACGTTCACCGCGCTCCGCATCCGCAACTATCGCCTGTTCGCGATCGGTTCGCTGGTCTCCAACATCGGCACATGGATGCAGCGCGTCGCCCAGGACTGGCTGGTGCTCCAGCTCACCGGCAGCGGTAAGGCGCTAGGCATCACCACCGGTCTGCAGTTCCTGCCGATGCTGCTGTTCTCGCCGATGGCAGGCGTGTTCGCCGACCGGTTCTCGAAACGACGGGTCATCGCGGTGGCGCAGGTGGTGCTCGGGGTCACCGCCGGCCTGCTGGGGCTGCTGGCCGTCGCCGGATGGGTGGCTGCCTGGCACGTGTACGTCATCGCGTTCGTGTTCGGCACGGCGGCGGCGTTCGACACGCCGGCGCGCCAGGCGTTCGTCAACGAGATGGTGCCGCGGGCCACGCTGTCCAACGCAGTGGCGCTGAACTCGGCGTCGTTCAACCTTGCCCGCATGATCGGCCCGGCCCTGGCCGGCGGGCTCATCGCCCTCCTCGGTTCGGGTGCCGCCGCAACCGGCTGGGTCATCCTGGTGAACGCCGCCACGTACATCGCGGTACTCGTGTCGCTCCAACGTATGCGCGCCAGCGACCTGACACCGATCGACCGGTTGGCACGCGGCAAGGGGCAGATTCGCGATGGCCTGCGCTACGTGCGCGGTAGGCCCGACATCATGCTGATCATGGCCATCGTGTTCTCGGCCGGCACGTTCGGCCTGAACTTCCAGATGACCACCGCACTGATGGCCACCGAAGTGTTCGACAAGGGTGCCGGCGAATACGGGCTACTTGGTTCCATCCTGGCCATCGGATCTCTCGCCGGTTCACTGCTCTCCGCTCGGCGACCATTGTCACGCCAACGGTTGGTCATCGGCGCGTCGCTGGCATTCGGAGCGACCGAGACGGTGGCCGGACTGATGCCGAACTACGCCACGTTCGCGCTCGTGCTGCCGCTGTGCGGCATCACCGCGCTGACGCTCATCACCACGGCCAATGCACTCGTGCAGATGTCCACCGACGCTGCGGTGCGGGGCCGCGTCATGGCCCTGTACCTGGCCATCTTCATGGGCGGTACGCCCGTGGGCGCACCGATGCTGGGCTGGATCGCCGAGCGGTACGGCGCCCGGTGGACCATGGTCGGTGGCGGCCTACTGACCATGTTGGGCACCCTGATCGCGACCGCTGTGTTCGCCCGCAGTCAGAACTTGATGATCTGGCGCGTTCCACAGGCCATCGAACCGGTCGGGCCCGTCGGAGACCTCCGCTGACTCGTGATGTCAGTCGGAGGCGAGCTCGAGGCCCTGCAGCGTGCCCTCGGCTCGCCACTTCTCCAGCACGCGGATGAACGCGGGTGAGCCACCGCCGTAGCTGCCGTTGCGCACGCTGCGCTCAGCGGGTCTGCCCTCGTTGTTGTAGTAGCCAGGCGTGCACGCCTCCAGGAACTTCACGTTGAACTGAGCCATCTCCACGATGGTCTGCACCCACGCATCCTCGGCGTCCTGCGTCGCCTCCATCAGCGTCAGCCCTTCGGTTTCAGCGTGATTCAGGATGTAGCCGAGATGCTTCGCCTGCTCGTCGAGCATGTGCGGGAAGTTCACCGAGAAGCCGGACTGCACGATGCTGACGATGAAGCAGTTGGGGAAGCCACGCGAGTGGAAGCCCTGGAAGGTGGCAGCACCATCGGCCCATTTCTCGGTCAGCGTGATGCCATCACGCCCGTGTACCTCGTAGCCGGCGCGACGCGCGTAGTCGGTACCGACCTCGAAGCCAGTCGCGTAGATCAGGCAGTCCACCGGATACTCCACGCCGTTGGCCCACACGCTGTGCTCGCTGATCCGGTCGACGCCCTTGCCATCGGTGTCGACCAGCGTGACGTTGGGTCGGTTGAACGTGGGCAGGTAGTCGTCGTGGAAGCAGGGGCGCTTGCAGAACTGGCGATACCACGGCTTCAACAACTCGGCCACCGACGGGTCGGCGATCAGCTCGTCGACTCGCGCGCGGATCTGTTCCATCTTGTCGAAGTCGGCGAGTTCCATCACCTTGCCGATGTCGTCGGGGCTCATGTTGCCGCCCTGGCCTTGGCGCAGACGGATGAGCAGGTTGCCGATGATGTCGGTCCAGCCGTCCTTCACCAGATCCTCGGACTCTGGGATGCCCGACACGAGGTTGTTGAAGTTGTCCATCCGCCGCTTCTGCCAGCCGGGCTCCAGCTTCGCTTCCCACTCGGGGTCGGTGGGCCGATCGTCGCGCACATCGATGGACGAGGGCGTGCGCTGGAACACGAGGAGCTGCTTGGCTGCGGCGCCGAGATGCGGCACGCACTGCACCGCGGTCGCGCCGGTACCGATGATGCCCACGACCTTGTCGCTCAAGCCATCGAGGCCGCCCGTCGAGTCGCCGCCCGTGTAGTCGTAATCCCAACGGCTGGTGTGGAACGAGTGACCCTGAAAACCTTCGACACCGGGGATACCCGGCAGCTTCGGACGATGAAGTGGTCCGTTGGCCATGACCACGAATCGTGCACGCATTTCGTCGCCACGGTTGGTGGTGATGATCCAGCGGCGATCGGCATCGTTCCACGTCATGTCGGTGACCTCGGTGGAGAGGCATGCATTGTCGTAGAGGCGGAAGTGGCGGGCGATGTTGCGGCTGTGCTCCAGGATCTCGGGAGCCGGCGCGTACTTCTTGCGCGGCACGTAGCCAACTTCCTCCAGCAGCGGCAGGTAGACGTAGCTCTCCACGTCGCACGCCGCGCCCGGGTAGCGGTTCCAGTACCAGGTGCCGCCGAAGTCGCCACCCTTCTCGATCATCCGGATGTCTTCGATGCCGGCTTCGCGCAGACGGGCGCCGACCAGTAGTCCGCCGAAACCGCCGCCGATGACCACGACCTCCACCTCGTCGTGCAGCGCGGGCCGCTCCTTCACCTCGACGTAGGGGTCCTCCAGGTAGTGGGCGAACTGCCCCACCATCTCCACGTACTGCTCGTTACCGTCGCCGCGGAGACGCTTGTCGCGCTCGCTCTGGTACTTCTCGCGCAGCGCGTCCGGTTCGGAATCGATGCTCATCAACGAAGTGTGGCAGCCCGGTCATGTTCGGCCAGAGCCGAAGCGGCAACTGTGGATTGCGGCGCGGGTAGGTTCGCGGTCATGCCTGACGTCATGTTCAAGGATCTTTGTATCGATGTCACGCGCGGCGAGGGACGCCCGCAGGCCGTCGCCCAGTTCTGGGGCAGCGCCCTGTCGCAACCGGTGGTGGAGCACGAGGGCGGCGACTTCCATCTGGAGCCTCCGCCGGGCGGTGCGAAGGAACGAACGATCTGGATCAACGGTGTGCCGGAGGCCTCCGCCGGGAAGAGTCGCGTGCACCTCGATCTGCGGGTGGCCGGCGGCGACCCCGTGCCGCTGATCGCCGCTGGTGCGCGTCTCGTGCGCGAGCCGAACGACGACGTGCGCTGGTACGTGCTCAACGACCCCGATGGCGTCGCGCTGTGCGTGTTCGGCCCGCACCCGCAGTATCCCGATGCACCCGGCGGCCCGTTCGAACTGGTCGTCGACGCGGTTGATCCGCTGAGCATCGCCACCTGGTGGGCGGCCCGAACGGGCGGCACGGTCGGCACACGCCCCGGTGCTGACTTTGTGTGGGTGCAGGACGCCGCGGGCTTCCCGTTCATGTTCTGGGTGTTCACCCCGGTACCCGAGCCCAAGACGGTGAAGAACCGCGTGCACTGGGACGTGAAACTGGTCGATGCGAGCATCGACGACCTCACCGACGCAGGGGCGACGTTGCTACGAATGCGAGACGGCGACATCGACTGGTGCGTCATGTCCGACCCGGAAGGCAACGAATTCTGCGCATTCACGTGACACCTGAGGCTGCGTTCAACATGCCGCAACAACGGCTCTACGCTGCAGCCATGAGTTCAGGGTCCGCCACGATCACCATCAACCGTCCAGCCCACGAAGTGTGGGCGGCGATCGCCGACGTCACGCGTATGGGCGACTGGAGTCCGGAGTGCATCGCCGGCCGCTGGGTGGGGGGTGCGACCGGACCCGCCGTCGGCGCCAAGTTCGAAGGCGACAACGTGGCCAAGGTCGCTGGCCGCACGCTCAAAAAGTGGACGACCACCTCGGAGGTGACCGCCTGCGAACCGGGCGCCGTCTTCGAGTTCGTTGCAGAGGGCTACACCACCTGGCGCTACGAATTCGTGGCAACGACCGACAACTCCACCTCGGTCACGGAGTCGTTCGACTACACCGCCAAAGGTTTCTCTGGTTTCATGTACAACCGAGTCCTGTTGCGCCCCAAAGCGATGGTCAAGGGCATGAACAGCACCCTCGGTCGCGTGAAGAGCACGCTGGAATCAGCATGAGCCGCGACCTGAAGTTCGGGTGGCTCTCCCCCGTCATCGGGAACCGCTGGAGCGACTACCAGCCAATTGCAGCGTGGCAGGACCAGCACATTTTGCCAACGGCGCTGCCCTACTTCGACTCGCTGTGGATCGCCGATCACTTCTACGGCTTCGACGCCAAGACCGACCCGTTCCTGGAGGCATGGACCACGCTCACGTGGCTGGCGGCACGTCACCCCGACGTACAGCTGTGCCATCACGTGTTGGGTCACGGCTATCGGCCACCGGCGTTGACGGCAAAGATGGCGGCAACGCTGCAGGTGCTCTCGGGCGGTCGCTTCATCCTCGGTGTCGGCGCGGGTTGGCGCGAGGACGAGTACGCCGCCTACGGCTACGACTTCCCCAAGCCGTCCGTCCGCTTCGCGCAGCTGGAGGAGATGATCACCATCTGCCGACTGATGTGGACGCAGGACGAGCCATCGTTCGAGGGAACGTACTTTCGCATCGAGGGCGCGTCGGCACCACCGCTGCCGAACCCGGTGCCGCGCGTCTGCATCGGTGCCGGCGGCGAGAAGATCGGTCTGCCGATGGTGGGCCGACTGGCCGACATGTGGAACGGCTTCTTCCGCGACGAGGAGTCGTGGAGCCGCAAACTGGGCATCGTCCGCGCCGCCGCCGAGCAGGCCGGTCGCAACCCGGCCGACATCGAGGTGAGCACCACCGTCGAACGGCCGCTGCCGGAGAGCGACGACGACAGCGCGAAGTTGGTCGAACAACTCGGCCATCTCGCCGACCTGGGCGTGCAGCACTTCGTTCTCGACTTCGGCAACCCGACGGCCACCGAGTCCATCCACCGTTTCGCAGAGCAGGTCATCGCCCCGCTGCGGGCCGGTTGACGGCAAGCAGGTACTCACGCCGCGTGCCCCCACGACGCGCAACAATGAGCAACCACTACTCATGCCTTCCCCGGCGAAAGCGACGACACTCATCTCAACGGAGCGGCAGTCGCCGCCCAAAGGGAGAGGAACCCACCATGAAGGTATCGAAGAAAGCAATGTCCTGGATGCTCGTCGCAACAGTGTTCGTCAGCAGCGCCGCCGCGTGCAGCGACGACGCCAAGACTGTCAAGACGACCGCCGCCCCCGCCGCAGACGCCGGCGACACGGGCAACACGACCGCCGCCCCCGCAGGCGACGCCGGTACCAGCTCGAACCCCGACGTCGTTGCATTCTGCAAGTCGGCCGACGACCTGGCTGACCAGTTCAAGAAGGTCATGGCCGATCCGGCCAGCGGCGACATCACCGCCCTCAGCGCCACCGCAACCGACCTGAGCACCAAGGCTGCAACGCTGTCGTCGAGTTCCCCGGCAGATGCCAACGCAATCTCGGCCTGCTTGCAGAAGATGAGCACCGCCATGACCGGCGGCTGATCACGAGTCCCCCAAGAAGCGACTGTTCGTAGGAACGACAGCCAGCGTCGTCTGTCGACGGATCAGTCACACGCTGCGGCGGCCGCCCTCTGGGTGGCCGCCGTTTCGTTGTTGCTCATAGACGCGAAGATGGCCCGCGACCATGCTCTCGGCCGAGAAGCAGTCGGCCACCCGCTGCCGGCAGGCTGCCCGATCGATCAGCCCGACGCGTTGCAGTGCGGTGACCAACTCGTCGTCGTCGTCGCTGAGGAAACCGGTCACACCATCAACGACGATCTCTGGGGCGGCGCCCTGTGGGCAGCCCACGACCGGTGTGCCGCAGGCGAGCGCCTCGACCATCGCCATGCCGAAGGGCTCACGCCACCCGATCGGGTTGAGCAGCGCGACGGCGCCACCGAGCAGATCACGTTTGTCGTGCGCCCCGAGTTCCCCGAGGTAGACGACATCGTCACCGAGGTGCGGCCGGACGAACTCGTCGAAATACTCGATCTCGTGCGGCTCGCGCATCTTGGCGGCAATACGCAACTGCACCCCGGCCGTGCGGGCGATTGCGATGGCACGGTGAACGCCCTTCTCCGGGGTCATGCGCGACAGCACGGCCGCATAGCCGCCGTCACCGGCCCCGACGGGAAACTCCGCCAGGTCGATCCCGTGGTGCACCACACCGGCAATCGGCAGGTTCGTCGAGGCCGCGTGGGAATGCGAGATGGCGATGAGGCCAACGTGTGGCGTTGCGGCCCCGAAGATCGCCGTCATGGTCCGGGTGAAGGGCATGTGGTTCGTCGCAACTGCGGGCAGGTCGGGGAAGCGTGCCGCGTACACCGGCCCGGCGAGCGTGTTGTCGTGCACCACATCACAGTCCCGCACCAGGTCGTAGGCGCCGATGGCGTGTTCCAGCTCGATGGATGCTCGACCCATCCGGGTTGCGTCCTTCGCGGGCACCACCGACGCTCGCGGCACCGGGCAGGTCGAGTCAGGGTGACAGACGAGCAGGACGTCGTGACCCGCGGCGTGCAATCCGCGAGCCAGCGTGTTGACAACCGTCTCGGTACCTCCGTATGCAGGTGCAGGGATCGGCAGCCATGCCGGGGCGATCAGTCCGATCCTCATCAGCGTCTCCTCCGATACGCCATGGACAGGCGCGACAACAACGGCAGGTTCCACAGCGAGAAGCGGTGACGGTCGCGAGGCACCGTCGCAAGGCGTTCCAGGAAGCTCTGCGCCCAGTGATGCACGTCGTTGTGCCGCACGTGGTCGCGCATCGACTCCATTCGAGACCGACGCTCCTCGTCGGGCATCGCCAGTGCCGTCAGCAGCGCCGACTTGATTGCCTCGATGTCGTAGGGGTTGATGATCAGCGCTTGGGGCAGGTCCTGGGCGGCGCCGGCGAACTCGCTGAGCACCACCACCCCGTCACCATCGCCACGAGCTGCAACGAACTCCTTGGCGACGAGGTTCATCCCGTCCGCGAGCGAGGTGACCACCAGCGCGTCGGCAGCGCGATACCACGCGGCGAGCCCTGTGTCGTCGAACGACGACTCGATGTAGCGCACGGGGCCCGCACCGTTGTGACGTCGATGACTGGAATTGATTCGCTCGACGATGGTCTCCACCTCCTCGCGCTCGTTTTGGTAGGCGGGCACATCCGACCGGCTGGGCACGGCCACCTGCACGAACGCGCACCGCTCCACGTCGAGTCGACCCTCGTTCACCAACTCCTCGAACGCTTGCAGCCGTTGAGTGATGCCCTTCGTGTAGTCGAGGCGATCGATCCCGAGGAAGATTGATTCCACGCCCAGTTCGCTCCGCAGTGCTGACGCTGCGGCGACGGCGTCGTTGCCCAAGCCGTCCCAGCGGATGAAGTCGACCGAGATCGGAAAGGTGTCCACTTCCACGGTTCGCGCGCCGACGCGCAGGCGGTGACCATGGTCGTGAAGTTCCAACACTCGTCCCGCAGCGCTGATGAAGTTGGCTGCGTCTTCTGCGACCTGAAACCCGATGAGGTCCGAGCCGAGCATTCCCGCCAGCACGTCCTGACGCCACGGCAACATCGAGAACAGCTGCGCGTTGGGGAACGGGATGTGCAAAAAGAGTCCGATGCGCACGTCTGGTCGGCGTGCCCGCAGCATTTTGGGCACCAGCAGGAGGTGATAGTCGTGCACCCAGACGGTGGCGTTCGGCGGGGCCGTCCGGGCGATTGCCACCGCAAACCGTTCGTTGACGTTGCGATACGTTCGCCACCACGCCCTGTTCATCTCCTCGCGACGCAATCGCCCATGGAACAGTGGCCACAGGACCGAGTTCGCGAAGCCCTGGTAGTAGCGGGACTCCTCGGCCGGGGAGAGCGCGATGGGGTGCAGTCGGGCGTGGTGCGCCGGCAATGGGCCGAGGCGACCCGCACCGGAGCCGGGCCATCCGACCCAGATCGAATCCTGTGTGGCAACGCTCGCCAACGCGGAGGCCAGGCCCCCCGGGCTGGGGGTGACAGAGCCATCTGCGGCGACCTCCACCGGAAGTCGATTGGCAGCCACAACGAGAACACTCATCGGCCCACGGCTTGCAGTTCAACGCCTTGCAGGTCACGAGTCACGTGCGCTCTATACCCAAATTCGTGCATCGGGAGACATCTCCGATCCTGCCAGATAGGACGAGGGCATGGAACACATGGTGATCGCCCTGGATGTAGACGGTACGTTGTTCGACGGCGTGGCGGTGGCGCCGGTTGCAATCGACGCCATTCGCCGGGCCCACGCCGACGGTCATCACATCGTCATCGTCACCGGTCGACGATGGGAGAGCCTGCACACGGTGGTTCCCGACATCGTGGACGTGTGTGACCGTGTCGTGTGCGAGGAGGGTGGGGTGCTGGTCAACGTTCGCACCGGCACGCTGACCCTGCTCGCGGACCCACTCGAGCCGGCACTCATCGATGCCCTGCGCGCAGCCGGCGTGCCAGATCTCGATGTCGGACATGTCGTCGTCGGCGCTCCGACCGAGTGGCACGCCACCGTGCAATCCGCGCGTGATTCGGTCGGAAGCCACCGTCACCTCGTGGTCAACAAGGGTTCCGTGGCGCTGGCACCCGAAGGCTGCGACAAGGGCACCGGGCTACGCGCCGCCATCGCCGACCTCGGCGCGCAGTCGTTGCGCATCATCGCCATCGGTGATGCCGCCAATGACCTGCCGATGTTCGCGATTGCTTCCATCGCGGTCGGCGTGGCCAACGCCGACGAGACGGTTCTTGCCGCCGGCATCGCGCTCACCACCGGCGCCGTCGGCTTGGGTGTCGCCGAGGCGTTACACGCGCACGTGCCGCGCTCCTCCTAGGAGAGCCGGCCCTCGGGCCACGGCGTGATCGTCGGTTCCCCGTCGTCCACCCGAATGTCGAAGCGACCATCGAAGCGCCGCACGCCGATGAAGAACATGTCATCCTCGATGGCACCCGGTATCGGATCGATGGTCAACCCAGCCACTGGGTGGGGTTCGATACCCAGCATCGTGCGCAACAGTAGGAACGGTGTTGCCGCAGCCCAGGCCTGCGGCGAGCACGAGGTGGGAAACGGGACGGGAGTACCGACGTCGGCGTGGTCGAGCCCGCTGAACAGTTCCGGGAGGCGACCGTCCCAGGCATCCGACGCAGCGATCAGACCACGGGCCACGGTGAGGGCATCGCGGTCGAAACCGTACGACCGCAGTCCTGCGGCACACAGCGCACCATCGTGCGGCCACACCGTGCCGCAGTGGTAGCTCATCGGGTCGTAGGCGACCTCGTCGCTGGCCAATGTTCGGATGCCCCAGCCGCTCCACATCGAGGGTGACATCAGGTGCTTCGCCACCTCGGCGGCATGCTCGTCGGCGACGATGCCGCTCCACAGGCAGTGACCCATGTTGGAGGCGCACGAATCGACCGGTTCCTTGTCGGGCCCCAGCGCGATGGCGAACCATCCGTACTCGGCCAACCAGAAGTCGCGATTGAAACGCTCCTTGAGCTCGTCGGCCAGGCGCGAGTAGTCGGCCACCTCGTCGGCGCGGCCCAGCCGTTGTGCGATCGCCGCCCGCGCCCGATATGCCGCGTATGCGTAGCCCTGCACTTCGCACAGCGCAAGCGGCGCGACTGCGATGCGCCCGTCGTGGTAACGGATACCGTCGCCCGAGTCCTTCCAGCCCTGGTTCACCAGACCGCGCTCGGACGTCGTGTGGTACTCCAGGTAGCCGTCGCCATCACTGTCCCCGAAATCGCGCATCCACGCCAGGGCGCGATCGGCATGTGGCAACAGTTCCAACAGCACATCCTCGGGCAGACCCCACCGCGACAGCTCGCCGAGCACGACGACGAACAGCGGTGTCGCATCGACCGACCCGTAGTACGTACTGCCGCCGGTAAGGGTCGGGGCGTCGACACCGAGGTAGCGGGTCTCGTGCATGATGCGCCCCGGCTCCTCCTCGCTGACGTCGTCGACGACGTTGCCCTGCAACTCGGCGAGCGCCTGCAAAACACCCAGCGCGAGCGACGGGTCGATGGGCAGGGCCATGTACGAACTGATCAGTGCATCGCGACCGAAGAGCGTCATGTACCACGGGGCACCGGCAGCGATGACGGGACGACGGCGACCGGTCGGATCGTGCAGTCGCAGCGCACCGACGTCGGCTACCGAGGTGTCGTAGGCGGCACCCAGCTTGCGATCGAGGGTGCGCAGCTTGGGTACCGCTGCCAGCCAGTGTCGGTTGCGTGCGGTTGCGTTGGACAGGCTCGGGTGATGGTCGCGGCGCACGATCCACTGGCCGCCGAGGGCAACGGTGAGGTCGAACTTCACATCGGACACACAGTGACGGTCGAGTTGCACCGTCCACCTGAAGCCACGCGGCGTCACCTCGGCGGCAACCCCGTCGATCGTCAACTTCGCCGTACGGTGCACGTCGCCCAGCCGCCACCCGAACAGCAGGCTCTGCCCATCGACCTCCAGCGAGTGTTCGCCTTCCATCGAGGCTCGGCCTTCCTTGACGGCAAACACGTCGGCGAAGTCGGCGGCGACCTCCATCTCGATGACGGCCATGACGGGCTCGGTGCCGGTGTTGCGCACCTCGATGTGCTCCTGCCACACCGACCCGAGGCTGCGCCGGCGAACGACGAGCAGGCGTGGTTCAGTGGGCGAAGCCGGCTGTGAGCGCCCGACGAATGTGGCACTACTGGCGTCGGACAGGGTGACGGCGAGTGGCTCGACCGGTGCGCCGCCGATCAGCAGCCGCGCCTGGCTGAGCACGCGCATGTCGGCGAAGAACACGCCATGCGTTGGGTTGCTGCTGAAGTCGCCCGAGCGACCGCTGAGGCAGAACGTCTGGCCGTCGACCAACGTGATCATGCTGGTCGGGTCGCCGAGGCTGGTCGGTTCCGAGGCCAGCACCCACGGACTGGGTTGCACTGTGTCGGGGCTCATCGGGTCGCGACTAGGGATTGGCGGGCGTGAACGTCACGTCGGCGGTACCTACGACGTCGGCGACGCGGGCGGGGCCACCCTGCCACGTCCAGTACGTGTTGGTGTGTGCGATGACCTTGTCGACCGGCGGCAGGCCGTAGGCGGAATAGTCCTCGGTGGTGTGCGCGTCGCTGACGAGGGTGGTGTCGTAACCGCGCACGAAGGCACCGTGCAATGTGGCGCGAATGCACGCGTCGGTCTGTGCGCCGGTGACGATCACACGGCCGACTCCGCGCTCGGCCAGCTCCGCTTCGAGGACCGTGTCCTCGAACGAGTCACCGTACTTCTTGTGGATCAGCGGCTCACCAGGAAGTCGTACCAGCTCGGGTACGTATTGCCAGCCCTCGGTGCCTTCCCCCATCTCCTCGCTGGAGTGCTGCACCCAGATGACGGGCACCCGCTCCGTGCGAGCCCTGTCCACGAGCGTGTTGATGTTGGCGATGACCTCATCACGACCGTGAGCGTTGGCGACCACATTGTTCTGCATGTCGACCACCACAAGGGCGGTGTTGGGCCGGTCGCGCAAACTGGTCATGGGAAGATCCTGCCCCCTCCCGGCGGCCGCCACAAGCCAAATCCTCGGTCAGCTGAGGAACAGGCGATACACCGGGTTGCCGGTTTCCTCGGTGTACGGGTACGCCAGCGTCTCGAGGAACTCGCGCAGCGCGGCATCATCGGCAGTCGGCACCTGCAGGCCGACGAGTACCCGGCCGTCGTCAGCACCCTGGTTGCGGTAATGGAACAGGCTGATGTTCCAGCCCGGATGCATCGTCGACAAGAACCGCATCAGTGCGCCCGGACGTTCGGGGAACACGAAACGGAACAGGCGTTCATCGTCGGCCAATTCGCTGCGACCACCGACCATGTGGCGGACGTGCTCCTTGGCAAGATCGTTATGGGTGAGGTCGATGGTCGCGAAACCGTGGGCCTCGAACTCGGCGGCGATCGCACCCGACTCGGCGCGGTCAGCAGCCGAGATGCCGACGAACACGTGCGCAGCGGTGCGGTCCGAGATGCGGTAGTTGAACTCGGTGACCGACCGTGCTCCGACCAACTCGGAGAAACGGCGGAAGCTGCCCAGTTGTTCGGGGATGGTCACTGCGAACAGCGCCTCACGCTCCTCGCTGCGTTCGGCCACGAACCGCAGGCGGTCGAAGTTCATGTTGGCGCCACACGTGATCGCCACCAGCGAACGGCCCGTCCAGCCATGGTCGAGTGCATACTGCTTGAGACCGGCAAGGCCGAGCGCTCCGGCAGGCTCGAGGATGCTGCGCGTGTCCTGAAAGACGTCCTTGATCGCCGCGCAGACGGCATCGGTGTCGACCACCACGAAATCGTCGACATGCTCGCTGACGATACGGAACGTCTCCTCCCCGACCAGCTTGACGGCGGTACCGTCGCAGAACAATCCGACGTCGTCGAGCTGTACGCGATGACCGGCCGCGAGCGACTGCATCATCGCGTCGGAGTCGTCGATCTGCACGCCGATCACCTCGATGTCGGGGCGCACTGCCTTGATGTACGCGACGATGCCGGAGATCAGCCCGCCGCCCCCGACTGCAACGAACACGGCGTCGATCTCACTGGGGCGCTGACGGAGCAGCTCCATCGCGATCGTGCCCTGCCCGGCGATCACGTCCGGGTCATCGAACGGATGCACGAACGTGTAGCCGTGCTCCTGCTGGAGTGCCGCGGCGTACGTGTATGCGTCGGAGTAGCTGTCGCCGAACAGCACGACTTCAGCGCCGAGCGAACGCACGGCATCGACCTTCACCAATGGCGTGGTGACCGGCATGACGACGACGGCGGAGCAACCGAGCGTGGCAGCACTCATCGCGACGCCTTGCGCATGGTTGCCTGCCGACGCGCAGATGACGCCGAGCGAACGTTGGTCGGCCGTCAGGTTGACCATCTTGTTGTAGGCGCCGCGCAACTTGAAACTGAAGACCGGTTGCTCGTCCTCGCGCTTGAGGAGCACCGTGTTGCCGATGCGACGCGAGAGCCCAGGTGCAACATCGAGCGCCGTCTCGACCGCAACGTCGTAGACCCGAGCCGTGAGTATCTTCTGCAGATAGTCGCCGAGCGTGAGTGCGGTCTGACCGAAAGGCACACGTCAGCCTAGGCACTCACGGCGAATCGACAAAGCTGTGGCGCTCTTCCTCGATGGCAAACAGCGCTGACCCACTGTCCAACTATTCCAGGTCGGCCCAGATCGGACGCATGTTCGGTGCCAGCCGGCGCAGCTCCTCGAGGTGCTGCACGCTGAGCGCATCGAGGCGGGCTTGTCCGTCGGCGCTCAGTCGCAGCCGCACCACGCGGTGGTCGACGTCGTCCCTCCAGCGCTCGATCACGCCGAGCGCCTCGGCACGGCTGATGAGCTCGGCTGCACTGTGGTGGCGCAGCATCAGATGGTCGGCGATGTCACCCACCGTGGGCGCTTCGTCGCCGGCATGACCACGAATCGCGAGCAGCAACTGGTGTTGCGCAGACGTCAATCCCACCTCGCGCGCCTGCTCCTCGCTCCAGCTCAGGAAGCGGCGGAGGCCATCTCGGAACTCGAGCAGTTTGGTGTAATCAGGAGTTGTGCCGATAAATAGATCGTACCACGATATATTTCGAGATATGTTTCGAAGAACAACACTGAAGCCGACCGGCGAGCCGCAGTCAGACACCGCGCAGAGTCGACTGGTGAAGCTCACGGCGTGCGCCGCCTTCATCGGTCTGGCAGCCGGAGGGGTGGCGTTCGTCCTGGTCCACACGATCGGTCTGCTCACCAACCTCGCCCTGCTGCATCGATGGGGATGGGACCTGCCGTCACTGACAGGCTTCTCGATCGGTCCGTCCACGTACGCCGTGGCCATCGGTGGCGCACTGATCGTGTCGCTGCTCGCGAAATGGTCACCGGTGATCCGCGGCCACGGGATCCCCGAGGCAATGGAGGCCATCCTCACCAATCAGAGCCGTATTGCTCCGCGCGCGGCGATTGCCAAGCCCCTATCGGCGGCGATCGCGATCGGCACCGGCGGGCCGTTCGGTGCTGAGGGTCCGATCATCGTGACCGGTGGCGCCATCGGGTCGCTGCTCGGCCAGGTTCTCCACGTGACCCCGAACGAGCGCAAGATCCTGCTCGCCAGCGGCGCCGCTGCCGGCATGGCAGCGGTCTTCGGTTCACCACTCGCGGCCGTCATTCTCGCGATCGAGATCCTGATGTTCGAGTTCTCCGCTCGCTCGTTCATCCCGTTGGTCGTCGCCACCAGCGTCGCCGCCGGCGTGCACTCGGCGCTGTTCAGCTCGGGCCCCCTGTTCACCGTGCCACCGCACCACTTCTCCGGCCTCGGCCAGCTCCCCGTGTTCGCAGTCCTCGGATTGCTCTGTGGCCTGCTGGCTGCGGTCATCTGCAGCGGTCTGTTCTTCATCGAGGGGTTGTACCGCAAGCTGCCGGTCAGCGAGTTCTGGCACGCTCCGATCGGCGCATTCCTTTTCGTGAGCGTGGCAATCTTGGAGCCACGGACGCTGGGCGTCGGCTACGACGTCATCGACGATGCACTCGCGACTCGGCTCGCGCTCGGCTCGCTCGCGCTCATTGGCTTGGTGAAGCTCGTCGTCTGGTGGCTGGCGCTGGCCTCGGGCACGTCGGGCGGAACGTTGGCACCAGTGCTGATGATCAGCGCGTGCTTCGGTGCCACGCTCGGCGAGCTGCTCCATCGCCTCATCCCCAGCCTGAACATCTCGTCCGGTTCGATCGCGCTGGTGGCCATGGCAGCAACGTTCGGCGCTGCTACCCGCGCCACCTTCGCGGCCATCGTGTTCGTCTTCGAGTTGACTCGCGACTACAACGCGATACTTCCGCTGATGCTCGCCACCGTGCTCGCCACGCTCGTGGCCAGCTGGCTCTCCCACGACAGCCTGCTGACGGAGAAGCTCACACGACGGGGGCTCATCGTCCCGCGCGAATACCACATCGACGTGCTCGAGTCCGCCCGGGTCGCCGATGTCATGACCCGGTCTGTCATCGCTCTCGACGTCAACACGACTGTCGGTGCAGCGGTCAAGGAGTTCGCCCGCTCAGGGCACAGCGCCTACCCCGTGACCGACGCAGATCAACTCTGCGTCGGCATCATCACCAGAGGCGACCTTCTCAGTGGAGACCTCGACGACAATGCTCGGCTGGCCGACGTGGCTGTGCGCGAGGTCATCAGCGCCGTCGCCGACTCCAGCATCGCCGCGGCATTGGCGCTCATGCACGAGGAGGACGTCGATCATCTCCCGGTGCTCGATGCCGGTGGGCGCCTTGTCGGCATCTGCACCAGCAGCAACGTCTTGTCCGCCCGCAAGGGCTACAACACCGCCGACCGAGTCCAGCGCGGCTGGCTCGACCGAGGTCGCCCAGGAGTCGTCAGCGATTGAACGCCGGGTAGCCACCGAAGCGGACGCTGGCACCGGCCAGCACGAACAGCACGGCGGTGATGGTGACGATTCGAATGTGCCATGCGAGCGTCGGCAGCGTCTCGTCGCTGAGCTTGGGGACGACACGAAGGCGAGCATCGACGGCGAGAGCGAGGGTGAGTGCGAGAAGGCCGAGCTTGAACTGCACGACATGAGCGATCGGATTGTCGTCGAACCAGTTACTCGGTGAGCCGAGAAGATGGTAGGCCAGCCACAGGCCGGTAGCGATCTGCACGGCGAGTGCCGGCAGACCGATGCGCTCGAAGCGCTGCTCGAAATCGCTGACGGCTGCCGCCCTGCGTTCGCGCAGGGCTTTGGGAAGGATCGTGGTAGCGAGTACGAGATGACCGCCGGCCCATACCGTGGCGCCGAGGATGTGCAGGCAGAGCGCGATGTAGTAGCCGGCCATCTCAGGCGACCCCGGCCGAGCTGACATGTCGTCGACGGACGGTCGCGCGAGCGCCCTGCACGACCAGGCCGACGAAGGCCGCTGTCCATGCGGCGAGTGCGACGGCGATCGTGACCTTGGGCGCCCACGCCAGATGGTCGAGTGTGATGACGGCACGCATCTTGAACGTGGCGGCTCCGTACATGCCCAGTGGGAACACCAGCGCCCAGTACGACGGGTGGTAACGCAGCGGGACGTGACGCACGATGTGGCGCCAGACACCGATGGCGACCATCACCGGGAACCAGAAGGTTGCAGTGGCCCATGACAGCGTGACCAGACCCTCGATGAGCGGCCCGAGTCGATCGACCCGCGGCGAAACGGCCCGAGCAGCGAGGATGTTGGAACCGGCGAGAACCGTGATCGCCACGGCGCCCGCCGCGATCCACGCCGGCGGATCGGCTTCATTGGGTTCGAGTGCTTGAAAGGTCCAGCGCAGGAACACCATCGTCATCACGATCAGGTACAACACCAGACCCAGGCAGAACGCAGCGATGCACATGAAGGCGAGGAAGTCGCTCGGGTCGTGGACGAGCAAGAGCGCACCGACCACCGCGATCGATTCGGTGGCCACGGTGAGCAGGAACCACGAGCCGTTGATGCCGGCGCCGAGATCGGGTTTTGCGCCGCGCAGCACGGCCGAGATGAGCGCTGCGTAGAGGAGAACGACATAGAGGGGCAGCGAGCACCACCACAGCACTTCACCGAGCGCCCACCATCCATGGATGACTACGGAGGCGCTGGCGAGCACGTTGGTCCCCGCCACGATCGTGAGGAACCCGAAACCCTTGGCGTGGCTGCTGAGGTCGGCGACAAGTCGCCGCGGGTACAGGGCCATGCGCAGCAGGAGCAACACGGCGAGCACGACGTAAGACGCGGCCGCGACCGCGTAGAGCGTCTCCGCCAGCCAATCGATCTCTTGCTGTTTGGCGGCGACGGCAATGATGCCCGTCGCCATGACAAGGGCGAAGTAGCCGGGAAACAGCGTCGCGATCGGGCTGACCGCGGCACTCGGCGAGGCGGGTGTGCGGGTCGTGGTCATGACCGCAGATACCGCAGAAATGCTGCAGCGCCTGCAAAGAGAGCGACGGAAACGGCGGCTGTGGCCCAGGCGAGCGATTCGCTGTCGGTCTGGAACGCTTCCATGGCAACAGTGATCAGGAACACTTGGAAGGCGAGCAGAATGATGACGTAGAGCACGACAGCCGACGAGGTACGTCGTGCCCGGTCGGAGGCTCTCATGTCTGCCTGCCGAGCGCCCAGATCATGCCGTCATCGCGAACCTCGAGATCGATGCGACCCAGCGGCCGTGTCGGGGGACCGGAAATGACGTTGCCGGTGCGTGCCTCGAAGTTGCCCTCGTGGCACGGGCAGTGCCAACGGCTCTCGTGGGCTTCGTAGTAGACGACGCAACCAAGATGGGTGCACTTCTGGCTGAACCCGACGACCTCCGTCTCCGAGAGTCGGACCAGGATTGCAGGGTCGTCCGCACCGGGGTAGCGAAACAGGAACGGTTCACCGATCGTCACGTCGGCGATCGGTCTGATCGCCCGCGGCTCGCCGGCGTTGATGGTGCGCAGTTGCGTCCAGGCAGCAATGCCCACGTTGGCGACGGCGATCGTTCCTGCGCCGAGGACGAGGTAGCGGGCGAACTCGCGCCGCGTGACCTCCTCCTCTGAGAGCGCCTCGTACGGGAAGTCGCGCTTCCACGGGGGTGCTACCGGAACCTCACTGGGGATCTCTGGTTCTGTCATTGCCTCACCTCGTACTACTCGAGCCCGAACGGGTCATCGAGCCAGGAGCGTTGTGTACCCGAGAGCACGTCGAGCGGGCCGGCGAGCGCCTCGTCGATCACGGTGAACACCTTCGTGCGCACCTGCTGGCGACCGAACATGTAGTCGCGGAACAGGCTGCCGCGGCGGGTGTCGCGGAACTCGTCGATCGTGCCGTACCACAGCGCCTCGCTGGGGCACACCGACGCGCACATCGGGCTGAGCCCCTCGGAGGTGCGGTCCGTGCACATGTCGCACTTCATCATCTGGTCGAAGTCGGCGACGTACTTGGGCACACCGAACGGGCAGGCGAGCACGCAGTTGGAGCAGCCGATGCAGCGTGGCTTGAGCGCCGACTGGACGATGCCTTCCTCGGTCTGCTTGATCGCATCGGCGGGGCACACGTGGGCGCACGTCGGGTCCTCGCAATGCATGCACACCATCGGCGCTGTCTGCGTGGTGGTGGCACGATCGATGCGGTCGAGGTGGATCAACGACTGCCCGCGATGGGTGCCGCACTCGGCGCAGGCCTGTACGCATGCCTCGCAGCCGATGCATCGACTCTGGTCGATCACGAACATCGGATTGTCGGCGATGGTGAACTGCCCTGTCCTCATGATTGGTCTCCGTGCAGTGCCATGTCGCGGGCGTCGGTGGTGTCAGCGCGCCCGCCGGCGCGCTCCACGCGCACGGCGGCAACCTTGAACTCGGGCATCTTCGACAGTGGGTCGACCGCGCGGATGGTCAACTGGTTGGCGGCCTTCTTGCCGGGCCAGTGGTACGGGATGAACACAGTGTCGGGGCGAATGGTGTTGACCACCCGCGCCGGCAGCGTGATGGTGCCACGCCGCGAGGTGACGGTGACGAGGTCGCCGTCGGCAATGCCGAGCGGTTCGGCCATGGCCGGATGCATCTCGCACAACGGCTCGGGGTACTGCGCAACGAGTGCTGCGATGCGCCGGGTCTGGGTGCCCGACAGGTATTGCGAGACCACGCGGCCGGTGGTCAGCAGCACCGGGTACTCGTCATCCACGCTTTCGGCCGACAGCTTGTACGGCACACCATGGAATCGAGCCCGGCCATCGGGGAAGTTGAACTTCCCGCCTTCGTACAGCCGCGGTGTGCCGGGGTGGCCCACCTCGGGGATCGGCCAGAACATGCCCATCTCGTCGGTGATGCGCTGCCAGGTGGCCCCGGTGTAATCAGCGCTGCCACCGGTACTGGCCCTGCACAGCTCTTCGAAGATCTCCTCGGTGTTGCTGTATGGGAAGTACTCACTCTTGCCGAGGCGCTCGGCGATGTCGAGAAGGATCTCCCAGTCCGGGCGGGCCTCGCCAGGTGGCGTCACGGCGGCGTTGATCTTGATGATCCTGCCTTCGCCGCTGGTCGAGGTGCCATCGTCCTCCTCGTGCAACGAGCCGGGCAGGACGATGTCGGCGTGCTGGCCGGACTCGGAGAGGAAGAAGTCGATGACCGCGTAGAACTCGAGCTTGTCGAGCGCCTCGGCGGTGAAGTTCGAATCAGGTGCCGACACGAGCGGGTTGAAGCAGATCGACAGCAGTCCCTTGACGGTGCCGTCATGGATGGCCTCGATCAGTTCCTGTGCCGGCAGACCCTTGCCCGGAATCTCGGTCTCGTCGCACTCCCAAACCTTCGCGACCGCGGCACGGTGCTCGGGGTTGGTGATGTCGCGGTTGCCCGGCAACTGGTCGCACTTGTGGCCGTGCTCGCGGCCGCCCTGGCCGTTGCCCTGACCCGTGATGGTGGACACGCCGCAACCGGGCTTGCCGAACTTGCCGGTTGCCAGCCCGAGGTTGATGGCCGCGAGCACGTTGTCGACACCCTTGGTGTGCTGCTCGATGCCGCGAGCGTGCAGCATCATGCCTGTGGCCGACGTGCCCCACAGTTCCGCCGCTTCCTCGATACGGGCAGCGGGCACACCGGTGATGTCGGCCGCCCACGCGGGCGTCATGTCCACGACGGCCGCGGCGGCCTTGTCGAAGTCGACGGTGTGCGCGTCGATGAACTCGTGGTCGAGCCAATCGCGTTCGATCAGCAGGTGCAGCACCGCCCCGAAGAGGGCCGAATCCGTGCCCGGGCGCACCGGCAGGAACAGATCCGCGGTGCGGGCGAGGGGCACGACGCGCGGGTCTTGCACGATGAGTTTTGCGCCACGGTCGCGGGCGCGCCAGATGTAGCTGGTGGTGATGGGGAACGTCTCGGCCACATTGGAGCCGGCGATCCACACGACATCCGCGAGCGGGATGTCGCTCCACGGGTTCGGGGCGCGGTCGATGCCCAGCGCCTTCTTGTTGCCAGTGCCGGCGGACACCATGCAGAAACGGCCGTTGTAGTCCAGGTTCGCAGTGTGCAGAGCGAGGCGGGCGAACTTGCCGACCAGGTAGCTCATCTCGTTGGTCAGCGACACGCCCGACAACATCGCGAACGCGTCGTCGCCGTACTCGGCTTGAATGCGTTGGATCTCGGACACGACCCGGCCGAGCGCCTGATCCCAGGTGATGTCACGGAAGCCGCCTGGTGCCGTGTCGTCGCGCTCCATCGGGTGCAGCAGCCGGTCGGGGTGGTTGCCCTGCAGGTAGCGCTTGACACCCTTCGGACACAGCTTGCCCTCGTTGAAGGGGAACTCGTACCACGGCTCGAAACCCACCACCCGGTTCTCGTGGACCTTGAGTTTGATGCCGCACTGCTGACCGCAGAAGCAGCAATGCGTGTTGACCACCTTGTCGATGGTGAGGCCCGCATTCCAGCCGCCTGGAGGTGCCTCGTTGAGATGCGGTCCAAATTTCGCGATCAGTTCTTCGTCGGTGACCGGTGTGCGGGCCATCAGCCGAACCCTCCTACCCGCGCCGATTGAGCGAGGGTGACATGTGCGCGGCGGCACCGGGGACAGGTGTCCTGGTAGTTGCCGCCGCCTTCGATCGAGTAGTCGAAACCGACCTGCGGGAGCACCGCTTTGAGGTCTGCGATCTGCTGCGCGCTCGCGAAGTTTTCGCCACAACGCCGGCAGACGGCCGGTGCCCCCTCGGCGTTCGCCTGCTTGTAGTAGGCGACGCCCAGGTTGCCAGGTCGCTGGAAGATGTGGAACAGCTTGCCGAAGGGCAGATACATCAGCCCCAGGATCACCGTCAGCGCGTGGATGGTATTGAGTGCTGAATAGAAGCGCCCCTCGAGCCACACGCTCGACACGGTGAGGAACAAGCCCGTCACCGACACGGCGAACAGGCCGGCTAGGGCGAGAAAGTCGCCCGAGCGTTCGACCGCCATTGCGCCCGGATCGCGCAACCGGCGACGCAGGAAGATGAACACCCCACCGAGCACCAGCACGGCAGCGACATCGAGGGCGTGGAAGATGAACCAGCCGATGATGCTCTGCGCATCGAACTTCACGGTGCCGACGCGAGACAGGTACACCTGATAGTGATCGGCGCGCTGCCCGACGCTTTCGAAGTGCAGCAGTCCCAACGTCAGCGGGATGGTGACCAGACCCGCGAGGATGCACCCCCAGAACACGAGCTGGTGGGCCCACCAGCGAGCGAGCGAACGACGGCGGATGAACCCCTGGGCCAGCAGCTGCGTGGCGACCAGCGATGGCAGTGCCAGCGCATTGCGTGCCTTGCGTTGCCGGAACGCATCCCAGCCGCGCCGGTTCAACATCGCAGTGGACGGTCGGCGCAGCCACACCGCGTATCGGTAGGCCACGCCGAACACTGCGAAAACGACACCGAACAGGTAGCCGACAAGGGCGGCATCGAACCACACCAGTCGATCGCTGCCGATGAATGTCAGCGCGATGACGATGGCGATCCCGACCACCCCCCAGGCCAACCCACGGCGGTCCAGATGATTCGTCGAGCGATTCACGTCCCTGACCATAGGCCCTTCATCCGGTTCATACCTCTACGGCGACGCGTTCGGCTTCGAGCCGGACCACCAGTGGGAACAGAATGTCGTCCTCTTTGTGCATGTGCAGGTAGATGTCAGCCTCGATGCCGGCCATCGCCGCGAAACACTCGATGTAGCTCGGGCAGCTGTCCGACGGCGGCGTGTAACCGCTGGTCAGCAGGCGCAACTTTGCGAACAGGCCATCGACGGCGCCGTGTTCGCTGAGCATCACCGAGATCGGATTCCGCAGCGACCCGCAATGAAGCGACACCGGCCCACACGAAGTGGCGAGTTCTCGGATCATCGGGAACAGAACGTGTTCTTCCTTCGACATGTGTGCCTCCAGGTCCGACTGCACCTGCGAGAAACAAAGAGCAATCCCCACCAGTTCCGGGTGACGCTCTCCGTGAACGATCACGAGTGTGTCGACCAACCCCGCGGTACGCGGCAACTCATCCCACAGATAGCGGTGATGGGTCGCGACGATGTCGTCGACGAGCGCATCCGCCGACATGGTGCTCCACTCAGCGAGACCGTGGTCCGGTGTCATGGCCCGGTGGTTCCGAGGGCATCGATGGCGGCGAATGCCCGGCGGGCGTGCGCCAGCAACTCGCCATCAGTGGGGTGGTCGAGCGTCTCGACACCGACGACACGATTGGCCAACTCGACATGGCGCTTCTTGATGTAGGTCTCGAACGCTGTCTTGGCGTTGCCCGGTCCGGCGATCAGAACTTCAGGTATGCCGTGGAGCCCCGCGACGATCTCATCGAAGAAGTGATGGTCGTCTGCTGCATGCCCAGAGCTGAGCGACCCGGCCTTGCGGTGGATCTGCCGGTTGGGGCTCTGGCTGTGGATCTCGAGCAGTTCGTCCTTGCCGATCGAGAAGCTCGCGATGCGTGCTTCTACGTGATCGAGCCAGACGATGGCATGTGCCTGTGTCATTGAAGACTCCTTCGAGCGAGGCGGCCGAACCGCAATCTGTGGCATGTCCTGACATCAGGATGGGCCGGCCCGCTGAAACCTGATAGGGACCAACGACCACAAAGCCTGCATCTGTCGGAGATCCGCGCGGGGTACGGTTTCGTTGTCGGCCCACCGGCGTCGTCGCTCGGGGTTCCGGTAGCAGCAATTCACCATGCACACCACCAGAGGTTCAGCGATGGCCCCTTCAGTCTCGTCAGCCCGCATCGGCGACTGAACGATCATGCCCGTTCCCGCCGATACACACCGCCTTCGCTGGACTGCCGGTGCAGTGCTCGCGATCGGTCTCGGAGTCGGCGCGGCGCAGCACATGCATCTGTTCGCCGGGAGCAAATCCACCGCTGTGCCTCTCGACCGGACGCAGCAGCGCTACAACGCATCCACCTCGTCGAGCGCGATCACGATCGCAATCGATGAAACCACGCAACCCGCCGCGATCACCGCGCAACTCCCCGCACCGGGCGTGTACGTGTACGCGACGACGGGCCGAGACAGCGTCGACGCGTTGACCGGCGCTCATCACGACTATCCCGCAACAACCACCATCACGGTCACGCCGACCACCTGCGGCGTACAGCAGCGATGGGACATCCTCGAGCAGCGCTGGGAGCAGTGGCAACGCTGTGCAGACGGCGAAGGGATCAGCGAGTCGGGTCGCACCAACTACGACGAGTTCTTCGGCCAGTCCCAGACCGACACGTGGGTGTGCAGCGGTGACGCACGCCCGCTGACCGCCACCGCAGGAACGACGTGGACCGCGACATGCACCGGCGCCACGTCGACCGACACCTTCCACGGTGTGGTCGTCGCCTCTGAATCACAGCAGGTCGGATCGTCGGCCGTCCCTACCACGCACGTCCGAGTCACCATCACCAACGACAACCCCGCGGACAACCAGGTCATCGACACCTGGTACTTCACCGGCTCCGACCTAGTCGTCGCGCAGACGTCGACGGCCGCAACCAGCAACGACACGCAGATCGGCACCGTCCACTATGCAGAGACGTACGAGATCCACCTCACGTCACTCACGCCGCTCACCTGACTTCTCGTGTTGCAGGTACGAGCCTTCCAGCCGACCACGCAGGAACTCACCGAAGTGAACCGGCTCGAAGTGGGCCTCACCGTCGAGGCATGAGGCCAGCGGTGCGATCACCGTCGACACGTGCGGGTCGAAGAAGAACGGACACGAGTAGCGCTCGCGCCCTGACACGTTGATCACGCGGTGTGGTGTGGACCGCAACACACCGTTGCTCCACTGGTGCAGCATGTCGCCCACGTTCATCACGAACGCGCCCGCCACCGGCGGAACATCCAGCCAGTCACCATCGGGGCTCATCACCTGCAGGCCACCCACGTCGTCCTGCGCCAGCAGCGTGAGGAATCCGAAGTCGCTGTGCGGCGCAGAGCCGTACAGATCGTCGGCGGCGTCGGCGGGGCGGACGGGGTAGTGCAGCAACCGCAGCCACGTCGTCGGCGGCTGGAAATGCGCCGACAGATCGCCGGCAGCGCAGCCGAGACCCTCCTCGATGAGGGCAACCAGGTGCATGCCGAGACCGACCATCGAGTCGTTGTACGCCTCGACCACAGGGCGGAACTCGGGTAACCACGCCGGCCACTGGTTCGCACCGGCGAGGTAGTTCCCCGCCACCACATCCTCGGAGTCGGGCGCATCCTCGCGCATCATCATGAACGACTGGCTCTGATTGGGCTTCGTCACCTTCGCCAACGTCGAGTGACGCGAGGTGGACGTGTTGATCGGGATGAAGCCACGATGCGAACTGTTCAGCTCGATCGTCAGTTTCGTCGCCTGGTCCGCTGCGTGGAACTGGCGTGATGCCTCGAAGACTGCGGCGAGTTGGGCCGCAGGGACGCCATGGTTGATCACGTATGCAAACCCGTACGTGGAGTACGCCGCACTGATCTGCTGCGCCGCATCGGCAGCGCCAAGGTCGACCGTGGGAATCGTGAGGGTCGCGGAAGATGCCATGGCAACGATCATGCCACGCGAACGAAACTGCCGGCCAGCGAACCCACCGTCGCCCCCGGCTCGGGCGCTCTTGTCACCACCTGGCCGAGTCACACCGAGGTAGGGCCGCGACACGTGCAATCGTGAACGGCGCTGGAGGTCAGGAGATGATGAGGAAGACGGTGCCGAGCACGATCAGCGCTGCACCATAGAGCCGCTCGAGGCGGTGAGCATCGGTGCGCATGGCAACTCGGGCGCCGAGGAACGACAGCGGTACCGACGTCGCGGCAAACACTGCGACCAACGTCCAATCGATGTGCCCCAGCGAGGCATGCAC